>Ga0268276_1002055_pt1 | contig 17990 bp, 16 predicted proteins | sample saktaG_4_FD_190145 | JGI IMG/M metagenome (GOLD analysis project Ga0268276, IMG submission 190145) | Saline water microbial communities from Sakinaw Lake, British Columbia, Canada - sak_2010_1_5_45m | ecosystem: Environmental > Aquatic > Non-marine Saline and Alkaline > Saline ...
GCTTTAAATGATTTGATTACTGGCATTTTTTTCTCCCTTTTTATTTATTTTAATTGTATAGGAATTTCCTTTTTCTGTAAGCCCTGATTAGTGAATAGTCGTTAGTTTTAAATACAATTTGTCACGGTTTCCAGTTATCGGTTATCATTATACAGCTAAAAGCTTAAAACTAAAAGCGAAAACCCATAATTCAAAACTTAAAACTTTTTCTCTCAATACTAAATTTTAAGTTTTATTTCTTTATCTTTTTATTTTGCTATATAGTATGCGAGATAAGAAAGATGATGCTCAATAGATAAAACAATATATTTAAATTTTTAATTTTAAGCTATGGTTTTACGTTTTGTGCTTTTCGTTTTTCGCTACATACTATAAGCTAAACGCTATACGCTCCACGCTAGGTTATATTCACTAACGACTAATTTATATATCATCTTTTATAATAGAGACAATCTCCTGTCCAATCCTTTCCTGGGCTTCTTTAGTAGAGGCTCCGACATGGGGAGTCACCGAAACTCTTTCGTGATTTACCAGTTCCAGATTCTTAGTTGGCTCTTCGGGAAATACATCAATCCCTGCTCCGGCAATCTTCCCGGAATTTAGTGCCTCCAATAAAGCTGCCTCATCTACCACACTACCTCGGGCACAATTAATAAGATATACTCCGTCTTTCATCTTGGAAAATTCTAGTTTACCAATCACAGGAGATTTATCTTCATTCCCCGGTACATGCAAAGAGATAAAATCAGAATCAGCCAGAAGTTCATCCAGAGAAACAAAAGAATATTCAGGACAATCTTTGGCTGGGCCTAAAATGTCATTGTAGATAACCTTCATCTCTAATGCTTTAGCTTTTTTAGCTAATTCTCTTCCAATCCTACCAAATCCTATAAGCCCTAAGGTTTTACCGGAAAGTTCTATCCCTGTATATTTATTTTTATTCCATTTACCTTCTCTCATAGCAACATTAGCAATTCCAATAAATCGAGCCAGGCAAAACATATGTCCCAAAGCCAATTCTGCCACCGCCAAACTGCTCGATTTGGGAGTATTCCTTACTTTTATCCCTTTCGATTCAGCATAAGTTACATCTATATTATCCACTCCAACTCCACCCCGAATAATCAGCTTTAAATTTCCGGTCTCAATTGCAGAATCTATCATATCTTTTCTAACTTTAGTTGCAGAACGAACAATAACTACATTAAAGCCTTTTATCTGTTCTTTTAAATCTTCGGGTTCAAAAAACTGCTCTGTTACTTCATGCCCCAAATCCTTTAAGGTCTGAACAGATCCTTTATCCATTCCATCAGTTACTAATATTCTTAACATCTTTATCACTCCTTATAATCCTAAAATTTCATCAATTAGAGAAAGAAGTTCTTTGATCTCGGAAAGTGTCGCTTCAGCCATATGAGCTATTCTGAAGGTTTTATCTTTCAGTTTTCCATATCCGTTAGAAATCATAAAACCTCTTTCGCCTAAAGCTTTGTTTAAATCGCCTACACTAATTTCTCTGGTATTCTTTATGCAAGTCACTGTATTGGAAGCAAATTCTTCTTGGGCTAAGAGAGCGAATTTTTCTTTTGCCCAGGCCCTTACATAATTAGCCATTTCTGTATGGCGGGCAAAACGGTTTTCTAAACCTTCTTTTAAGATCTTATCTAATTGATAATCAAGAGCAAACATATGGGACAGAGAAGGAGTAGAAGGATATTGATAATCTTTCTTTTTAATATACTCATAGATTTGTAAAAGATCAAAGTAAGTCCCTCTAAACTTAACTTTCCTGGCTGCCTCCAAGGCTTTTTCTGAAATAGAACAGAGGGACAGTCCGGGGGGTAGACCTAAACATTTTTGACTGGAAGTTATGCAAATATCGATGCCTAACTTATCCACTTCTATCTTAGTTCCACCTAAAGAACTTACCGCATCTACACAGAATATTACTTCGGGATATTTTTTCATCACCTCAGCAATCTCTTCGACCGGATTCATTATTCCGCTGGAAGTCTCATTGTGGGTTATAGTAATAAGGTCATATTTACCGGTGGCTAAAACTTGATCTACTGATTCCGCAGTGTTAGGTAACCCCCATTCAACTTCAAATTTATCAGCTGGTACATTATTGTCTTCTGCCATGGCAAACCAGCGGTTACCAAAGTTACCACAAGAAAATACTGCTGCTCTTTTTTGAGTAGATGAACGAACGGCTCCCTCCATCAGTCCACTACCGGAAGAAGTAGATAATAAAATCTCATTTTGGGTATACATCAGCTTTCTTAATTTATCACTAATACCTCTCTGCAGAGTTGAAGCCTCTTTGCCTCGATGACCAATCATAGGAGTAGCCATCTTTTGCAAAGTATCTTCGGTTACATTAACCGGTCCGGGAATAAAAAGTTTCTTGTACATTTTTTCTCCTCCTTATTTTAATTTATTTTTAATAGATTTTAAAATATAAAAAAAACCCCTTTTACCGAATATCTTTTTTATTATGCTATGGTTACAACTCAAAAAGTAAATAAAATAGTAATGTAGGGGCACGATGCATCGTGCCCACAGAAAAAATTAGGTAATAATATGGCGAGGGCACAATTCATTGTGCCCCTAAAACCCAGTTACAAGCAACAAATCCAAAATTATTATAAAATTATTTACGATACACTGTGTATATACTCTGCTTTTAAATATTTTTTAGCTTTTTGGGGAATAACCATACTATATTTTATTTGTATTAATAACTTACTTAATTTAACAAATAATAACTATTTCGTCAAGTGATATTTTGCACAACAAAGTATAGTTTTAAAATCCTTTTTATTTATTTTGGGTCATCATCTATTTCTTTTTCCCAAATAATCTTCCCAGAATTAATTTATAACCATCTGCACCATAATTTAAACACCTTTTTACCCGGCTAATAGTAGCGGAACTTGCTCCTGTTTTATGGGCAATCTCTTCATAGGTAGAGCCCTCGCTTAACATTCGGGCTACTTCCAGCCTTTGGCTAAATTCCTTAATTTCATTGATAGTAGCTAAATCTTCAAAAAAGCTGTAACCTTCCTTTTCGTTTTTTAAGAGCAATATTGCCTTAAACAATTGGTCAGTTAATCCGTCTCTCCAACGAGGATAATCTTCCATTTTTATCACCTCATTTTCTTCTTTTTTTTAGTTCTTTAAATACATCCTGAGGGGAAATATTGCAACTACCTAAAGCCACTAAAGTATGAAACCATAAATCAGCTACTTCATGTATTATTGCATTCTTATCTTTGTCTTTAAGGGCAATAATAACTTCTGCTGCCTCTTCTCCTATCTTTTTAGGCAACATATCCCCAGAATTAGCCAGCAATTTACAAACATAAGAATCATTTTTATAATTTGATTTTCTATCTTCAATTACTTTATATATCTCATCAATAATTTCACTATCTATTTCCAATTGCTCACCTCTACTCTCCCCCTGAGAAGATTTCATCTTCTCTGCCTGTTCTTTTTGTAAATAGATAGGAGATCCAAGTTTAATTTCTTCTATTGTATCACCTTTAATCTCTTTAAAAAAGCAGGAATAGTTTCCGGTATGACAGGCAACTCCTTTCTGCTCTACCAAAACTAACAAGGTATCATTATCACAATCCAAAACAATTTTTTTTACCAACTGAGTATTTCCGGAAGTACTCCCTTTAAACCATAATTCTCTTCTGCTTCTGCTGTAAAAACAGGTTCTTCCTTCTTCTAAAGTTTTTTCCAAAGATTCCCTATTCATATAAGCCAACATCAAAACCTGATTGGTCTTCGCGTCCTGAATAATGACCGGGATTAACCTTTCTTTATTAAATTTTATTTGACTTAAAATTTTACTTTTATCCATTATTTTTCTCACCTTTTACTTTCTCCTTCGCCATTCTTATTTCTACTCCCCTTTTTTCTAAAAACTCTTTAACTTTTGGTATAGAATATTCTTTTTTATGAAATATAGAAGCAGCTAAAGCGGCATCCGCCTTCCCCTCAACTAACACTTCATATAAATGTTCTGGTTTCCCTGCACCTCCAGAAGCAATAACCGGGATATTAACATTTTCTGAAACTATTTTGGTTAATTTAATATCATATCCTTCTTTGGTTCCATCTTTATCCATACTGGTAAGCAGTATCTCCCCTGCTCCTAATCTTTCCACTCTTTTAGCCCAATCTAATATCCTTAAACCGGTCCTGGTTCTTCCCCCATTAATCAAAACTTCCCAATCAGAATCTATCTTTACAGCATCAATAGCCACTACAATAGTAGAACTGCCAAATTTTAAAGAAGCCTCCTGAATCAGGAGGGGGTTTAAAACAGCCGCCGTATTAATGGATACTTTATCTGCTCCTGCTCTTAATAAATGATATATATCTTCAAGATTTCTTATTCCTCCCCCTACCGTAAAAGGGATAAAGACTTTCTCCGCAGTCTTTTCTACTAATTCAATTATAATATTTCTCTTTTCCCAGGAAGCAGTAATGTCCAAAAAAACCAGTTCATCTGCCTCTTCTTTCTCATAAAATGAAGCTAGCTCAATTGGATCCCCCGCATCTATTAAATTAACGAACTTAATTCCCTTTACCACTCGACCTTCCTTTATATCCAGGCAGGGTATAATTCTCTTGGTAAGCATTATTACTTCCTCTTTCATCTTTAGTTAGCTGGTTAGTTGGTTACCTATTTAGCTAGTTAAAATACGGGTTACAAGTTTAAAAAGCCTTTACAGTAAACCGAAATCTAAAAACTGAAAACTATAAACTATAAACACGTTTTATACTAACGACTAACGACTAATTCAAGTGCCTCTTCTAATAAAATAGTTCCTTTATATAAAGCCTTACCTAAAATAACTCCTTCTAATCCCTTAGTTTCAAATCTCATTAATTTTTTAATATCACCCAAGGAAGCGATTCCTCCAGAGCAAATAAGGGGAATATTAACTTTTTTTACCATCTTTTCTATATTCGATATATTAGGTCCCTTAAGGGTTCCATCTCTCTTAATGTCAGTGTAAATAATTCGCTTAGCCCCTAATTTCTCCATTTTCTCTGCAAAATCCAGGGCATCAACAGGAGTAATTTTCTGCCACCCTTCTATAGCTACATAACCACCTCGGGCATCAATGCCAGCTATTATCTTTTCTGAAAAATCCTCAAATAATTTCTTGGCCAAGGTCTTATCCTTCCAAAGAATTGTACCTAAAATTACCCGGCTTGCCCCAAGGTTTATCAAGTTTTTTACTTCTTGATAGTTCCTAATCCCTCCTCCAACCTGAACCGGAATAGCAATTTTCTTAATAATCTTCTCCACCAAAGAAATATGGGTTAACTTACCATAACGGGCACCATCCAAATCTACTATATGAAGCATTTTTGCCCCCTTATCAGCCCACTTTACCGCTATCTTTATTGGATCATCAGAAAATATTTCCATATCAGAAAATTGGCCTTCTCTAAGACGAACACATTTACCTTCTTTAATATCTATAGCTGGAATAATTAACATTTAACTTAACTCTCCAAAATTCTTTAATATTTTTAAGCCCTGCTTACTGCTCTTTTCAGGATGAAATTGGACTCCGTATAAATTGTCTCTCCAAATGGAAGAGGGGAAGAACAAGCCATAATCAGTGGTAGAATATATTATCTTTGGATTGTCCACTTCACAATAGTAAGAATGAACAAAATAAAAATAGGATTCATCCAAAACATCCTTAAAGATAGGATTCATATTACGATTAGAATTATGAATAAACTTTACTTTATTCCACCCTAAATGAGGGCATTTTACCGAAACAGGAAACCTTTTCACTCTACCTGGTATAATATTCAACCCGTCAAAAAGCCCGCCTTCTTCACTAAAAGTAAACAATAATTGCATCCCCAGGCAAATACCCAGGAAGGGTTTGCCTGCCTTTATGGCTTTAATTAATTCCTTATCTATTTTTTTGTCTTTTAAGAATTTAATAGCATCCCTAAAAGCCCCTACTCCCGGAAGCACTATAGCACCGGCTTTCTTGATCCGGTTTGGGTTATCGGTTATTACCGTTTTATATCCAACTTTAGCAAAGGCATTTTGCACGCTCTTTAAATTTCCCATCCCGTAATCTACTATCACAATCATTCCCTTATTCTCCTGTGTAGGGGTCAGGTCTTCACATTTGACATATGTATTTTATATGTCAAATGTGAAGACCTGACCCCTCTTAATCAATAACCCCTTTAGTAGAAGGTACATCATCTGACCGGTCATCTTCCCTGGTTGCCTCATATAAGACTTGTCCAAAGGCCTTGAATATCGCCTCGATGATGTGATGGGAATTTTTCCCATAAAGCAAATTTATATGTAAAGTCATTCCGGCATGGTAAGATAGGGCTCTAAAAAATTCCTCCACCAAACTTACTTCAAAAGAACCTACTCTTTCCTGCTCGAATTGAACTTTATATGTTAATTGTCCTCTTCCACTTAAATCTAAGGCCACCCGCACCAAAGATTCATCCATGGGCAAGATTGTAAATCCATATCTTTTTATCCCTTTCTTATCTTGCAGGGCATTCTTAATGGCCTCACCTAGGCAGATTCCTATATCTTCTACTGTATGATGATAATCTACTTCAAGATCTCCCCGGGCTTTTACTTCCAGGTCAAAAAGACCATGGCAGGCAAATAAAGCAAGCATATGATTTAAAAAATGTATTTCTGTTTCTAAATTACTTATCCCCTTGCCATCTAAATCCACCTTCACTTCTATTTTAGTCTCCGAAGTCTTTCTTTTATATTCACCTTTTCTTTCTTTCAAAATTATCGACACCCACCTTTCCATTAAGATCTACTATTTTATCTCTTTCCAACCAATCCAAGATACAATTAACATCCTGGGCTAATAAGTCCACCCCTTCATTTAAATAAAAGTTTACCAATTTATTTTCTAAGTTAAATCCTTCTGCTAAAACTATCGCCGATAAGAACTTTGTTTTTCTTACTTCTTTATTAAAATTTTTTACGGTGACCAGGTCATCCCGAATGTCACCCACATAAATCCCCAATTTAGTTTTTAAACTGGCAGATAGCCGTTTTAATCCCTGAGGATGGGGTTTTTCTAAGCCATCATCAGCAGTGGTTATCTTTTCCTCTGAAATAATATCATCCCAGCCTAATATTTCTAAGGCTATCCTGGCCTCTCTCCTGTTTCTACCGGTTAAGATACCGATAGAGAAATATTGTTGTAAAAAGTCTTTTTTCTTTTTATCTATAATTATTCTTTCCTGTTTTATCAGCCCATCCTTCTTAATTAATGAGGGACGAAATCCGTAAATATTAAAACAGTATTCTTCTCCGGCATAAATCTGCTGAAATATTTTGGTAATTAAATCTTTATCCCACAGACTCAATATCCATTCTTTTACCTGCCCATCTTTTTCGATTAAATCTATTACTTTAGCTAAACCTCCTCCGGGAGATAACATCTTAGTAGTAAAGGTTTTTATATCTGGCTTTATGCTTCTAAGTTCATCTACCTCCTTTAAATTATTTTCTCTGGCTTTCATCAGATAAAACAAAACGACTGCTGAAGTTAAATCCCAATCATTATTAAAACCCCCGACCATTTTAAAATATTCAACCTCTTCCGGGTTTATTAAATTTTGGGAACCTTGAAATCCTAATATCTTTTTAAAATAAAATTGAACTGTTTGGCATACAGCTTTCCTAAAAGAATCCCGCACATCAATTAAGACACCATCAATATCAAAAACCAGGGTATCTACCCGAGAAAGTTTATCCAAAATCTTTTTATTCAAAATAATATCTTCGCTAAATAAATAATTTGAATTTAATTTTTCTGAAATTAACATTAATTAATCAACCTTTTTTCATTGCAAATTTCTTATCTCTATAGAACGGGCATGGGCTTCCAATCCTTCTAATCTGGCAAAACTCGCGATCTTTTCACTGGCTTGTCCTAATCTTTCTTTATCATAGAAAATTATACTACTCCTCTTAGTAAAGTCTTTTACCGATAAGGGCGAAAAACATCTTGCTCCGCCGGAAGTAGGAAGAATATGATTGGGCCCTGCCCAATAATCCCCTAAAGGCTCCGGAGAATAAGCCCCCACAAATATTGCCCCAGCATTTTTTATCTCTCCCAATATCTGCCAGGGACTTTCTATTTGTAATTCTAAATGTTCAGGTGCAAAACCATTGACAAACTCTAAAATTATCCCTTCATCCTCGGCAACAATTAGCTTCCCTTTTTTCTTTAAAGACTCTTGAATGATTTCTTTTCTATTTAAATTCTTTAACTCGTGTTCAATCTCTTCCCTCACTTTATCAGCCAACAGGGAAGAAGTAGTGATTAAAATTGCCGAAGCTTCCACATCGTGCTCAGCTTGAGAAAGCAGATCACAGGCTAAATATCGGGGGTTAGCTTTATCATCAGCCCAGATAAGGATTTCACTTGGTCCTGCCAGCATATCTATATCTACCTCTCCAAAGACATTCTTTTTAGCCAAAGTTACATAAATATTCCCAGGCCCCACAATTTTCTCTACTTTCTTTACAGTTTCTGTTCCATAGGCTAAAGCAGCTATGGCCTGGGCTCCTCCTATCTTATAAATCTCTGATATACTTAATTCTTTAGCAGTAGATAATAAGTAAGGATTTATTTTGCCATCAGGAGAAGGAGGAGTTACCACAACAATCTCTTTAACCCCTGCAATAATTGCTGGTACTGCTGCCATAATAAGAGAAGAAGGATAGGCAGCCGTTCCTCCCGGAACATACAAACCCACTCTCTTAATGGGATTCACTACTTGCCCCAAAATAATACCCTTTTCTTCTGTAGTAAACCAGGAATTTTCTTTCTGATGCAGGTGGTAATTTTTAATCTTTTTTATCGCCTCTTTTATTACTTCCAATAAATCTTTCTTCACTTCTTGGCTAGCTATATTCCATTCTTCTGGACTAACCATTATCTCCGAGGGGATTAACTTTACTCCATCATACTTTTCAGTAAATTTAATAAGTGCTTTATCCCCTTCCTTTTTCACCCTTAAAATAATTTCTCCAACCTTTTTTTCAATATCATTAATTAAGTTATCTTCAGAATACCCATGTCTGCAGACCTCTTTTATTTTTTCCTTATTTTCTCTGTTTAAAAAAATAGTTTTTATCAACTCTAAACCAGCCCTTTCTTCCCTAATATTTTAAAAATCTTTTTAATAAATTAGTCGATAGTGAATAGTTGTTAGTCGTTAGTTCAAAACTCAAAACTTTTTTCGTATAAAGTATTGCTTTTAAACCCCACTACCATTCTGCAATTTTATCTGATTCTAAAGATATAAATTTTTTAATATCCTGCAAAAGCCTGGTAATTCTTTTATGTTTAGTCTTGTAACTAATCCTATTAACGATAAGCTGGGCACTAAGGGGGATTATCTCATCAACTATTTTTAGCTTATTTTCCTTTAGGGTACGCCCGGTAGAAACAATATCGACAATCATATCTGCTAAGCCTATCTGAGGGGCCAATTCTACCGATCCATAGAGTTTAATTAATTCTACATATATCCCTTTTTCTTTAAAATAATCTCCAGCAATGCGGGGATATTTAGTAGCTACTCTTAAGCGATGTCCGTTATTTTCATAATATTTTTCTTGCTCTCTTTCCTCCGGGACAGCTAATACCATCTTGCAATTTCCGAACTTTAAATCTATGAGCCTATAAACATCTTTTTTTTCTTCTAATAACACATCCTCCCCCACTATCCCGATATCTGCCGCCCCGCATTCAACATAGGTGGGATTATCTTTAGGCCTGGTAATAATAAATTTAATCTCCTCTCCCTGGTCAAAAAATGTCAACTTCCTGCTTATCTCTTTCCCGCCTTTTAAATCTATTCCAACCTCTTCAAATAATTGGATAGAAGGTTTAAGTAATTTTCCACTGGGTAAAGCAATAACTAAACAATTAGCATTCTTTTCTCTACTCATAATTTATGATTTCCTCTTTTCCGGATACTACTTCAACTCTTTTGATTTTACTTAATTGATTGACATCTACTATCACAATATATTTTACTCCTTTAGAGCGAGCATAATTTAACACCTCGGCAAACTCTCTTTTTTCTACCTCTAACTCTACAATTAGTCCCTTTTTTCTCAAATTTCCAGCTACTTCCAGAGCTTTTCTAAAATATCTTTTATCGTTTTGGTAATATACTAAATACTTATCCGGTCTTTCTAACTTTAATGAATCCACGTTCTCTTTCTCCAAAATTATGGCCAATCTCTCCAGCCCAATAGCAAATCCGGTGGAGGGTAGGTCTCTACCAAATTTAGAACACAGATTATCATATCTCCCCCCACCACAGACCGGAAACCCTAAGTAGTCAGTATAACCCTCGAATATAATTCCGGTATAATAATCAAAGTCGCGTATAATCCCCAAATCTATTAAAATATATTCCTCTAATCCGTAATCTCTCAAAAGATTATAGATCTCTTTTATTTCTCTTAGGGCAGATAGCGATAATTTATTGTCTATCATCTTTTCTGCCCCCTCTAATACTTCTTCTCCTCCCCTTAGGGTTGGCATCTTTAAGATAAATTCCTTTTCCCTATCCTTTATGTCTTCCAAGGATAATATTTTTTCCAGTAACACAAAATCTTTATTCAAAATTGCTTTTTTAATTTCCTGTTTTCTTTCCTCTTTAACTTTTATCGATTGCATAATTCCATTAAAAAAATTGATATGGCCTATATCTATAAAAAATTTTTTAAGGCCGCTGTTTTTCAAACACTCCACTGCTAAAGCAATAACCTCTGCATCCGCCTCTTTGCTATTTACCCCTATCAACTCTACCCCTGCCTGGCAAAACTCCCTCTGGCCTCCCACTTTAAAATCATCATACCTAAATACATTGCCCATATAATAAAATCTTAATGGTTTAGGCTCCCCTTTTAATTTAGTTGAGGTTACTCTGGCAATAGGGGTGGTCATCTCCGGGCGAAGGGCAACAATATTTTCTTTTCGGTCAAAAAACTTGATCATCTCCTTTTTCATAATTGTCCCTGCACCTTTGGCTAATATTTCATAAAATTCGAAAGTGGGAGTAATTATCTCTTGGTAGCTCCACTTAGTAAAGACTTGACTTATTTTATTTTCTAAAAATCTTCTTTTGAAAACTTCTTCTGGTAGCAAATCATTTAAACCTTCAGGAATATTCATCTACCTCAACCCCTCACCAGTTATTTTGGTAATTTTTTTACGGGCTTGATGAATCAAGCCCCTACATTTGTCATTCCCATGAAACCTGTCCTCGACCTGATCGGGGAATGGGAATCTATCTTTCCTTTTTTGCCTTTGCTTTCTGGCTCCTGTGGGCACGATGCATCGTGCCCCTACCTCTTAATTCTAATTTTCTTCACACAATACTAACGACTAATTTAATTTTCATTCTTTAATGCGTTAAAGTATTAACGAGATAAATTTAAAGAAATATTAACATTGTTTTAAAATTTTGTCAATAGTAACTTGCGCGGTTTTTTATAAATTTGTGAGTCTTGCGGGTTTATGGATTGAAATTTTAAGAAAGATCAATCCTGAGAAAGAGTCGAGGTGTGTGATTCCTTAAAAAAGAAGGGTGAGATTTGAATATCTATCTGAGTGGGTTTATGTGTAAACAGGGGCACCTAGAAAAACCTTTTAGCGATTTTTAACGCTCATATTTTCTGGCTAGAAGGGCTAGATTCTTTTCCATTTCTTCTTTAATATCTCCTTTTTTGTATCGCCATACCCAATTGCCGCCAACTGTTCCCGGGTAATTCATCCTCGCTTGGTTATCAAGGCATAAAATATCTTGAAGTGGAACTATTACAAAATTTGCATTTGTTTTATAAACCACTTCAATCAGTTCCCAACAAACCTTTTCTTCACTCATACTATTATTTATGCCATAGTGTTTTTCTAACATTTTTAATACTCTCGTATTTTTTGATTGTTTTAATCCTCTGTACCAAGCCAACAATGTATCATTATCGTGTGTTCCGGTGTACGCCACGCAGTGTTTTCCATAACCGTCTGGTCTTGATTTTATAGGAGTTTTTTCGTCAAAGGAAAATTGTAAAATCTCCATCCCCGGAAAGCCAAATTTTTTCTTCATTTTATTGACTTCCGGAGTTATAAATCCTAAGTCTTCAACTATAATTGGCAGATCTCCCAAGTGCTGTTTCACTGCGGAAAATAGTTTGTATCCGGGGGCCTTTATCCATTTGCCTTTTTCAGCTGTCTTTTCTGATGCATCAACCTCCCAGTATGCTTCAAATCCCCTAAAATGGTCTATTCTGCTAATATCTACCTGTTCAACCAGTTTCTCAAAACGTTTCTTCCACCACAGGAAATTATCTTCCTGCATACGTTTCCATTTATAGTGAGGGTTCCCCCAAAGCTGTCCTGTTTTGCTAAAATAGTCTGGCGGTACGCCTGACACTTTTTTAGGATTACCTTCATCGTCTAAATCGAATAACTCAGGATATGCCCACACATCACTACTATCATGTGCTACAAAAATAGGCAAATCCCCGATAATTTTTATACCGTTATGATTTGTATAATTCTTTAATTCGCTCCATTGCTTTGCAAAAATATATTGTAGAAACTCTTGGTAACGTATTTTATCTGTCAATTTGCTTTGATATCTTTCTACCGCCTGTTTCTCTCTGAAGGAAATATCTTTATCCCAGCGGTTCCACACTCTATTATCAAACTGTTCTTTGAGGGCTATATAAAAACAAAAATCTGGCAGCCAATATTCATTTTCTTTTGTAAACTGCGCATACTCATCGCCTTCTGCTGATTTATCAAATCGATTAAATGCTTTTAAAAACAGTTCATTTTTGAATTTAATTACCTTGGAAAATTCAACTTTGATTTCTGAAAAGTTCGGAACATTGGTTAGTTCTCCCACTTTTAGTAAACCATCTTCAATTAGTTTGTCTATACTAATCAGCAAGGCATTTCCTGCAAAAGCAGAAAAACAATTATAAGGAGACCCTCCGGATGCAGGAGGATTAAGCGGCAATATTTGCCACAGTTTTTGATTTGTTTTTTTTAAAAAATCTACAAAATCATATGCTTCTTTGCCGAAGTCACCAATTCCATACTCAGAAGGTAATGAGGTAAGGTGCAAAAGCACTCCGCTTGCTCTGTTAAATTGCATTTTGGTTCACCGTCTTTTTCTGGTCGTTTAGAAATTTTTTATTTTTTATATAATAATTCGTAATAATCATTCATCATTCTATCTACAGAAAAAAAACTTTTAGTTGATTCTATACTTTCTATCATCATTTCCAGCCATTTTTGATGATGGTCATAATATGTAGGAATTACCCTTTCAAGTAATGTATCATAAAGAGCTCTTGCATCTCTTTCATCTTGTTCTTCAATTGTTTTGGGTATATTTTCGTCTCCAATCGCCCAACCGTTAAAGCCATCTTTGCATACTTCTGCCCACCATCCGTCTAAAATCGAACAGTTTAGCACTCCATTTATCGCTGCTTTCATACCGGAAGTGCCACTTGCTTCGTTCGGTCTTCTCGGATTATTCAGCCAAACATCGCAGCCTCTGGTAAGTATTTGTCCAATCTCCATATCGTAATTCTCAATAAATACTACGCTATCAGGATATTTTTTTGACATTTCTACTAAGTTTAACACGATTTTTTTACCCATTTTATCCAATGGATGTGCCTTGCCCGAGAAAATAATTTGAACTTTCCCATCTTTTAAATGTTTTTCCAGTCGTTTTTCTTCTTTAAATATTAAGTCACTTCTTTTATAAGAAGCAGCCCTTCTGGAAAATCCAATTAATAACCTATTAAGATTCAGCCTGACCCCACATCGCCTCTTAACAAAATTAATTAGTTCTTTTTTAATTTCCTGATGATTATTCCACATTTCATCTAAATTTACAAACTTCTTTCTCATCCTTTTGTCTACCCATGTTCCGATATGGATTGCATTGGTTATCCTAATGATTTTTGATCTGTTCTTTATTTCTGCCCACATTTTATTTGCCGTCTCAGCATGTAATTCAGATACCGCATTTGATATTTTGGATAATCTTAGTGCTGCCACCGTCATATTAAACGGTATCCCACCAATACTACTCATCTGTTTTGCCGAAAAACCTAAATTCGCACCCATATACATAAGCGTCTCTATACTATGCTTTTCATTTCCTGCTTCGACTGGAGTATGTGTTGTAAAAACTATTTCTTTACGTGTTAATTTCCACGCTTCATCAAATGACCTGCCTGCGTTTATTTTTTCATTCATCAGCTCTAACCCGGCAAAAATTGCATGCCCGTCATTAAAGTGATACATATCTACCGGAATATTAAGAGCTCTTAAAGCTCTAACACCGCCAATGCCCAATACTATTTCCTGGGCTATTCTCTCTTCAGCGAATCCACCATATAATCGTCCGGTAATCCAGCGATCACTATTCTCTTTTAGGTCAGTATCTAATAAGTACAGGTCCGCGTTTCCAAAACAGTCAACCTTCCAAACTTTACAGCAAACATCATTTTGCCTAATTTTTACTTTTACTTTTGTTCCGGTATCTTCTAAAAAATCATAATCATAATCTCGAAAACAGTCGTATATATTGCCTTCTTCATCTATTCGCTGTTCAACATATCCTTGTTTCCACTTTATCCCTATTCCCACCACCGGCAGATTATTGTCTTTTGCTCCTTTTAAGTAATCGCCAGCTAAAATCCCCAACCCTCCTGAATATATTTTAAAGCTGCTATCTAATCCGTACTCCATACAAAAATAGGCAACTTTAGGTAACTGTTTTTTCATTTATTATTTCTCCTTATACAACCAGAAAAATATTATCCCTTCACCGAACCCAGCGTAAGCCCAGAAATAAGCCATTTAGAAGAATAAAGAAAGAGGACCATAACCGGGACAGCCACTAAGATAGAAGCAGCAGCAAAGGAACCCCACTCCACTCTGAATTGCCCCGCAAAAGTCCAAATGCCCAAGGGCCAGGTAAACATATTCTCTCTCTGTAACATAATTCGCGCCATCATCCAATCATTCCAGGCCATCATAAAATTAAATAAAAAGACGATAGCTAAAGCCGGGGTAGAAAGGGGCAGGATAATACGAAAGAATGTCCCCATTTGCGAAGCACCATCTATCTTGGCCGCCTCTTCTAACTCCCGAGGGATAGTGTCATAATATCCTTTCAAAATCCAGATACTAAAAGGCACTGAACTAACCGAGTAAGCCAGAGCTAATCCTCGATAGGAATTAATAAGTTGAAACTTTACTGCCAGAATATAGATAGGCACAACCAACATAGCCGACGGAATCATCTGAGTAGTAAGCAGGAAAAATAAACCGGGTTTTCGACCGGGAAAATTCCAGCGGGAAAAGGCATAAGCCGAAGTAGAAGCTAAAATAAGGCCAATGAATGCTGTAGTTGTAGTTATTGCCAGGCTATTCCAAAGCCATAATAAAAAGGGTTTTTCAAAAATAATTCTGTAATAACTATAAAATGAGGCATCCTTCGGAATAATAGCCAGAGAGGTAGAAAGTAAACGGTCACCGGGACGAAGTGATACACTGATAATACGTAATATAGGATAGACCGCAATAATACTTGCAGTTATTAAAGTTAGGTGAATAATCATCCTTTTAAATGGGCTATCACCACGGCTTGGCGATACAAAAAACCGAGAAATATTATTTTGCTTAGTTTTATTTTTCATATTTATTCATATGCTCCTTTCAATCCATGGGTCATTCGAATATAAACTGAAGAAATGATAAAAAGGACTGAGAAAATTACCATAGCAAAAGCAGCAGAAAAACCATAACGATGGTACTCAAAAGCTGCTCTAAATAAAGCGGTAACTAAAATATCGGTGGTTTCCAATTCATTAGCATTAATCATATATGGAACATTAAAATTATTAAAAGTCCAGATGATGCCTAAAACAATCGCTGGGGTAAGTACCGGTTTTAATAAGGGTAAGGTAACATTGCGAAACTGCTGCCACTGGGAAGCACCATCAATCTCAGCAGCATCATAGAACTCCAGGGGAACGCTTTGTAATCCTCCCAGGATAATAACCATCATAAAAGGGATACCCAACCAAATATTGGTAATGCAGGCTGCAACAAAATTCCAGAAGGGACTGACCATCCATTGAATGGGCTGCATCCCTATACTCTTTAATATTACATTGACAAAACCATATTCATAATGAAATTCGCCCTTCCAGGCTAATACAGCAATAATCTGGGGAACTGCCCAGGGGAAAATTAATAGAGTACGATAGATACCCCGTCCCCGCATTTGACGATTAAGGAGTATGGCTAAACCTAATCCTCCGGCCAGATGAAAAACCACATTGACAGCTGTCCATAGGAGAGTACGAAAAAGCAAGGGGAAAAATCTAATCTGTTTTAATACCGGTTCGGAAAAGATTAATCCAAAATTTTTCAATCCCTGAGCCCAGCTTAAAGTATAACTCCGAAAATGTCGCAAGCTCATATTAGTAAAAGCTAATCGCACTTCATAGCTAACGGGGTAGATAACCAACATAGTTAAGCCAAAGATTGCTGCTATCATTAACATATATGGCAGGGTATATTTACTCTTAAAGATTTTACCTAATACCAGGTAAACCAGGATCTCAAGAATTATGGTACCTAAAATTATATAAAGTACCATACTCCCCAACTCTTTTATGGTGTTTACAGCAAATTCGGCGGTTAAAGCTTCCATTCTATCCTCCCTTGCCTTATCAAGACTGTTACACTTAGTAAAAAGATTACGAGGGACGAAAAAATCGTCCCTCGTATTTGTTTTAACTAAATTTATTCCAAAGTCTTTATGCAGGAGTCAGCACTTGACTGCATTAATTTAGCAGCATCTTCAGGAGACTTGGTATCAGCTAATACTGCCAACATTTCAGGTTTCATAGAATCCCAATTACAACGCATCTCTAATACTGTAGGCATCGGTGTGCCTACTACCATCTGGTCAGCAGAACCCTTAAGAATAGGATTATCGGTAATCAATGGATCATCTAAAGCTTCTTTTACAGCCGGTAGACGGTTCAGTAATTTGACCATCTCCAACTGTTTTTCTTTAGTGGATACAAATCCGATGAAATCCTGGGCTGCTTTCAGTTTGTCTCCGGAAATACCCTTAGTTAACATAAAGTATACTCCACTAGTATAGGGTTTAGGCCACTCACCGGTAGCAGAAACTTTAGGAATTCGAGCTACTCCCAAGTTCTCACCTAATGCACTAACATAACCACTTATTGACCAGTCGCCATTAACAATCATGGCAGCTTTTCCTTCTTTAAAGAGGGTATCAGCTCCATCATAATCACACTCTGGAGGCACAATCTTGGCATCAAATTTCATGTCATGTAAGAATTTTAGGGTAGCTACCATCTCTGGGGTATTAAGAGTGGGGGTAATTCCATCTTCGGCAAAAACTTTCCCCTTAAAACCTCCCAACCAGGGAACTAACCAGAAAGGTTCAGTCTGGTTCCACACCAGGGCATAATTTCCTCCGGTGGTCAACGTTTTGCCTACGGCAAATAATTCATCTGTATCTTTGGGAGCTTCTGCGATTAGTTTCTTATTGTATAGAAGCATCAGTTGATTACCATTGGAAATGGGAATACCCCAATATTTTCCTTCTAACTTAACTGCATCCATGGCTGAGCCGACATACATATTTAAGTCAAAGAGATTATCGACTGCTTCAACGATATCTGCAGCCACAAAGGGACCGGCATGGTCACTTACGGTCCACAAAATATCCGGAGCTGCGCCAGCCAGGCTGGCAGTTAGAAAGTCTTCTCGTAGAACTTCTACATTAAGCTTTTTAACTAACTCAACTGTGATTTCCGGATGGGTTGTCATGAA
>Ga0268276_1002057_pt1 | contig 17972 bp, 18 predicted proteins | sample saktaG_4_FD_190145 | JGI IMG/M metagenome (GOLD analysis project Ga0268276, IMG submission 190145) | Saline water microbial communities from Sakinaw Lake, British Columbia, Canada - sak_2010_1_5_45m | ecosystem: Environmental > Aquatic > Non-marine Saline and Alkaline > Saline ...
TAACGAATTTACTCCAAAAAAAGAGGTAAAAGAATTTAAAGGAACCATTGCGTGCAAAGGAATAATCCAAGGAAGAGTAAAGGTTGTAATTAAATCTCACCAGTTCGGAAAGTTTCATAAAGGAGAAATTCTTGTAACCACAAGCACTCGTCCCGAATATGTCCCCCTAATGAACATTTCTTCAGCAATAATAACCGATGAAGGCGGACTAACTTCTCACGCAGCAATTATTAGTCGCGAACTAAAAAAACCATGCATAGTTGGAACAAGAATCGCAACCCACACACTAAAAGATGGAGATCTAATAGAAGTTGATGCAAATAAAGGAATTGTGAGGAAAATAAAATGAATCCTAATGAATTTGAATACATGGCTTCAAGGCCTATGACAACTCAAACTTTTGAAATAAGAGGAATTTATTTTTGCTACGGTGCAAAATTAAAAACAAGAATAGGGTTATCAAGTGGAAACGGTGAAATTGAAATTTATCTAAAAAAAAGTGAAATCCAGCCCTATTACAAAAATCTTTTGAAAAAAGTTATTTCAAACCCAAAAAAACATTTTAAGGAATTCAAAACTCTTGAAACCAAAATGATTACTGCTGCAAAAAAACTCAACAAGTCCGCAACAAAAAGCAAAAAAGAAATGGCAAAAAGATACAAAATATGGCTTAAGGCATGTATCAAATTAGCTGATGCGAATTTTGTTCCGTTCGCAATAGATACCATTCTTGAGCCACAATGCAAAAAAGAACTAGCAAAAAAGTACAAATCAAAAAGCGAGGAGTACTGGAACGCAATAGCTTCCCAAACAAAACCCACAAACTACCAAAAAATGCGGTTAGATATAATAAGATCAAAACTTAATGGAGTTCCTTCACCAAAAGAACTAGAAAAAGAATATTTTTGGCACACTGAGTATTCTCTTGTCGAAAAACTTGCGGATGAGGAATACTTCAAAAAAGAAATTGACTCAATAACAAAAAAAACTGCGTTTGCGGAAAAGAATAAGCTCCAAAAAGAGCTAAAAAATAACAAAAAAAGACTTCTTTTGACCCTGAAAAAAATAAAAAACAAAAAACTCAAAAGAAAACTAATCCTAATAAACAATTACGCGCAATTCCGCTTTGAAAGAATGGACCTACTCAGAAAGTACCTTGCTTACTCCAGAAAATTCTTTGAAGAACTTAGAAACGAACTTGAAAAAGTGACAAAACAAAAAACCGAATACACAACCATGCCTTGGTTGACAAGCAAAGAAATCCTGGGTTTTTTGCAAAACAACAAATTACCTAATTTTTTAGAAATACAAAAAAGAAAATCAGGAAAAACATACATGATATTTGAAAAAGAACTAAGGATAGAAACAAACCCGAAAAAAGTCATGTGGCTATTTGAGAAATTAAGAAAAGCTCCCACAACACAATACGCAAATGGAACCAACGCATACCCTGGAATTGCCAAAGGAAGAGCAAGAATCATTTTAACAAAAGAAGACTTGCAAAAGGTCAATCCAGGAGATATATTAATCGCAAAGACAACAATGGTGGAATACACTCCATTCATGAAAAAAGCTGCAGCATTTATTACAGATGAAGGCGGCGTTACATGCCATGCAGCAGTTTTAAGCAGAGAACTAAAAAAACCATGCATCGTAGGAACCAAATACGCAACAAAAATATTTAAGGACAATGACATAATAGAAGTTGATGCAGACAAAGGAATTGTGAGGAAAATAAAATCATTTCAAAAAGAAAACGAATGTCCGACCTACCTTAAGTACTTTACAAGAACAATACCTCTCGCAATGGTTGAGGTTTGGTATGCCGGAGAAAAATCAGATCCGCGCCAATACACTAAAGAAGCGCAACCAAGTCACCCTTATATTGTTTTTGAGTGCGCTAAAGGAATAGTAACAACTTATTTTGACCCCGCAGGAATTAAGTGGGTAAAAGAACAAATCAAAGCAACAAGACAAGTTGATAGAAGTTATTACAAAAAAGTAGCGGCAAAATTTAGGCAAAAAATAAACAAGATAAAAAAAGTACTTGAACAAAACCAAGCTGTCCCAATGAAAGAATATGAAACATTTGCTCTGGAGGTCCGACACACCTGGCCATGGTTCGAACTTACGTGGTGGTTTATTGACTTACTTGAGGAAATTAACGAAAAAGAAGGGGAAGAAATGAAAACCCTTCAAGAAACAAGAAAATACGGCGAGTTATTCTATTCCAACAGCACAGAAATAACAAAAAAGAGCCTTGAGAAAGCATATCCACAAATAAAAAACCTTACAAGCGGACTGACATTTAGCGAAGCTATTAGAGGGCAACTCCCCTCTCAAAAAACACTCAAACAGCGCCTAAATTCATATTATTACACTGATTCAAAACTCTTTATTGGAAAAACCAAAAAACAAATAGAAGAAAAATTTAATATAAAAATAGAAAATGAAAAAAATAAAGTAAGTAAAATAAAAGGAACAACAGCTTATCCCGGAAAAGTCATAGGCAAAGTAAGAAAAATTATCTCAAAAGACCAGATAAAACAATTCAAAAACGACGAGATACTTGTTGCCCCAACAACTTTACCTGATTTCTTACCCGCAATGAAAAAAGCGGCGGCAATAATAAGTGACGAAGGAGGGGCAATTTGCCACGCAGCAATTGTTGCTCGCGAATTAAAAATACCTTGCATTGTGGGAGCAAAAATTGCTACAAAAGTCCTCTCTGACGGAGATATTGTGGAAGTAAATGCAAACCACGCTGTTGTAACAATAATAGAAAAATCAAAGAAATAAACGACCAAAACAAAGCTTAAAATACCTTAATTTGTTTAATACATTTAGATAAAATACTTTGAAGAGTGATTTAATGGCAGAACAAAACAACCTCCCTAATTATGACACAAACCCAAGCGAGTGGTTTACTGAAATAATCCAAAAAGCCGAACTAGCTGATATTAGATACGGTGTAAAAGGAGCCATTGTTTTTCAACCATGGTCAGTAGAAGCAATGGAAAAAATGTATGATTATTTAGAAGCTGACCTAAAAAAAAGAGGACACAAAAATTACTGGTACCCCGCTTTAATACCTGAAAGTTATTTCCAAAAAGAAGCCGAACACATAAACGGATTCATGCCTGAAGTTTTTTGGGTAGAAAGCGGAGGAGAAGAAAAATTAGAAGAGAGATTAGCTCTAAGACCAACAAGCGAAACAGCTTTTTACACAATGTTTGCTTTATGGCTTCGCTCCTACAAAGACCTTCCATTTAGAACCTACCAACGAGCAAATATTTACAGGTGCGAAACAAAAGCTACTCGACCTTTTTTGCGCTCAAGAGAATTTTACTGGATAGAAACACACTGCGCTTTTGCAACACAAGAAGAAGCATACCAAAATGTACTGGATGATATGGAAACAACAAAAAGAGTTGTTTTTGGGATATTTGGGGTGCCAACAATTGTTTTTGAAAGACCTGCATGGGACAAGTTTGCGGGAGCGGGAAGAACATTTGGAGCTGATGCAATAACTCCACAAGGACGCGTAGTACAACAACCCTCAACCCACTTACTAAATCAGCACTTTCCTGAAGTATTTGGAGTAAAATACACTGATAAGGACGAGAAAGAAAAAGTTCCATACACAACATGTTATGGCCCAGCCGTTTCAAGAATAATGGCTTCAGTAATTTTAACACACGGAGATAACAAAGGGTTAAAGTTCCCTTTCGAAATAGCCCCAAGACAAATAGTAATTATTCCAATATTGGCAGAAAAAGAGCCAAAAGTTTTGAAAAAAGCAAAAGAACTCGCTGAAAAGCTTGAAAAAGAAGGATACAGAGTGGAACTAGATAATAGTGATAAAAGACCAGGAGAAAAATTTTATTTTTGGGAAATGAAAGGAGTTCCTCTGCGAATAGAACTAGGACCAAAAGACCTTGCATCAAAAAAAGTAATGATTTACAGAAGAGATACTGAAGAAAAAAAAGCAGTTGCTGAAAAGGATATTTCAAAAGAAGTGGAAAAACAAGGAAAAGAACTCAGCGAAAACTTAAAGAAAAAAGCAATGAAAAGCCTTGAAGGGAAAATTGCTGACGCAAAAAATATTGAAGAAGTGAGAAAAATTATGGGAGCTGGAATAGCAAGAGCAAACTTCTGCTCAGTAGAAAAAGATGGAAACGCTTGTGCTGAAGTAGTAGAAAAAGAAACCGGCGGAAAAATAAGGGGAACACGAATTGACAATAAAGAAAAATTTATTACAGGCGAAAAATGCATTATCTGCGGAAAAAAAGCAAAACACGTAGTTTACATCGCGAAAGATTACTAATCAACTTCGACAGCAACTATATTTTTTAAATGCACTTCAGAAAGAGACTTCTGTGGAATTCTCTTACTAACTTCTAGGAGTTCGAGCCCTAAAATATCATTATTTGAGTCCAAATCAACAACAGCAAAGTCATTTATCTTCTTATTTTTTGCAAAAACCCCTTTCTTTAACCGAATATAAACCACATCGGCTTCCTTGCCATATTCAATGTCCATAACTATAACCAATATGCTGTAATTACTATTAAATCAGTATCCTTCCTCACAAAAACGACTTCCAGAACACCTGCCAAAACAAGCTTTCTTTTAACAAACTTTTTATTATTAGCGAAATGGCTTCCAGGCAATCCAACAACAAATAAATATCTTCTTTAGCTATGTTTCGCGTTGACATTCTTTCTAAAGCGTGTTTTGTAAACTTAGTTAACATAAAAAAAGCGCAATTTAAAAGCTTTTAAATACTTACAAAACTTCGTCGATTGTTGAAGCACTAAAGGTTCAGCGACCAAACTTCCACATTCGACTCTTCAATTATTTTATCATGCGTTTTTTCAAAAGAAAACCCTAACTTTTTATAAAATGATTTTGCGACTTTGTTTTTTTCTTTTACTAAAAGAAAAACATGCCCACACTTTCTTTTCACACACTCAAGCAAGACCTTCTTTGCTAATTTTGTTGCAATTCCTTTTTTTCTAGACTTTTTTTCAACAAAAACAGCACTCAATCTGGCAGAACTATCTGAGGAAAAAAATTGTAACTCAACAAAGCCAACGGGTTTCTTTTTTTCAAAAGCGCAAAAAACTAAATAATTTGAATCAGAAATCTTATGAGCAATATCAAAAAAAGAAAAACCAGTGTAAGGAAACTCTGTACTAATAACACCATCAAGCCAAGAAACATCCTTTTCTGAGGCTTTTTTTATTTCCATAAAACCCAGCTAAATAAAGATTATTTCCTCACAAGAGCCATGTATTCATCAATTTCTTTTTCAGAAACCGCGCAACCTGAAAACTTTGTCGCATACAAAGCGGCTTCTAACTCTAAAGTAGTGTGATCAAGTTCGTGATCAAAAAGGTTTTGTTCAAAAGCAAAAGCAATAATATCAACGCTTCTAAAAATCTTTAACCCGGAAAACATTTCTCTAAACGCATCAATATTTTGCTGATTTAGTGAAATGCGTTGATCTTGACGTTTTTCCAAAACCTCTTTCAACCTTAAAGGATTTTCAATTAAGGAACGAGTTGTTCGTTCATCAATAAACAAAGCCCTCGCCCCATTAGTTGTAACTAGCGCTAAAGCTTCCGCTTCGCCCAATTGAAGCAAAGCTAACGGCTTTCCATTAACAAAAAATGAATTATTTGCAAGAGCAAGAATTTTTTGCTTCTCGCGGTCAATATCAGGGGTTGACTTAACAACATTAATCAACACATCAGTAAAAGCATATTTTATACGAGAAGCATTCAAAGAAAAACGCATATTATTAATGGGCCTCCAAACACTCTCGCGGGCAACATCGGAAGGAACCATCAAATCAATTTGATTATGTTTTACAAACTCACGAAAAACATTCATCAAACAAGTGGTCGACAAAGTAATCATTGTGCCCGAATCAATTACTGCTTTAATATTTTCCATAAAAATCACTAATTTGTATTACCTTTAACTAACTCACGCAAATTATCAACCCTTTTTTTTATTGACAAAACTTCTATCTCCTCATCATGCATTGTGGTAAACCCGATATAGCTCTGCACTTCTTTTTTATCCGCACCAGTTAAATCAGCTGATTGAGAAATACTTAACCCGTAAGAATATGCAAGAGAGGCCTGCTTTACTTTTGCTTTCTCATAAACCCCCATAGCAAAGTTTCCAAGCACATTATCAATTCCTTCGATTCCTTTAATTATTTTTTTTAAGCACTCCAAGAGATAAACTTGATCATTCTTTTGGGAAGCAAAAATAGCGGAATTAATATCCTTAGAAATTAGCTCTTTCACCTTATGCCATTTAGGCGAATCAACAAAATGACTCTTTGATTCAATCTTGTGCAAAGCATATGAAATTACTCCAAGTTCAGCTTTCCCATAATCATTCTCAATAGCTGCTTCACGAATTAATCTATTACTTAACCCTCGAAGCTCTAAGACCCTGCGCTCTTTAAACAAACGAAGAACTTCGTTCAAATCATATGCCAAGGGCTTAAACATGAAAAATAAAGCACTTTTTAGGTATTTAATAATTGCCCACTGGAAAAAGAAAGACAAAAAGTGGAAAAACAACGCTAAAAAAGGATTTTTAAAGAGCTTTAAGGAATAAATAAAGAAAGGACAAGTGACTATAATGACTATCTTAGTTCCATTGCTTTCAGGAAAGGAAAATCATGCCCTATTTGTAGAAGCAATAGCAAAAAAGAATGACGAAGTTTTGTTATTGCAAATAATTGACAAAGATTTTTTGGCAAAAACAAGCGCGGCAATGGGGGAAGTAATGCAATTTCACGGACTTTTAAATGAAATGAAAAAAGCGCTAAAAGCAAAGAAACGACCCTGCGAAGAAATAACTGAATGGGGCCACACAATACAAAAAATAATCTCAATTGCTTTACTTCAAAAAGTAAAAACAGTTATGCTGATAAAACAAAAAAACCAGTTCTTTAATGAGATAATAAAAGAACTTGAAAAAAACAAGATTAGTTATGAATTTGTCGAACTGCCTGAAGAACCTAAAGAAAAAAGAATGAAGTTCTTTGGAAGATAAAATAAGGTGCAAAATCGGTTAGAAATGGTTAAATAATAAGAAAGATAATTATTAGTGATGAAAATGAAAGAAAAAATTACAAGTGTTACCCTAATTGAAAACAAAACAGTGGTGGATGATTCCACCCTAAAGGGACAACTTGTCGAAAAAGGATTTGGAGAAAGCAAAGGAAATAAATTAGTACTTGACTTGTTTGAAGCAATATATTTAACTGAAAAGAAAAAAATAGAAATCACCAGCACTAAAGGGGCAAAGGTTTCGACAAAAAAACTTTTTGAAATAGGGTCTAAAGGAGATAAATCATTTTACTCAAAACAAAAAGTACATGAAAACCTACGCGAAGGAGGGTACTGCATAAAAACAGGACTCAAATTTGGTTTTGATTTTAGAGTTTACCCTCGCGGAAAAAAAGTAGGGGAAGCGCACTCCCAATACGGAATACATGTTGCGCCAGAAAACGAAAAATTAACAATGACTCAACTAAGCAGAATGACAAGACTTGCAGGAAACATACACATCAAAGCAATCATTGCTGTTGTGGACAGAGAAGATGAAATAAATTACTACGAACTTGAAAGAAAATTATTGTGATAATTATGAAACGCGCTGCGCCATTAAGACCTCAAAAAAATAGACCAACTCGACCAAGATTAAGTTACAACACGCTTGAGAGAAGAGCACGAATAATACTTCTGGTTAAAGGAATCAAAAGACCTTCAAAAAAACAAGTACAAACAACAATACAAAGACTTATTTAAATCTAATATTAACAAGATGACACATATGCATCTAACCAATAAAATGTAACCAAACAAAACAAGAAAAATAACCAAGAAAATTTTAAAAAAAATAACTTGCTTTGGAAAGCAACTTTGCTCCCCAAAACAAAAAAACAAGTTAACTTATGAAAGAACTTTAGAAGTCTATTCCTCTAACTGTTTTTCTTCCGTTTTCTTTTGCTCGAGCAGCAGCGTCTTTAATCATTTTAGCTACTTTAACGCTCAAAGCATCAACAGCGTCAGATGCGGTATTGCATCCTTCTGTCTTTATTGCGTCCTTAACTTTTGAAGCTACAACTAATACTTCAGCCATAAATAATTCCCCCATTGCCTCATAGGCACTTGAGAAAAGTGGAAATAAAAGGTATATAAATGCAATGGTGCAAAAACCCCTCAAAAAGGCTTAAAAATGGCAAAATAACGCATTTCAACAAAGTTAAATACTATTGCTGACACAATATTTTCGCCTGTGATGAAATATAATTATTCTGATTTATGATGAATGATGGGCAGACTGAGGCACAAAAATAAATTTTTATAAAAGCAAATATTCTTTTACAAAACGAGTAAAAGCAGAAGAAAGAACTTTTTCTTTAGAGTTAACACACTCTTCCAATTCTTTTTTTGTAAAGTAACGCACCTCACTAACTTCATCTTTATCAATAAAAATTTTACTTAATAAAATATCTTTTTTTAACAAAAAAACTTTCACAAAACGATCATTAAAAACTTTTCTGCTAGGCGATGATGAATGCCTAAAATAAGCTACTTCAATTAACTCTTTTTTTCTTACACTTAAACCAAGCTCTTCTTTAGCTTCTCTCACAACAGCTTCAATATAAGATTGATTTTTAGGAAAATGACCCCCACAAGAAAAAGTCCATTTCCCATTATCTTTTCTTCTCTGAACCAAATACTCCCCATTAGAATTAATTATAATTAAAGCTGTTTCTCTATGAATTAAAGGTTTCTCATGAACTTCTTTTCTTGTAGTAGAACTTACAACTTCATCTTTCTCATTTACAACAGCAACAATTTCATCAGGATTATGAGGTACTAACATAATAAGAAAGTAAAAAGAAACCCTAAAATACCTAACTTTACTTAATTAATATGATAATAATGCTTTTTCGAGATGTTGCAGAATATTTTTCAAGAATTGAAGAGGTTTCTTCTCGCCTAGAAATGACAAAAATTCTTACTGAACTATTTGAAAAAATGCCTACAAATGAGGCAAAGAAAATAATTTACTTATTGCAAGGAAGGATTGCTCCACAATTTGAAGGAAAAGAAATTGGTTTTGGGGAAAAAATGATTGCTGAAGGCATAGTGAAAACAAGTGGGTACACAAGAAAAGAAGTGGATAATGAATATGCAAAAATTGGAGACCTTGGAAATGTTGCGGAAAAGTTTTTAGAAAAAAAAACACAATCTGCTTTATCAGAACAAAAACTTACAGTAGAAAAAGTATTTGCTAATTTTGAAAAAATCTCCGCAAAAGAAGGAACTGGAAGTCAAGAGATGAGATTGAAATTACTTGCAGAATTACTTAATTCAGCAACCCCAATAGAAGCTAGATATATTGTTAGAATACCTCTAAGCAACATAAGACTTGGAGTGGGCGACCCTACAATAATGGATGCTTTTGCAATAATGCTTGCAAAAGAAGAGGACAAACAATGGGAAGAAAAAAATGAAGAAGAACAAAGAAAAGAAAAAATGAAATTAAGGGAAAAAATTGAAGCGGCTTACAATGTTCACTCTGACCTCGGAGAAATCGCTGAATTTTTAAAAGAAAAAGGAATTGATGGACTAAAAAAAATAAATATTACCCCCGGAACTCCAATAAGACCAAGTGCGGCAGAAAGATTACCTAACGCAAAAGAAATAATTGAAAAATTAGGGAAGTGCGCTGTTGAAGCAAAATATGACGGATTTAGAGTTCAACTATCAAAAAAGGGAGACAAAATAACTATTTTTTCTAGACAAAGCGAAGACATAACAAAAATGTTTCCTGAAATAATTAATGCAGCAAAAAAACAATTGCCAAAAGAATGTATTGTTGAAGGAGAAGCACTAGCTTTTAATGAAGAGACACAAGAATATTATCCCTTCCAAATAACAATTCAGAGAAAGAGAAAATATGAAGTTGAGAAAAAGGCGAAAGAGTACCCGCTAAAATTATTTTTGTTTGACATAATGTTTGTTGACGGAAAAAACATGATGGATGAACCATTTATCCAGAGAAGAAAAAAACTCACAGAAATTCTAAAAAAAGGAGAACTCATTGGCCTAAGTGAAATGAAAATAACTGATGACCCAAAAGTACTTGAAGATTTTTTTGAAGATGCTATATCGCGAGGACTTGAAGGAATAATAGCAAAAGATTTGAGCGCGCCATATATTGCAGGGGCAAGAAAATTTGCTTGGATAAAGTTGAAGAGATCATACAAAGGAAGTTTGGACGACACTCTTGATTTAGTTATAATTGGTTATTACAAAGGAAAAGGAAAAAGAACAGAATTTGGCCTAGGCGCCTTACTAGTTGCGGCTTATAACGAAGAAAAAGATTGCTTTGAAAGCGTTGCAAAAATCGGCACAGGAATGTCAGAAGAAATGTTAGGACAATTAGAAGAAATATTATCAAAAACAACAACAAAGAAAAAACCTGTAAGAGTCGAGAGCGCATTAGAACCCGATTTTTGGGTCGAGCCAAAATATGTAATAGAAGTGCGCGCGGACGAAATAACAAGAAGTCCTTCCCATGAGTGTGCAAAAAAAGAAGGAAAAGGACTGGCTTTACGTTTTCCAAGAATGATTTCCATTAGACATGATAGAAAACCTGAAATAGCCACAACAACTAAAGAAGTGGAACAAATGTTTAAGATACAAAAAAGAGTTTCTTTGGAAGAAAAAGATTATATCGCAAAATAAAACTAAGTGAACACAAAACAACTGTTTTTTTCATTTTTTGAGCATTGGAAAGGATTTTTAACCAAAAAAGCATTGATTTTTGCATGACCTGGACAAAATGGGTAATCATAATAGGATCGTTTGCTTTCCTAGCTTATTTTGCGGTAGCGTTACATTTTAGATTTGAAGAACTAAGAGAAGTTTTTTTTTATTTAGATGATTGGTTCAGTTGGATAATGGTTTTCTTGCTGATATTAGCGCTAAAAGGAATACTTGAATGGTTCTTTAAGTGGGAACTAAGAACATTAAAATAAAAGAATAACTTTGGAAAAAAAGAATAATTTTAAGAGGAAATATTATGAAAGTATTTGAATTGTTGGTTTATGCAATAGTTGCTGTTGTGCTAATCCTAATTGCCATAACCCTTTTCAACGCAATGTTTCCAAAAGAAAATCTTTTGTTGGAAATAAAACAAGGGCTAGTGACAGCGCAAACAGAAACTTATTTAGGACAAACAATTGAATTAGGCCAAAGAAGCGTGGAAAAAGAATACACAATTAACAAAAGTTTTTTTGACACCTCGCAATTATCCCTAGCTTTTGAGTGCAACAACCCTAATTTGTGCTGCATAAGAAAAGCGGAACAAGACATAAATTACAAATGCACAAAAGCGGTTGAGTGGGATTATACTAATTTAACTTTTAATTTTGCAACTCAAGCAAAAATAAATCTAAGATGCATAAAACAAGACGATTTACCTGTTTGTAGAGTTTATTTCGGCTCAAAACCCGCGCAAGCAGAAGTGACTGAAATAAACTTTGATCAATTAAATGAAATTGTTACAGCCACAGTAAAAGCAAAAAACAGCGGAGAAAATAATTTGGCGCAGGGAAAGATGAATCTTGTGCTTGAAAAATTAGTTAATTTTGAGTGGAAAGAAACAGAAGAAGAATTCCCTGAACAAGTAATAGAAACAGAAACAGACCCCTCTATTTTAATGCCAGGACAAGAACACTCGTTTGTGTGGGCGACAAGAATTACTACTCCGGGAACATATAGAGCTGTTTTTACTTTTGAAGGACAAAACGCGGGGTTTGATAAAAACTCTGCTGATTTTGATGTAGGGTTTAATTCATATTGCAAACCCCTAATTGAAAGCACTTATGAGGTGAGGGAAGAAGATAATGGATTGACATTTAAAGAAATAAAAAAATGCGGGAACTGCAACTATGCATATGAGTGTGCAAGCGCATGGCAAACAAAATTCCCAAACATTAATTATGAAGTGCTGACAAAAGACACTACTTATTGTTTGAAAGAATCACTTGGGAGCAGTTCTTGTGAATCGGAATCTTCATAAAAATAGATTATAAATTGTTTTGAAGGGTTAATTGATTATGGAAAACGCCATTTTGATAAAGGATTTCTTTGAGAAAAACAAACTCAAAGAAGGGGCCCTAGTTGAATTTGAATTTAAGGGACAAAAAATAACAGGAACTATTATTCCCTCAAAAGATAATCTTATGATAAAACTAAGTTCAGGATATAACGCAGGATTTGAAACTAGCGAAATAAAACAAATAAAATTAATTGGCGAAGCAAAAAGCGTTGGAAAAGCAAAAACAATTGAAATTAAAAAAAACCCTAACTTACCAACAATCGCTGTTCTACACACCGGGGGAACAATTGCTTCGAGAGTTGATTATAGAACAGGAGGAGTATACACTTCGTTTACTCCAGAAGATTTAATTACAATGTTTCCCGAACTCACAAAAATGGCTAACTTTGAAGCAAGGTTGCTTAAAAAAATGTGGAGTGATGATTTTAGATTTGCGCACTTTTCTTTTGTTGCAGAAGAAATAAAAAAAGAAGTTGAAAAAGGCGCTGACGGAATAATAGTTGGAATGGGAACAGACAATCTGTGTTCAGGCGCTGCCGGAATTGCTTTCACATTGGAAAATTGCCCCATACCAGTAATTATTGTAGGAGCTCAAAGAAGTTCTGATCGAGGATCAAGCGATGCAGCAATGAATCTTATCTGCGCAGCAAAATTTATCACAGAAACAGATTTTTCTGGAGTCGCAATATGCATGCACGATTCAAGTAGCGATACTTCCTGCGCGATTCTGCCCGCTTGTAAAACAAGAAAAATGCACACCTCAAGAAGAGATGCTTTCAAAGCAATAAATGACACACCCATAGCAAAAGTTGATTATAGCACAGGAAAAATTGATTTCATTAAAACTAATTATCCAAAGAAAAACAAAAGTGGAAAAATAATTATAAAACCAAAATTTGAGCCGAGAGTTGCTTTACTAAAAATTCACGTAAACATGTTTCCCGAACAATTTGAATTTTATTCCGAAAAAGGATTCAAAGGACTTGTTATTGAAGGAACTGGCCTAGGGCAAACACCCGGACATTTACCTGATGAAATAACTGAAAAAGAAGGGCATGGAAAAATATTCCCCTCAATAAAAAAATTTGTTGACAAAGGAGGCATAGCAGTTATGATCTCACAATGCATTAACGGAAGAGTACACATGCACGTTTATGACAAAGCAATTGATCTAACTGAAATAGGGGTTATTCCAGGAGAAGATATGCTTGCAGAAACAGCACTAATTAAACTAGCATGGCTTTTGGGAAATTACTCTCCAGAAGAAGCAAAAAAGTTACTTACAAAGAACTTACGCGGAGAAATAAGCGAATTTACGAGAACTGACACTTACTAATTTTGGTCGCTCCCAAAAAACCCCCTAAAAAGAACTTGTTCACTCGTTCACGTTAACGAAATGTTTATAAATGGGTTAAGCAGTAGTATTTATGTAGGTGAGCTGATGAATTGGAAACTATTAGGAATAATGCTTGTTTTGCTAGTTATGATGGTTGGCGGAGCAATGGCTTACACAGGATTTAATAGATATTATTACACTGATTATTACGCTCCAACATATTACTACCCAACGCCATATTATGCAAACAGTTATGGCTACGGATATTCATCTCCTTCATATTACACTTCAACCTATTACCCTTCAGCATATAGTTACTACCCATCATACAGCTACTACCCTTCATACACATATTACTCAAATTATTACCCCTCATCATATGGTTATTCGCCAATAGTTAGAAATTATAACAGCGTATCAATATACGGCGGCGGAGATTATGGCTGGGGCGTATCAATTTCAAGAGGAAGCGTTTGTTCAATATATGGATATTGCTAAATAAGTAATACTACACGCAACAATAAATCTTAATAAAAAAAGTAGAAGCGAACAAGCACTCTTAAGAATAAACTATTAATGAACAAAACCCTAAGAAACAAAGCATTAGCCATTAAGTCATTTCTTCTTTGAAGTGCGATGTCCACGCTTATGAATAATAAATAACAAATTCACCATTTTTTCTGTCGCGCGAATAGCGGCTTCTAATTGATCAGTACTCAAAGCAACTGTTTCAACTAATCGACCTGAAAAGTCCCAAACAATTTTTGTTTCAACCAAAGCATCGGTTTGCCCGCCAGAAGGAATTCTTACTTCATAATCAACAAGTTTTGGAAGAGCAAATTTCTGAAGAGAAAACCATTCTTTTAATGCGTTCATGAAAGCATCATAACCACCGTCACCAACCCCATTAACAGAAAACTTCTTACCCTTAAAAGAAAAAATTACTCCAGCAAAAGGTTTCTCTGAAGAAGAAGAAACAACATTATAATAGTCTATTGAAAAAATCTTTGCCTGGCCGACATTTGCAACTTCGTCAATCAAAAATAATAAATCCTCTTTTGTAACATTTTCTTTCTTTTCGCCAAGCTCAACTACTTTCCCAAGAACCTTTTTGAGCAAATCATCATCTAGTGAAATACCCAAATCACGCAAAGCCATTTCCACAGAAGCTTTGCCGGAAAGTTTTCCAAGAGCATACCTTGTTTTTCTGCCAAATCTGTCAGGAGAAAGTTTTGAAATATAAAGAGAACCTTTCTTGTCCCCATCAGCATGAATACCCGCAGTTTGGGTAAAAACTACAGTCCCCACAATAGGTTTATTTCTTGCAACCCTATAGCGGGAAAACAATTCAACTAATTTTGAAACAGAAGATAAAGCACTTTCATTAATAGAAGCACTAACATCAAAAAAATCTTTTAAGGCAGGAACAAATTCTTCAAGAGGGGTATTACCCGCTCTCTCCCCCAACCCATTAACAGTACAATGAACACAAGTTGCTCCAGAGGAAACGGCTGCAAGGGAATTAGCTAAAGCCAAGCCATAATCATTATGTGCGTGAAAATCAAAACCAACATCAGGAAATTCGCTTACAAGAGAAGAAACAAATTTCTTTGCTAAATCAGGAGAAAGAACACCCAAAGTGTCAGCAAGCATGACCCGATTAAACCCATTATCCCGCAAAAAACTAACAAGGGAAAAAACATATTCAGTTGAGTTAAGCATCCCGTTAGAAAAATCCTCAAGATAAGCGTTAACAGTGAAACCCTTCGATTTTGCATAATCAAAAGTTTTCTTAATATCAGCAAAGTGCTCTTCGGGTGTTTTCTTTAGCTGAAGCAAATGCTTTTCGCTACCCTTACATAACAAATTCAAAACTTTTGCTCCGCAGCCATTAATCCAATCAACACTTTTATTAAAATCAACAAAACCGAGCACCTCAACTTTGTCCAACAAATCGTGTTTCTTTGCCCATGCAGTAATTTTTTTGCAAGACTCCTGCTCCGCCACAGAAACTTTAGCAGAAGCGATTTCTAACCGATTAACACCAACATCAAGAAGAAGTTTTTGAGCAAGTATCAATTTTTCTTCAGCAGAAAAAGAAACACCCTCAGTCTGCTCCCCATCACGCAAAGTAGTATCAAGAATGAAAATATTCTTATTATTCATAGAATCAGATCTACTGATGAATGGCTGAATCGCCAATGGCCCACTTGCGTCTTGAAACCATGCAAGAATTATAATATAGAGACTTTAAAAGAGTTATTCCCAGTTAAAAATCAACCCAAAACTTCTTTTTTAAAACCTTTTAAACTTGAATAGATTATTAATTTAGTTAATTGCTTTAAGTGATTTAATGGATTACCAAACAATCGGACTGAAGTGCGGTCTTGAAGTGCACCAACAACTTGACACAAAAAAGTTATTTATCAGAACCCCAAGCACTTTAAGCGACGCAGTTGATTTTACTATAGAAAGAAAACTAAGGCCTGTCGCTAGCGAACTTGGAGAATATGACAAAACAGCGCTTGACGCATTTAAAAGAAACGAAACATTTTTTTATTCAGGAAACAAAGAAACAATTTCTTTAATTGAATTAGATGAAGAACCCCCCCAACCAATTGACGAAGAAGCGCTCAAAACAATTCTTGAAGTTGCATTACTATGTAAAAGTAATATTGTTAACACAATTGTTCCAATGCGAAAAACGGTGATTGACGGAAGCAACACTTCAGGCTTTCAAAGAACTTGCCTCACCTCAATAGGGGGAGAATTTTTTATACAAACAGAGGGTAAAGAAAAAAGAATAGGAGTACAAACAATAATTCTTGAAGAAGATGCTTGCAGACCAATAAAAAAAGAAAACGGAAAAGTGTATTATAACCTTGATAGACTAGGAATACCTCTAATAGAACTAGCAACAGATCCTGATATTACAACCCCAACAGAAGCCGTTCTTACAGCCGCAAAAATAGGAGAAATAATGAGATTAACAGGCAAAACAAAAAGAGGAAAAGGAACAATAAGACAGGATGTAAACATCTCAATAAAAGAAGGGACAAGATGCGAAATAAAAGGATGCCAAGAACTTGAAATGATAAAGCCATTAATTGAAAATGAAATAGAAAGACAAATTGATTTACTTTCACTAAGAGAAAAACTCGCAAAAAAATTCAAAACCCACGAAAACTTAGAAAAAATAATTACTTGCGAACCAAAAGAAGCAACAAAAGCCTTTGCAGAAACACAAGCAAAGTTCATGAAAGACAAAAAAGTTTTCGGAATGAAGTTATCACAAATGAAAGGATTTTTGGGCGAAAAAGTTGGAACAAAAAGATTTGGAAGTGAATTATCGGCATACGCGAAAGCAACAGGAGTAAGCGGATTATTACACCGCGACGAGCTTCCAAATTATGGAATAACTGAGAAAGAAGTAAAAGACACCATGTTTCTATTAGGGTGCGGAGAAGAAGATAATTTTGTTTTAATTGTTTCTGAAAAAGAGAAAGCAAAGAAAGCATTTGAAGCGATAAAAGAAAGAATACTTATCGCTTTAGAAAAAGTCCCTTCTGAAACGCGCGGAGCGCTAGAAGATGCAAGTTCAGAATATCAACGACCAATATCAGGAGAAGCAAGAATGTACCCCGAAACTGACATCCCTTTCAAAAAAGTCAATGAAAAATATTTGCAGGAAATAAAAAAAGGTTTACCAAAAAGCATTGCGGAGAGAGAAGAACATTATAAAAAAATTGGTTTAAGCGTTAATCATATTGAAGAAATGAAATTAAGCAACTATGCCCGATTTTTTGAATTGTTAGTTGAAAAAGGAGCTAGTCCAACAGTTGCTGCAACAACACTACTTCAAACACTTACAGAAATGAAACGCGAAAATATTTCTATTGAAAAAATTAAAGAAAGTGATTTAGAAGAAATAATTCTCGCTGAAGCAAGCGGAAAACTTAGCAAGTCAAACATAAAACAAGCCCTTGTTGAAATAACAAAAGAAAAAACTCTTGAAGAAATTCTTTCCATGCAAAAAGTTATTGATGTTTCAAAATTAGAGCCAATTATTAAAAAAGTTGTTTCAAATAACGAAGCACTAATAAAAATCCGCGGACCCGGAGCAATAGGACCCTTGATGGGCGATTTGGCAAAAGAACCCGCACTAAAAGGAATAGACGGAAAAATATTAAGCGACCTATTGAAAAAAGAAATACAAAAATATTTGAAATAAGAATTTTATAATGAATCATCTTCGTGATAAAAAGGATTCAAGCTCCTCTGCAGTATTAGCGTACTTAATATACTTTTGAATTTTTGCCCAATCAGCCGGCTTATAACTTCCCCGCATGTACTCCAAAGTTGATCGCCACGGATAACCAATAAAGATTACAGGGCGCAGATTTTTTTTCTTTGACACAGTAGCTTCAAGAATCATTGTGTGAATAAGCGTATGCACTTCAAG
>Ga0268276_1002059_pt1 | contig 17960 bp, 18 predicted proteins | sample saktaG_4_FD_190145 | JGI IMG/M metagenome (GOLD analysis project Ga0268276, IMG submission 190145) | Saline water microbial communities from Sakinaw Lake, British Columbia, Canada - sak_2010_1_5_45m | ecosystem: Environmental > Aquatic > Non-marine Saline and Alkaline > Saline ...
GGGCCTCTCCATGGGCATGGCTGTATTCGCCGCCTACATGTTCGGCGGCGCCTGGGGTCCCTCCGTGGTGGGGGCCATCTCCGACGCGCTGGGAGGAGGCGCCGACGGCCTCATTACAGCCATGCTGTGCACCACCATCGCAGGCTTTATCGCGGCGCTGCTGCTCTGGCTGGCCGCACGTACCTACCCGGCGGATATGGCCAAGGTCCAGCAGGAAACTCTGATCGCTAAATAAGTGTGGAGAAAGAAACATGAAACTGACAACGCTGCTGAGCCTGCAGGTAATCTATTTCGTGCTTGGTATGCTCTATAACGGTCTGAGCCTATACCTCACAACCATCGGCGCGCCGCCGCTGGCGCCCACTCAACCGGTGCTCGGAACCATCTCGATGATAACCTATGCGCTCTTCCTTATCCCGGGCTATTTGCGTAAGATGACCCTGTACAGGATATTAATGGGGGTCGCCATCCTGGTAATGGGCTACGGGGGCGTGGTCACGCACATCATTAATATCTTCACCCAGCCGCAGGTTTACAGCTCGATCCTATCGTGGGGGGCCGCGGTGGGTATCAACCTCTTCGGACTTGTGCTCAATATCATCGCCGTGTCAGGCAAGTTTAAGTGATATTCGTGTTGCGTCAAAATAAAGTGTTACCGAAGATATTTATATAAATCCAATCATACGTGGTATCATTAACACATACGGCATATTCATCCCAAATATTCCAAGCCGTATATAGAGGATACGTTCCATGGCAGGCAGGGCTGGGGGGAAAAAAGCTGGAAAAAGCACTGGTAAGCCGGCGGGGAAAAAAGGTGGCAGGCCACCGGCACAACCTGAGAATCGTGTCGAAGAACAAACGCATATCGCGTTGGAAAAATACAAAATCCTTTTCGAATCCTTCCCCCTCGGCATCAGCATCACGGATAATGAAGGCAACCTGGTCGAAGCCAATAAAGAATCGGAACGGCTGCTGGGCCTCACGCGAGATGGGCATCTGCAGCGCACATACGATGGACCTGAATGGCAGATCATCCGCCCGGACGGGACACCCATGCCGCATGACGAATATGCCAGCGTCCGTGCTTTAAAGGAGAACCGCCGCATAGAAAATGTGGAGATGGGGATCGTTAAAAACAGAGATGAGATCACCTGGATCAACGTAACCGCCGAACCCATTCCTCTGGAGAACTTCGGTGTGGCCATCACTTACGGGGACATCAGCGCGCGCAAGATACTGGAAAAGAACCTGGAAAAAGAACGACGGGATTTCAAGCTCATTATCGATTCTTCGCCCATAATAATTTTCTATAAAGACCTGGACGGAAGATTTATACGTGTAAATAAGACATTTGCTGAAGCGCTCAAGCTGTCTGAAGACGAGTTTTTAGGGAAAACAGTCTTTGACTTTTATTCGGCGGCAATAGCGCAAGCCATGACAGACGATGATCAAGAGGTGTTTAAATCAGGACGTCCCAAACTCAACATAATAGAGCAATATGAATCCGCCAGCGGTACAAGATGGGTGCAGACGGATAAAATCCCGATCTTTAACGAAAATGGTGTTGCAGTCGGCCTGCTGGGATTTGCGCAGGACATCACCGAGCGCAAAATTGCGGAAATTGCCTTAAAAGAAAGCGAGGAAAAATACCGCAGTCTTGCGGAAACAGCAGCCTCGGGTATCGCCTCTATTGACCTCGAAGGTAAATTCACATTCGCTAACGACAAGCTCTGCCAGTGGGCGGGCCTTACCAAGGCAGATATTTTAGGCCAACCGTTTGCCGACTTTTTGCATCCCGACGACCTGCCAGGCCTGATGGAGATATTCTTAAATGCAGCGAGGTATGAGAGTACCAGCCCCACTATTGAGTTCAGGATTGTCAACAAGGATGGCCAGGTCACATGGCTGTATACTAACCCCACATCTATAATCATGGATGGTAAAACGGTCGGTTTCAATGCCATCCTGCATGACGTCACCCAGCGCAAGCTGGCCGAAGAGAAAATAGGAAGCTTGGCAGAGGAATCCCAGTGGCTCTTGAAGAGCATGATCAACGCTTTTGTCATCTTCAAGTCCGTTTTCGATAAGAGCGGGAAGTTCGTGAGCTACCGCTTTGATTATATCAACGAAGCTTACGAGAAAATCACGTCGGTAAAGCTGGAAGACGTGCGTGGAAAGACCGTCCACGAAGTGTGGCCGGAAACAGAACCTTCCTGGATTGAGAACTATGGCGCTGTGGCAGTCAGCGGCGTCCCCCGCACCTTTGATATGTATCATAAGCCTACTGATAAGACATATCATTGCACTGTTTATCGCCCCTGGCCTACACCGCAACGTTTTTGCGTCGTATTCGAAGATATTACCGAGATCTTACGAGCAGATAAAGCGCTGCGGGAGAGCGAAGCGCAGTATCGCCTGCTGGCAGAACACACGACGGATTTCGTGTGGCTGATGGACATGGATTTGAATCCTACCTACCAGAGCCCTTCCGCAGAAAGGCTCACCGGATTCACGCACGAGGAACTGGCCGCGCTTCCTTTTGAAAAACGCCTGACGCCTGAATCAATTCAGATGGCAGCCGAAATGTTTCTCAAAGAGATGCCCCTGGTAACGGCCAACCCGGAATATAATCCCATCCTCACGTTGGAGCTTGAGATCTACCGGAGGGACGGCAGCACACTGTGGTCGGAAAATAAGTTCTCCATAATCAGGGATGAGGATAGTAAGCCGGTGTCCATCCTGGGCGAGGCCAGAGATATCACCAATCGCAAGCAGGCAGAGGAAGCGCTACGTCAATCGGAAGCAAAATACAGCACTATCCTGGAGCAAATTGAAGAGGCCTATCATGAAGTGGACCTCGCAGGTAACCTGACTTTTTTCAATGAAGCAACTTATCATCAGCTGGGCTATTCCATTGAAGAGCTAATGGGGATGAATTATCGGGTCTACACATCCAACGATGATATACGGCGCGTATACGAGATATACAACGAAGTCTACCGGACGGGGAAACCGAACACCGGATTTTCTGTATCTCGAATTAGAAAGGACGGATCGCGATTATTTACCGAGAACTCAGCTCTGCCCATACGAGACGAGGATGGCAAGATAATCGGCTTTCGTGGAGTCGCCCGTGATGTCACAGAGCGCAAGCGTGCCGAGGAAGCAATACGTAAGAGCGAGGCGCAGTACCAAATGCTGGCGGAACATACTACTGACACCGTTTGGCTTATGGATATGAACATGAAGACCACGTATACCAGCCCTTCTTCGGAAAAGTTACTGGGCTTCACTCACCAGGAGTTAATGGAAATGCCGCTGGAGAAGTACATCACGCCGGACTCGCTCAGGTTAGCGACTGAAGCATTTTCTGAGGAGCTGCCCAGGCTGGAGGCCGACCCGAACTACAATCCTATTATCACCATGGAGCTTGAGTATTACCGCAAGGACGGCACAACTCTGTGGGCGGAAAATAAGTTCAATCTCATACGGGATGAGAACGGCAAACCGGTTTCCATCCTTGGTGAGACCAGGGACATCACCGAACGCAGGGAAGCTGAGAAAAAACTTGAGCATGCGCTGGTGGCTGTCCGAAAAACCCTGGCCGATACCGTTATCGCTATATCCAAGATGGTCGAGATGAAAGATCCATTTACAGCCGGCCACCAGATACGCGTAGCCCAACTGGCGACGGCCATAGCCAGGAAGCTGAACCTGCCGGAAGAGCAGATCTCCTATGTCAATACCGCGGCAACCATCCACGACATCGGCAAGATCTACGTACCGTCCGATATACTCAGCAAGCCCGGCAAGCTGGGGGCTCTGGAATACGAGATCATCCAGACCCATGCCCGGGGAAGTTACGAGATATTAAAAGAGATAGATTTCAACGGGCCGATCGCTCAAATTGTATATCAGCACCACGAGAGGCTGGACGGGTCCGGCTACCCACGCGGACTAAAGGGCGCCGAAATATTGCCGGAAGCTAAAATACTGATCGTAGCCGACGTGGTGGAGGCCATGTCTTCGCACCGGCCTTACCGCGCGGCGCTGGGCATTGAGAAGGCTCTTGAAGAAATCACCGCCAACAGGGGCAAGCTGTACGACGAAGCCGCCGTGGATGCCTGCCTGGAACTTTTCCGCAATGACCGCTTTGAGTTTTCACCCATGTCAGATAAGTCCGCAATTTAGAGTTTTACCACCGGGCATGATGTTCCTCCGCCCAGCCGATCAGGTTATTTATCTCTATCCTCTCTCCCGTGTCCGTGACAAGCGTCCCGCTATAGCGGCCGAACATCTGGTGGACCTCACTTGACAGGATACCCACATCGGTCTTTGCCACCCTTTCGAAGAATGGCACGAATTCCAGTGAGAGCCGCCCGTCCGCAGAGGTCATCAGCCAGGGCTTCTTAAAATTAGTATTGTCGTACTTGTAGTCAACATTGCCCAGCTTGTGTACTTTACCCTCCAGTATGATTGCGTTATCGCTTAGCTCGGCGTTGTTGCCGATGCCGCCACCGGCATTTATCCCGATGCTGCGTCCATCAGGCAGGAACCGGGAGAAACTGGCCCAGATCCAGAATGATCGGTAAGGCCAAACTCCCGCACCCCAGTCCAGCGTCCCCAGACATGCATCGGGGCTGATGTGATATGACTTCAGTTTTTTATCGCCGCCCTCTGCGGTCTCGTCCCACCCGTACTCGATGGCGCCTTCCGCAGGCATGCAGTTGACCTTGCGCGTGTAATAGAAATGCCTGTTCTCGTAAGGGAATACATTAACCACCGATTCATGCCCTTCCCTGAGCAACAGCTCCACATCAGCCTTCAGCCCTGATCCGCCGAAGCCCGGCCAGTTGACTTCCAGCCTGCGCCGGTTATCATCCGGTATATGAAAACGGAGGTACATGCTGCCTTTTTCGTAGCGGCAATCGCCGGATGTGCTGTTGCGCGGCAGCACGATGCCGCTGCCGAGGGGAATATTCAGCGTCTGCTCCTGATAACGCCCCGTATTAAAATCCAGCACATAGGCAAAGACTGGACCCAGGTAGCCGACATGGCTGAGGGTGAGCGAGAAGAAATGGGTGGGCGTGGTGATGCCGAAGTACTGCCAGCGCTTGATACGCAGCGGCTGCAAAAACTTCAACGCGTAGATATTAACATCCTCAAGGTTGGCATCCAGCAGCGGCTGCCGCGCCCAGCCATAGCAGACCAGGTTTCCTTTTTCGTCAAGCAAAGGCCCGCTTTTTGTTATCTCTTTCATGCCTGATCCTCCTGTTGCTGCCCTTTAAGGCAGCCTATTAAAATCACTTTTTCAACTGCTCCGCCCTTCTGACCATGGCCCCCATGCACCTGACGGCATTGTCCGGCATGCCATAGGTGGGTATGCCGTCCATGGCCGCCAGGATGAGTCCGTCCAGCTGGTCGGGTGGATTCGCCGGGATCAGCACTATGGGCTTCCTCAGGCGGTCACGCAGTTCTGCCAGCTTCTGCCGGAACCATGCATCCTGTAGAAATGCGTAGGTGATAACCAGGCAGGCATCCACATGGGGCATAATCATCTCCAGGCAGTCGATATATACCCGGGCGGCCCCGCCGATGGGCGCCCAGACGAGATCAACCGGATTCTTGCGGTTGTTGGACGGCGGCACCTTGTCCTTGAGATACTCCGCCAGTTTGCGCTGAAGCTCTTCGGGAAATTGCCTGAGGCTTAACCCCTCCCTGGCGCAGGCGTCTGATGAGGCCACCGCTCCACCACCGGCTTCAATCAACAACCCAATATCCCTGCCGGGCGGCATAACGGGACAACTGAAGGCCACTGCCAGGTCGATGATATCCTGCATGCCATGGGCAGAGATTATACCAGTCTGACGGCACATGGCCTGGAAAACCTGATAGCTGCCAGCCATCGAGCCGGTATGGGAAGCGGCCGACCTGGCCCCCATCTCGGAACTGCCGCCCTTCCAAACGATGACCGGCTTATGCGGACAGATATCCTGTGCCAGCTTTAAAAAGCGCTGCGGATTCTTCAGGCCCTCGACATATGCTGTAATGACCTTCGTGTCAGGATCATCACCCCAGTAGGCTATGAAATCTTCCAGCGTGAGGTCGCTCTGGTTGCCGATGCTGATTATGCCGCTGAAGCGAAGGCCCCGTGCGCTGCCCAGACGCAACATGATCTCGGCTACCCAGCCACTCTGTCCCACGAAGCCTACGCCGCCGGGATCGAGCGGCATCCTGGCATAAGGGACGACCGTATTCACACGTCCCCGCGAGGTGAAAACGCCCATGCAGTTCGGTCCGATTACCCTTACACCGCCCTGACGGGCGATGTCCACCATCCTCTTCTCCGCCGCCTTTCCCTCTGCGCCCATTTCACTGAATCCCACGGCATGTACAACGGCGAATTTCACACGCTTGAGAGCACATTCCTCCATTGCTGCGGGTATAGCCGACGCAGGTACGGCCAGCACGGCCAGGTCAACCGCGCCTGGTATGGCGGATAGGTCAGGGAAGCACTTTAGCCCCATGATCTCGTTTTCCCTGCGGTTGATGGGGTAGATAGCTCCGGCATAGCTGTCCTTGAGCATGCTGTTGATAAACATGCCGCCCGATTTCCACTCGTCCTTCGATGCCCCCACTATGGCCACCGAACGAGGCTCGAAAAGGTATTTCAGGTCCGGCGCAGCGTAACTGGTCATTAATTGCCTCCTCTGGTTATCGGGGGACCGGGGCTTCCGTGTACATCACGGATATATGTTATGGGGCTAATTATCTTATGCAGTTCGCCACCGTGTCAAAGCCCCGCGTATTGTGTTATATTACTATCGCTGCATCCGGGGGCAGGGGCCATTTTGAATCGAGGAGGAAACCGATGGCATATGAGACTATTACATACCATGTAAGCGGAGGCATAGGCAGGATCACCTTTAACCGTCCGCAGGTAATGAACGCCCTCACTCCTGCCATGCTTAAAGAGCTTAAAGCCGCCGTGCTCGAAGCGGGCAAGGACAGTGAAGTTAAGATCATAGTACTGACCGGCGCCGGCAGGGCTTTCTGCGCCGGGGTTGACCTCAAAGCCATGGGAGACGCCAAGCTGGTCAACGGCAAGGTCGGCGACTTTCTCGACGTGCCTGCCCGTGAATTAATAGTCACCATACGGTCTGTGCCCAGGGCGGTGATCGGCCTGGTCAACGGGTTCTGCTTCACAGGTGGGCTGGAGATCATGCTGGCCTGTGATATCGTGATTGCGGCCGAGGACGCAAAAATCGGCGATACACATGCCAAGTGGGGACTGCGGCCGACCTGGGGCATGAGCGCCCGGCTGCCGCGCAGGGTTGGCTACCTCAAGGCCAAGGAACTTTCGTTTACGGCTGAGGCCATCACTGCAGGGGAGGCCGAGCGCATCGGACTGATCAATCTGGCGGTTCCCGGAGACAAGCTGGAAGAGGCCCTGCAAAATATGGCGAAGAAGATAATGGGCAACAGCGCCCAGTCCATCGCAGCCTATAAGAAGCTCTACAACGCCAATGAGAATATGACGCTGGACAAGAGCCTCGACCTGGAATTCGGCAGCGATTTCGAGATCACAGATAGCCTGGACCGGCTAATGAAATTTATAAAATAGCCCGGATCGGGCGCACCTGAAGGTACGCCCCTACATCACAACATTTGATAGTATCTTGACGTGCAATTGAAACGAATATAAACTTAGCGCAAGCGCATTCAGGGGAGGTACATCCATGTCTTCTGATAAAAATCATCACGGCTGGCGGAATGCTATTATTATCTGCGTAGTAGTCCTGCTTGTTATAATCACACCGCTTTCACTCTATGCCTCGGCAAACATTGAAACCAAGGAGATCGACGATGCAGCCCGCGCTCAAACTGGCGGCTCGTACGTCAAGCTGCCCGAGGGCGTGACACATTATGAATTGACTGGGCCCGAGGACGGCCGGGTGGTAGTACTGCTGCACGGCGCTACCATACCCATGTACCTGTGGGACGCGCAGGCTGAGGCGCTTGCCAGGGCAGGCTACCGGGTGCTCCGCTATGATATGTACGGGAGGGGCTACTCGGACAGGCCGGACGGGGACTACAGCCAGGCGTTCTTCCGCAAACAGCTGGCAGACCTGCTGGACGCGCTTAAGATAAAGCAGCCCGTGGACCTGGTGGGCGTCTCCATGGGCGGAGCCCTGGCAGTGGACTTTACGGCCAGCTACCCCGACCGGGTCAAGGACCTGGTGCTGATTGCACCGATGATCAACTCGATCGCGAACGATACCAACTTCAAGTTAATGAGGATACCCGTGCTGGGAGAGTTTCTTACACGGCTGATAGCCGTCAAGGTCATGTCGGACCGGGCGGCCCAACTCATGCAGAAATCGCCCAAAGCTGCAGAGTACGCCAGGCAGTTCAACGACCAGACCCGGTTCAAAGGCTTCGAGAAGGCATCGCTGGCCGCGGCCCGCAGCGATGCATGGGCTGACTACACGGCCGACTACGAAAAGGTCGGCCAGCGGGACCACGAGGTGCTGCTGATCTGGGGCACGGCGGACAACGATATCACACCGCAGATGGTACAGGCCATGCAGAAGGCACTGCCCAATGTTGAATTCAAGCAGCTTGACGGCATCGGACACGACCCCCAGGTGGAGGTGCCCGACCAGGTCAACAGCCTGATACTGGACTTTTTAAAGCAGCAATAATTTAAGGAGGTCCCAAATGCCTGAAAAGAAATTCAAGTACCTGAGCAAGGAGTGGGCGGACGAGGTCGCCAGGAGATGCAAGAAAACCCTTACACCCGAGAAAATGAAGAACATCACCTCATCGATGATTACCATCTACAACAAGTGCCCGGACGGCAAGACCAGGGCTGTTTACTACAAGCTGGTGAAGGGCGTGGTTGAAACAGTCTCCGTCGTCGAAGGCAAACCGCCCCAGGCCGAATTCTCCATCACGTCCGATTACGAGGTTTTCGCCAAAATCTCGCGGGCTGAGCTCAAGGCGCGCGCGGCCCTCATGTCCGGCAAGATGCTGCTCAAGGGCAACCTGGTCAAAGCCCTGACCCTGTCTCCCACCGTCGACAGGCTAAACGAGGTCATCGCCACCGTGCCAACGGAGTATTAAAAGCTGGAGGACAGAAAAATGCCGACAAAGAAACTGGCCAAGGATGATCCCTATTTCGTTGATAATCCCAAGAGAGTCAAGGCCGTTCAGAAAGAGATGGCCAAGCAGGGCATCGACGTGTACCTGGGCTCACGCCTGCGCACCATGTCATGGATACTCGATGCCTTCTGCCCCTGGCGGACCTACGTGGTCATCCCCCCCGAGGGGCTGCCCACCGCCGTCACCTTCGTTATCGACGCCGCACGCGTGGCCGACGATTCCTGGCTGGACCAGGATCACGTACTGGGCTACGGGCCGATGGGCGGCCAGGACCAGGTGGCAGTTTTGAGCATGCTGATCAAGCCTTACCTTAAGGGTGGAAAGGGCGTTATCGGCATGGAGACCGGCATGGGCAACTACCTGCCCGAGGGGCATTTGACCCTCTTCGAGTTCGTCATGCTCAAGGCTGCATTGCCCAAGGCCACCTTCAAAAATGCCCACGACATCATAGACCGACTATCGCTGATCAAGGATGAGGGCACCATCAACCGCTTCCGCGAGGCTTCGCGCATCGTCGATGTGGGGCACAAGGCTGTATACGCTGTCATCAAGGACGGCGGCTTCCAGAAGATGACAGAGACCGAGGTGGGCGGCCTGGCGGCCTACGCCATGCGCAAGGCCGGCAGCGAGTGGGAGTGGTCCTTCACCGGCGGCAACGAGATCGCCTCCGGCTACAGGTCGGGCCTGGCGGCGGGCGCCTGCACACCGGCCAGCAGGAGGAAGCTCAAGGCGGGCGAGCCGCTGATGGTGGACCTGCACGCCATGTTCAAGCTGGGCCTGGGCGACCATTCACACAACTATTTCCTGGGCAAGGCCACCAGGCGGCAAATGTGGCATGCCAAGAACTTCGTAGACCTCATGAAGCAGGTCCTGATCACCTACAAGGCCGGAATATCCCCCACCAGGCTGGCGGACGAGATGCTGGCGTTTGCCGAGGAGAGGGGTTTCCAGGATTACCTGGTGCCGGGATTCGAACACGGCATCGGCATGATGGGCGACGAGTGGCGTATCGGCCTTAACGACGGACCTTTTCAGTATTGGACCAACCCCGAGCACGTCTACCGCAAGAACGAGATGGTGATCTGCGCCGTGCAGTACGCCTGCCCCGAGGAGAACATCGGCTTTCGCTACGAGAATCCCATACTGATTAAAGAGAAAAATTGCGAGGCCATGTCCAGGTTCCCACTGAGCATAAACGTGGTGTAAAAGACATTGGACGTAGGGGCGTACCTTCAGGTGCGCCCCTATCGGCGGGCGGGTTTGAAAACCCGCCCCAAACTCTTAAATGGCTATTTAAACTCGCTTCGGCCCAAAGTCGTCAGGATGATAGCCGCTACCCCCAGCACAAACCCCCAGAAGAAAAACGTAAAGCTGCAGAAGAATGCGGCGATCGAGCCGGTCAGGGCGAAACCCCATGACTTCTTCAGAATATTTGATATGCCGCCCGCCACCGCCAGGACCGCCAGTATGATGATGGGAATGGAGATACTGAAAAGAACGGTAGCCACCCAGGATGGGATATCCGGTATAACACTGCTTATTCCTCCCATGATAAAAAGGGCGACTACGACGCATAAAGCCCATACACCGGCAATTATATCCAGGATACCTGCCGCAGTTGACTGCCATGTGCTTTGCATAGGTTCACCTCCTGCCATATTTACCCGCTCCTGATATTAATATTATAGCCGCAAAACGTGCCGATTACTTCTTTTTCCTGAACGGGGAGTAAAGCTCCTCGTCCTTTCTCAATTCCACGATCCTGTCGCGCAGCAGGGCGGCTTTCTCGAACTCGAGGTTTTTAGCTGCCTTCTTCATCTGGGCTTCAAAGTCCTTAATCAGCCTGGCAACCTCGTCGGGCGCCACGTGATTGGCCTCGTATTTCCCTTTGCCCTCCGACACCACCCTCACCCGCTCTGTGATGTCCTTAACCGCCTTCTTGATGCCCTGCGGAGTGATGCCGTGTTCCTTATTGTAGCTTTCCTGTATCTTGCGCCTGCGGTATACCTCATTGACGGCGTTTTCCATGGACCCGGTCAACTTATCGGCGTACAGGATGACGTGCCCGTCCACATGCCTGGCCGCCCTTCCCATAGTCTGGATAAGCGCATCCCGGGACCTCAGATAGCCTTCCTTGTCCGCATCGAGTATCGCGACAAGGCTCACTTCGGGCAGGTCGAGCCCTTCACGCAGCAGGTTGATCCCCACTACCACGTCGTAGACCCCCAGGCGCAGGTCCCGCAGTATCTCAACGCGCTCGAGTGTATCGACCTCCGAATGCAGGTAATGTGTTTTTACATCCATCTCCTTAAGGTAATCGGCCAGCTCCTCCGCCATCTTCTTGGTAAGCGTTGTTACCAGGCAGCGCTCACCCTTGCCCACTCGTATTTTTATCTCGTGGATAAGGTCGTCTATCTGCCCCCTGCTGGGCTTGATCTCGATTGTCGGCTCCAGCAGGCCGGTCGGCCGCACCAGTTGCTCGACCACCTGCTGGCTGTTCTTGTTTTCGTACGGGCCGGGGGTGGCTGACACATAGACCGCCTGTCTGATCAGCTTCTCAAATTCCGGAAAGTTGAGCGGACGGTTATCCAGCGCCGAGGGAAGCCGGAAACCATAATCGATCAGGGTTTTCTTGCGGCTCATGTCGCCGCCGTACATGCCGCGCACCTGAGGCAGAGTCATGTGCGACTCATCGACGAACAGGAGGAAATCCTCTGGAAAATAATGTATCAGGGTCCAGGGCGGGCTGCCGGGCGGACGGCGCTGCAGGTGCCTCGAATAGTTCTCAACGCCGCTGCAATATCCCAGTTGCGTGAGCATCTCGATATCGTAATTGGTGCGCTGCTCGATGCGGGCCGCTTCCAGCAATTTGCCCTGCCTGTTGAATTCCTCCACCCGCTCAGCCATCTCGGTTTTTATATCGGCTATGGCCAGCTCCAGCCGTTCGGGCGACGTCACGAAATGCTTGGCCGGGAAGATATCCACCGACTCTTTCTCGGCCAGCAGCTCCCCTGTGAGGCTGTCTACCTCCATGATCCGCTCAACAGTGTCTCCCCAGAACTCTATGCGTATAGCGATCTCCTCGTAAGAGGGGAGTATCTCGAGGGTATCACCGCGGATACGGAACCTTCCGCGCTGGAAATCGAAATCGTTCCTCTCATACTGCATGTCGACAAAGCGCCGCACCAGCTTGTTGCGCTCGATCTTCTGCCCTTTTGTCACGTTGACTACGAAGCCCTGGTACTCCTCGGGCTCACCCAGCGAGTATATGCAGGATACCGAGGCCACGATCAGCACATCGCGCCTGGTTAAAAGGGCTCTCGTGGCAGCATGGCGCAGCTTGTCGATCTCCTCATTTATATCGGTGTCTTTCTCGATATATGTATCGGTCCTGGGTATGTATGCCTCGGGCTGGTAGTAGTCGTAATAGCTGACGAAATACTCCACGGCGTTTTCCGGAAAGAACTCCTTGAATTCCGTGGCGAGCTGGGCGGCCAGCGTCTTGTTGTGGCACATCACCAGGGCCGGCCTTTGCAGCCTTGCCACCACGTTAGCCATGGTGTAGGTCTTGCCGCTGCCCGTAACGCCCAGCAATGTCTGTTGCCTGTAGCCGGATTCAATACCGCGCACCAGGGCATCCACAGCCTGCGGCTGGTCGCCCGTCATGCCGAATTCGCAGACAAGTTTAAATGGTGGCATCGTTACCTAATTATAAGCGCAGCCGGTACAAAGAGGTTATTTCTTGGCCAGCTGCTGAAGCGCCAGGCGCACCCTGTCCTCTACGTTCATGCCATCGGTCTGCGCGACAGCACTCAGCGCCTGCATAGCTTCCCTGATGGAGTATCCCAGCCCGGTGAGGGCAGATACGGCATCGCTGTCGGAATCGGTAACCGCAGCAATTATCTCACCTTCCCATCCCTTCTCCAGCTTGCCCTTCAGGTCGAGGATGATACGCGCAGCGGTCTTCTTGCCGATGCCGGGTACCTGGCTGAGCAGGTCGGCGTTGCCGCTGATGATGCCTGTGATAATCTGATCGGCGCTGAGGGCTGTCAACAGCGCCAGCGCCACCTTGGGCCCGATCCCGCTGACCGTGATCAGCTGCTCGAACAAAGCCAGCTCCTGGCCGTTGGAGAAACCGTAGAGTGAAATCACGTCTTCACGCACATAAAGGTGTGTATGCAGCATAACCGGACTGCCGGGATGCCCCAGCCTGCTGATGAGTGATGCCGGCACATTTATCTGCAGGCTGAGAGGTCCGGCCTTAACGGTTACAGTATTGGTACCACGGCTGACAAGCGTCCCTTCAACTGCAGCGATCATGTATTCACTCCTGGTATCCCCGCTTGAGCACCCGGTCCATATGTCCCTGGTTAAGGTGGCAGATGGCCACGGCCAGCGCATCCGCGGCATCGCTGGCCTCGGGGAGGTCGCTGACCCCCAGCTGCAATTTAACCACCTGCCGCACCTGGTCCTTGCCGCTCCTGCCGTAGCTTGTAACAAGCTGTTTGACCTGGGTGGGCATATAGCGCGAAACGGGCAATTTCGCCTGCGCCGCTGCAAGTATGGCCACAGCCTGCGCCCGGCCGATAGCCAATGCGGAGCGGGCATTGCCGGCTACGAAAGGCTCCTCGACGGCCGCCTCAGAAGGCCGGAAATCGGCGATAACCTTGAGCAGCCCTTCGTACAAAAGACACAGCCTCTGCTCAACCGGCAGTTTCTGCGGGGCAGATATGACTCCACACCCGATCATGGTTATGCGGTTACCGTCCTGCTCCTCTACGATACCATATCCCATGTTGAGGGTGCCGGGGTCAATACCCAATACTCGCAATACTCACATCCCAACCTTATCTCGGCGGGTGGCAGACCGGGCAAGGATGATATCCGGCTGCCTGGGCCTGGTTGACGGTATCAAACCATACCCGGGACGACATGGGTATGTGCTGAGCTATGCTGCATGACGGCCAGTGATACTCGCGCGTGTATGTGCTGGCTAACCAGTTATTGCCCGGGGCACCGGACGCTCCCACTAATAATTGTGTGGACGCGGTCACCGTGCCGACGGCATTGCTGGCGGTTATAAGATAAACCGTGGTGCTGTTGGGAGATACGCTGCGCGAGCCAGATGGACTTACAGATCCGATACCATGATTTATGACTATATTGGAAGCATTGGCAGTATCCCAGCTCAATACAGCCGTCCCCGCTGGTGAGATGGTGCCGGGATTGACATAGATGTGTGCAACCGGCAGTGGCCCCGCAGGTGGGATAGAGGGTACCGAAGGTGAAGTCACCGTGGTTGTGGAAGACCCGATTTCGACCGTTACGGTGGCCGATGCGGTTATTGACCCCGAAGCATTGACTGCGGTTAACGTGTAAGTGGTGGTAACCGCAGGTGTCACGGTTGAGGTGCCGGCAGCCGATATCGAGCCTATGCCCTGGTCGATGATCAGGGCTGTGGCGTTGGAGACGCTCCAGCTAAGTTCAGAGGAGCTTCCCTCTGATATCGTTGTCGGGCTGGCTGTAAAAGAGTTAATCGTGGGAACGCCTCCCCCGAACGGCCAGCTTATGCACGACGCCAGTAAAAGCGTGAGGGCGAGTATAAGCACCGGAATCAGATTAAAGAATTTACCCTTCATAATCCTGAATTGTCCTCCTGTAATAAAAATCTTCTTTAAAACTTCAGCTTGTGCTGTAAAGTTGACGTGCGCAAGCCCGCAACAATGCCGGCATAGCTATGCCTCGGCTTTCAGTTTCTCGATCAGCACATCGCTGTATTCTAGGTTGGAGAACACGCGCTGGACATCGTCCAGTTCCTCCAGCTTCTCCAGCAGCTTCACTGTCTGCAGGGACTCCTTCTCCGGCAGTGAAACAGTGCTCTTGGGCAACATGGTTACCTCGGCCGATACCGGCTTCTTACGTTTTTCAACGGCCAGTTTTACATTCTCAAATTCCCTGGGATCGGTATATATCTCCAGCAGGTTTTTCTCCTCTTTGGCATCTCTCGCGCCGGCATCTATGGCATAGAGCGCCAGCTCATCGGGGTCGATGCCGGTAGTGTCCACAGTTATAACACCGGTGTTCTCGAACATCCATGAGACGCTGCCGTTCTCTCCCAGGCTGCCGTTATATTTGACAAAGGTGCTCCTTATCTCAGAGACCGTCCGGTTTCGGTTATCGGTCATGGCTTCGAGCAGTATGGCAACGCCGGCGGGCCCATAACCTTCCATCACCATCTCGGTAAAAGTGGCGCCCTCAGCCGCCCCACTCCCCTTTTTTATGGCATTCTCGATATTGTCCTTGGGCATATTGCTGTCGCGAGCTTTTTGAATGGCCAGCCGCAGGCGGAAATTACCTTCGGGATTGCCGCCGCCCTGCCTGGTGGCAATAATGATCTCACGCGTAAGCTTGGTGAACATGGCCCCCCTGCGTGAATCAGTCACCCCCTTTTGCCTTTTTATCTGCGCCCATTTGGAATGTCCGGACATATTAACCCCTCGCAGAATTTATTTCCCTTTGTGTACTAAGAATAAAACATATTACAATCATTGTGCAACAGGTAAACCGGATATTTCCACGGGCTGTCCGGGCTGCGTGTTATAATTCGAAATCTTCCCCACGGCCGGCGTGTTGCAGAAGTGAAAAATCAGCTTCGATTATTGAGGAAAGCGGTCGGCGGATACATGAGCCGGGTGCCGATGGTGCATGAGCACTGCGACCGCTGTTTGGCCAGCGACCGCTGGCATGGCTGTGCCCTGCTGATGATCATCGATGCCGCCTTTGATTCCATCGGCCTGAACTATTTTCAATCGGTCGTACCGAAAGTCGAGCTTTTCCGCCGGAGATACGTCGAAACCGGCCGCATAGTCACCTTTAATGACCTTGCCACCGCCGATGCCAACGGCCTGACATCCATATGGAAAAACGCGCGTTCCTGGCAGGTTGCCCGCGCGGTTGCGGCCCACCTGCTGACGGTCAAGGTCCGCCACGTGACCTGCGACCGCGATGCGCTGATATACTGGGCACAGCATGCACCGCTCGATGGATGGGAGCATGACCCTGTGGGAAGCATCAAGGGAGTGGGCATAAACACCTACCAATACCTGCGCATGATGGGCGGGGTTGACACGGTCATGCCGGACAAGATAGTTAAAAAGGTGATTTATGAGATACTTGATATAGCCGGTATGCAACATCCGGACAACGACCTGGAATTTATCCGCATGGTAGAGAGACTGGCGCCGGAGACCGGTTACCGGGCTATTGAGCTCTGCTGGATGACATGGCTGGTCCAGTCCGAAGCCGGGTTGAGCCGGACCGAAAAATATGCGGATCTGCTGCCAAAAATATGAGCTGCGAAGAACAAAAACCGACGGGGCAATTGCGCGGGGATGACCTGGAGCCCAAGCCCGGATTCTGGAACAGTGACAGGTACCTTCAGCTGGGCTCGCTGGCGCTGGTGATAGCGCTGATCATAATCATAATCTGGCAGAGGGACAATATTGCCTCCTTTGCATTATGGCTGGCAAAATACCCCGGACTCAAGTATGTAGGGATCTTTATCATCTCCGCCGCCGCCTCCGCAACGCTGGTGATACCGATACCCGGATTGGCCATGACCTCCCTTATAGGGACACTGTCAGTCAACGCGTGGGATCCGCTCTGGATCGGCATAGCCTCCGGCGTGGGCGCCACTATTGGCGAGACCACGGGCTACCTTTTGGGGTACAGCGGTAGAATGGCCATACCCGATAACAGGACGTACGAGAAGGTGGTGGGCTGGATGAAAAAATGGGGCAGCCTGACAATTTTTGTGCTGGCACTTTTGCCAAATCCTCTGTTTGACATAGCCGGCCTGGCTGCGGGCATGCTCAAGTACCCCCTGTGGAAATTCCTGCTGGTAGGTGCTGCAGGCAGGCTGCCCAAGCATATCCTGTTCTCATACCTGGGATATTGGGGCATCCACGTCTTTCCAGCTTTATAAGACTCCCAGACAGATCAGACTCAACCCAATTTCATTGGCTAAAATATACTTTAATGCCGTCGCTGCCCAAGAACGGCCTGGGAAAGATACTTAAACGGGAGATACGCCGCATAATCAAAAAGCAGATGCAGGCGTGATATAATTCACTGCGACAACGGGAGAAAAGGAGGTGGCTATGTACCTAGCCGATATATCGGCGCATCTGTCGATCCCGCGCCCCGATCACAGCCAGTCGCTGGCAGAGACGGCAGCGTACATAAAGACGCTGCTGTCCGGCTGCGGGGATACCTGCAGTCATGGTGGGTAACTCCGGGTTACCGGTGTTGGGCGAGGGGTGGTTCCACAGCACCCTGGATAATCCCGACCGCGTCAACCCCGACAACCTGAAGCTGGTGATCAAGACTCTGGAGAAGTATATCGATGGATATAATACTCAGTAAGGATTATTGGTATGAAAAAACGAAGTTTATACAGGTCCCTGGTTTGGTCCGGCGCAATCATAGCCGGGTTGATTCTCATACTCGGGATCATCTATCTGGCACTGCCCAAAGGGCCGAGGGAAAGTATGTCATTTAACGATACTCACAAAGTGGACCGCCCTAAAGCTATCTCATATAACTTCATGGCGGCGACCGGCACACCCTGGGCTACAGAGGCCTCACTGGATATTATGGAGCAAGGCGGCAACGCCGTAGACGGCGCCGTGGCAGCGCTTCTTGCGCTCAACGTGACATACGGCGAGGCGGCCTCCTTCCCGGGGGTTGCCCCCATACTGATATACGATGCGGAGACGAAGACGGTGGAGAGC
>Ga0268276_1002060_pt1 | contig 17956 bp, 16 predicted proteins | sample saktaG_4_FD_190145 | JGI IMG/M metagenome (GOLD analysis project Ga0268276, IMG submission 190145) | Saline water microbial communities from Sakinaw Lake, British Columbia, Canada - sak_2010_1_5_45m | ecosystem: Environmental > Aquatic > Non-marine Saline and Alkaline > Saline ...
GGATCCTCAGGACTCGGGTCCTGCGCTCGGGGTACGTTATGTGCGCGAAGCGCGAAGCGCTTAAATTTTTAGCATTTAGTTATATTCTAAATTCTTTTAAATCCGGTTCTATTCATAAGTTTGCCCTAGTTTTGCCTTAAAAAGCAAACAGCTTGGGCTACATGCAAGTTTATTATAGCATGGACGATTGAGTCTAAATGTTATGAAATTCAATAACAATAATTAGTAGTGATGAAAACCTTGGGTAAGTTTGAGCGAATATTAACGTTATGGTGATGGGAAAGTAAATTTGCTAATCTGTCGCGAGGTTCAATGCGAATTCCGATAGGGCGAATGTCAATTGCAACAGGAATCCTCAGAACTCGAAATTTTGTATTAAAAACACAAAACGAGACTCCTGCGCTCGGAATAGCCCAAGCTAATAAAAATGAAAACTTACAGAAATCTCTTCGATAAGATTGTTTCTCTAAAAAATTTAGAATTTGCCTTTAAAAATGCAAGAAAAGGAAAGACAAAGAAAGATTATGTTATCGAATTTGAATCAAAATTAAGAGAAAATCTCCTACAATTACATACTGAACTTAAAGAGCAAACTTATCAACCAAAACCATTAAAAACATTTATTCTAAGAGACCCTAAGACAAGAAAGATTTCAAAATCTACTTTTCGTGACAGAGTGGTTCATCATGCAATTTATAGGGTGATTGAATCTATTTTTGATAAAACTTTCATTGATGGATGTTGTGCAAATAGAATTAGTAGAGGGAACTTATATGCCTTAAATTTGTTTGACAAATATAAACGGAAAGTCACTAAGAATAATACAAGAATTGCTTTCTGTTTGAAAGCAGACATTAAGCATTACTTTTTTGAAGTAAATCACAAAATTTTATTGAATATTTTAAGAAAAAAGATTAAAGATGAAAAAACAATTAATTTGATTAATAAGATTTTAAAGAATTATTGGGATGAAAAAAAAGGGATGCCTCTTGGAAATGTAACATCTCAATTCTTTGCAAACGTTTACTTGAGCGAACTAGACTATTTTGTAAAATACAAACTTAAAGCAAAATATTATGTTAGATATGTTGATGATTTTGTAATTCTTCATAATTCTAAAGAACAACTTGAGAAGTGGAAAGTAGAAATCAGCAAATTTCTAGAACAAAATTTAAAAATTGAATTACACCCAGAAAAATCAAGAATTATCCCACTTTCAAAAGGAGTTGATTTTGTTGGTTTTAGAAACTTTTATTATTTTCGTTTGCTTAGGAAAAGGAATATAAAAAAGATGCAAATTAAAATAAAACTTTTTAGAGATGAGCTTTTGTCTTATGAAAAATTACTGGAGAGTTTTCAAGGTTGGAATGCTTATGCAAAATGGGCAAATAGTTATAAGCTGAGAGAAAAAGTGTTAAGAGAGGTAGAAAGGGTAAATACCATATACACTGCTGATAAAACGGACTTAAGAACAAAGTGATATCGTCGATAAGAGCAAGTTTGCACCCGCAAATTTCGGGTGCTTAAAATCATGCATTTTTTAGCAGTTTTTCAAGCATTTCGGGCACCCGGTTTCTTGGGGTGCTTAATCCAAATTTAGCATATCTTGGCACTAATTTTTCATTGGAAACAATAAAAAGCCACCTGTTTGGATATTGTTTATTTAGATAATTGACTTTTTCTTTAAGTTGCTTTGGTGCTTTTAGCAATTTTCCTGTTTCAACTTCAATTGCAAACCATTCTTTATTATGTTTGAATGTAATATCCGCACCTTTTGTCAAATGTTCTTCAATTATATCAATTCCCATTTTTTCTAAAAGCCGTTTTACACCCCAAACTAAAAAGATATGCTCTCTTGAATGATTTAATTTTTCATAGGGTTTGATTAAAACAGAGATAAATCTTCTTTCAAGAACATCAAACTGATTGACTTGCTCAAATCCTTCTGCTTTAAGGATTTCTATTTGCTTGTCATTTAACTCTGATTTTTTAAAAACTTTGTTTTCTTCAATTCCAAGTCTTCTTAGAATTATCTGTTTATTTTGTTCAGATTCTCTTAATTTTCTTTCCTTTTCTTCGTTTTTAGAGTTTAGTTCTCTTTCTTTTAGTTCTAAATTACTTATATTCTCCTTACGTCTTGATTCTTCATTAAGAAGCCCGAGATTAGAAAGTTTCTTTTTTAGTGGTTCAATGTATCCTTTTAATTCCTTTGTGTCTTCGCAAAATTGTAATTTTTTGTTTACAGAATCAATTGCTTCTTCTACTGTATCTGGGTCAGACCTTGTTTTAATTTGCTTTTCTATTTCTTTTAACTCATTTTTAATATTTTCAGCTTTTTTTCTTTTTTCATTTATTTTGTCTGTAATCGATTTTATTATTTTATAAAGGATATAGACAACAAAAATGCCAAATACAACCCAAAGAATAGTAAGTATGCCATGTGTTTGAATAAACCTTATAGAATTATTAAAGAAAGTTGAAATTTCATTGAATGTTTGAGAAAACCAATTTTTGACTTTGAGAAAAGTTGACGATAGAATAGCCATTAAGACAAGTGCAATAACTATAAATAAACCCATGTCTGTTTCTTGTTTGCTCATTTTTCATTAATCACCCCTGCAAGGTTTCTTGCCTAAAGGCTTTTCGAAACCTTGCTCACGATTTAGTTTATCTTATAATTTTAAACAAGGCTTTCGGTTTCTTTTGTTCTTGTCTTTTTGAGCAATGTTAAAGTTTAATTCTAAGATTTTTTATTTTGTTTCTTTAATTTTTCTTGTTCTATGCCCTTTTCAATAGCCCTTAAAATTTCTGGTCTATTTCGGAATATATTTGCAACAAATTCATCAGCCACCCTATTTTCTTTCGCTTCTTTTTTCAAGTCCTTTTTAGTTTCCTCTAATTCATTTTGCATTTCTTTTTGAGCATTTTGTAAAGACATTACAATTTTGCTTTGTTCTTCGAGTTGCTTTTCAAGCTCTGCTTTCTTTTCTGGTGGCAAATCTTCTAATTTGTATATTTGGTCTTTCAGCATCTCTTTTATTTTCTTGCTGTCAAGATGCTCATAAAAATAAGACATATCTTTAGAGTGACCCATAAAGTCTTTTGCAGTATCTCTGCTTATCTTTCCTTCTCTGCTTAGCTGATATAATTCTGTTCCTCTGCTGTGCCTTAATAAATAATTCCAGCATTTTCTTCCTAGTGTTTTTTGGGTTAATGAACCAAACCAGCATGAAACAGAGCTTTTGTCAATTGGCTTGTTAATATCAAACTTGCCATGAAAAACAAAAATACCTTTTTTTTCTACGTTTTCCTGCTCTTCTTTAAGCTTCTTTAAGTAAAACGTTGATTCTTTAACAAATACTGACCTTGCTTTTTTTGTTTTTGTTGCATAAATGCTTAGCTCTGAAATATCCCCGTCAACATTAAACTTTATATCACTCCATTTAAGGTTTCTTACTTCTCCCGTTCTTAATCCTGCTTCATATTGAACCAGTAAAAATGCTTTCCAATAAGTTTTAGTTTCATGCTTGACTAACTTTTCTATTTCTGCTTTTTTAATCATGCTTGAAGGATTCAACTTCTCCCCGTTAACCGAATGTTGCTGTGTCTTGATGTCTTCAAGATTAGAAAATCTTAGGCTCCAATCTGGAAACTTATATCTTAAAAAGTTTTTCAAATCAACCTTTATGTCATTCTTTGTTGTGTTCTTTAAATCAGAAGTGTTGATAAGAGCAAGCAAATCCCTTAACTTCTTCAAATCAAAATGGTAATAATCTTTTCCAAGAATAAAAATAATCTGCAATACTCTCCTTTTGCAATCAGCAAGTTTATCTTCTGAAACTAACCCTCTTGCTTTTCTATACTGTACATAATCTTCGATAAATTTCCTTTCCTTGCTATCTAAATCTTTAAAAATCTCTTCTACTTGAAACCTTCGGAATACAGGGAACTTATTTAGCATAACTAAGTTAACCGCCAAGCACTTATAAATGTTTGGTAATTCCGTGCCTCTGTAGCTCAGCGGTAGAGCAATTGCTTCGTAAGCAATAGGTCGCAGGTTCAATCCCTGTCAGAGGCTTTTGTTTGAACCTGCGCAGGTCCAACATGTTTAAAAATGAGAACATTTTCAGCATGCCAAAAATTTTAATTTATGAACACCTGCCAAAGAATTTTCAGAATATTTATATATCTCCCCTGTTTTAAGTTTTTATGAAAATTGTAAAAGAGGACACTAATTTAATCATCTTAAAAGAGAATATTCTTGGATTAGTTGTTATTGGGTTTCTTTTTCTTGCTTTTGGAGTTCTAGTTTTAGCTAACATAATAAAATTGCAACAATCAGTTGGATTAAGGATTTTTCTAGGCTCAGTTATCTCATTACTCGGAATTTTAGCGATAATCCTCCCAAGCAACAGGACAATAACCCTAGACAAAATGCAAAAGACTCTTGCTATAGCAGATAAAAGATTGATAAAAAATAGTTTTCAACAATATCCTTTCACTGATATAAAATCTTTAGACCTAGTATGGTCATTAGATACTGAAACAACATCTCATCACACAAGAACAGTGCTTACATGCATGCTTTTTCTAGTCTTGAAAAATGGCCAAGAGATCCAGTTCTCCAGAAGCAAATCACGCCAAAATGCAGCATACAAAGAAATAGGAACTAAAATCTCTTCATTAACAGGAATTCCCTATATTGAAAGAACACCTCCGGCTTTGCCTCAAAAACCCAGGGTAACGATTAATGGAATGGGGATATAAGTTTATTTCTTCTTCTCAAGTTTCTTGTTTTTGCTCCCTTTACCGGGCTCAACACTAACAACATCAAACAAGCTCCCTTTTTTGCTTTCAGTTACTTTCCCATTCATGTCAAGATGAAATCTCAACATGCTCAAACCGATGATGCAAGTTATGTTCCATACTTGCTTACCATCAATTTTTTGAAGAACACAGATTATTTTTGAAACCTCTTTGACTTCAGAAGAATTTTTTCCAATTTCCTTGATAATCAGCTTGTCAAGTTCTTCAACTTCCAAAATCCTTTTATCAAGTTCTGTAAAAACACGATTTTTTTCTTTGCTTGGCTCTAATTTATCAATTTTAAATTTTACATTTCCTTTATCGTCTATAAAGAATTCAGCAACTTCCTCGTCCCCAAGCCAGTAATCTAGCTGCTGTGTTTCAACAATCAGATTCCCAAAAGCTTGTCTTATCAACAAAAAAGCACTGTAAAGAACAGTTTTTTTATGTTCTTTCTTGAATTCCTTGAATTCTTGGCTAGATTCAATTGTATCTATCAAAGTTTTAATTGACATAAATATGATTGTTTTTTAGCTATTATAAATATTTCTTCTGTGCCCTAATTCAATGATAAAAATAATAAGTTTATCTTCTTTTATATCTAAAATTACTCTGTAATCCCCAACCCTTAAACGATAATATAGGTTTCCAGCTAATTTTTTAACAAAAGAAAAAGGTCGTATTCTAATTCTTTCCAATGTTGCGATTATCCTCTCTTGAATGTATTTTTCTAATTTGTATAATTGTTTCTCAGCTTCCTGAGAAAATTCTACATTATACATTTCTCATATGTAGTTTCTTTTTTACCTCTTCTAAAGAAATTGTTTTTCCTTCTCTAATTTGTTTTTCAGATATGGCAATATGTTTTTTTGTTTCTTCAGAAAGTTCCATAGAATCCTCTAGTAAATCCCAAATAATGTTTTCATAACTTTCTTTATCATTGAGTTTCATCACTTTAAGCCTTTCAAGTAAATCATTACTTACCTGTATAGTTGTTGCCATATCTACTATATAACTAGTTATAGTTTATAAATCTTTAGTTTTTACTTATAGTGAGGGAAAAGTATCAAATTTATGCTCTTTTGTTATTAAAATATTATTAATTGTTTTTATATCATCTCCAAAAAGATCCTGCATTTCATCACCAATTCTGTAAAAATCTTCATTTGAATATACTTCAAACTCAGGTTCAAGGTTCCAGGATGCTAAAGCCAAAACATTGTAAACACAGTTCTTTTGATTTTCTAAAAAGTCTATTATCTTTTCATTGTTTTTTCTTAGATAAATCAAAGATTTGAAATAAGAAATTCCCAGAAGTTCATGATTTATTGAAATAGTATAACCCGTGATAATCCCTTTTTTCTCAAATTGTTTTATTTTATAAGCTACAATCCGGGGGGTTAGATTTAATTTTTCAGCAATCCCAACAACAGAAGTTCTGGCATTTTTAGACAAAAGTTTTAAAATTTCTAAATCTTTCTTCTTGATATCAACCTCTTTCTTTTCCCCGATATAGTGGATGGTTTTTGGACTTTTTCCCAAATATTTTCTTCCATGTGCTTTTCCTTCAATCATTATTGAAATCTCTTCATTTAAGAAATAACCAGAATATTTGTTGAAAAGCTCGTTTTTTATTTTATAAAACTCATCCAAATTTCTTACAACAAAACCAATCATCAAGTCATAATTTCCCACACAAGATACAAGCCACTGAACCTTTTTCTGATTTTTTAGATATATAATCATGTTTTCTTTTATATTCTTAGTCACATTCTGCAGTTTTATCATTAACTTGATTTGCATAAAACCCAATTTTGCTAATGAAACCAGTAAAGTATAGCCAGTGACTATCTTTTTTTCTTCAAGATTCTTTATCCTATGAAAAACAGCTTCTTTGCTTAATCCGACTTTTTTAGAAATTTCCTGAAGAGATTTCCTTGAATTTGAGTCCAGCTCTGCAAGTATCTTCCTCTCCTTGACATCTAGCTTGAATGGTTCATGTCCCTTTATCATTATTAACATAACTACATTATATTTATAAATCTTGTCATTTTATTAAATTTTTCTTCCAAAATATTTAAAATGTCTACATTATCTACTATCTAGTAATTAAATGAACGAGGAAAAAACAAAATGACAAATGAACGATTAAAAAGTTTAGAAAAAAAATTATCATTTGACGAATGTTTGGCACTAGCAAGAATGGTTCCCGCTAAATTATGGGAGAGACAAAAAAGAACAAATTATTGCGCATGTTGCCATAAACTAGAAATTTTTGTTTGGGCTATTCCAAATGCGTTTATTCGAGAATCTTATTATGGAATTATCATCTCTTTTAACAAAAGGACCTTAGGAAAGTATGATGTATCTCCAGATAACATCTACAACAGCCTTACTCGTTATGAGACAATGAAGGCAGCCTATAAGGACATCGCACTTAGTTATAAAATGTTAAGAGGAACAGACGGTTCTTATGAAATGCAATCAGTACTTGCTAAGACAAGAGCTCTGTTACGGAGAAAATAAAATGAACGGTAAATCGGGATGGAGTAAATCAGAATGGATTCCCTTTATTACCTTTGTGTCAATTATGTTTGGCACATTTTGGTTCGTTGATACAAAACAAGCATATTACTCTCGTGAGAATAATATCCCCGTAATTACAGTCACATACAATAATCCATGGGGAACTAAAAAATATTATTACTCTGAACAGTTTGATAAGTATATTGACCCCAAATATGGGGGAGTATTAAGACCCCAGCAAGTAGACACTATTGAAGGAATAATCCACAATTACGAGGGTAGAGATATGCATTTAGAACTAAAATAATTTTACTTCCTCTCTTTAATCTCCTCTTTTATCTTCTCCAAGAATGTCTCAGTCTTGATTCCAAACTCTGGCTTCTTCCCCCTAGCTCTTACAGCAAGAGTTTTCTTTTCTTCTTCTTTATCTCCGAGGCAGATTATGTAAGGGATGTGCATCATCTCGGCATTTCTTATCTTGTTATTCACAGTCTCATTCTTGACATCAACATCAACTCGAATGTTTTCATCTTCAAATTGTTTTTTTAATTTTTCAACAGCCTTAACATTTCTGTCAGTAAATGAGATTAATCTTACTTGAATCGGAGAAAGCCAGCAAGGAAGGTTTCCGTTAGTATGCTCTAACAAGATTCCAATAAATCTTTCTAAACTTCCTAAAACTGTCCTATGAATCATTACAGGCCTATGCTCTTTGCTGTCTTCGCCAATATAAGTCAAATCAAATCTTTCAGGCATTGCAAAATCTAATTGAATTGTTCCGCACTGCCACTCTCTTCCCAAAGAATCTTTCAGATGAAAATCAATTTTCGGACCATAGAAAGCACCATCTCCTTTGTTTAATTTGTAAGGCAATTTATTTTTCTTCAAAACTTTTTCAAGAACAGCTTCAGCTTTATCCCACATTTCATCAGAACCAATTCTTTTTTCAGGTCTTGTTGAAAGTTCTAGCCTATACGGCAAATTAAATTTCTTATACATCTTTTGTAATAAATCAGTTATCTTGAGAACTTCTTGTTCAACTTGCTCGTCTGTACAATAAATATGTGCATCATCTTGAGTAATCCTAATAACCCTAAACAAACCAGCCAAATTCCCTGAAAGTTCTAACCTATGCACTATTCCTAATTCACCTACTCGCAAAGGCAAATCCTTATAACTTTTTGGCCTATTTTTGAAAACTAAAATTCCCCCAGGACAATTCATTGGCTTAATTGCTAAAGCCTTGTTTTCATATTGCGTAAAAAACATTCCGTCTTTGTATTTATCCCAATGTCCAGAAATAAGCCATAATCTTTTATCCATTATCTGCGGAGTAGAAATCTCTTCATAACCTGCTTTCCTATGCTCTTCTCTCCAGTAATTGACTAATTCATTGTAGATAATCAAACCGTTATTATGCCAGAAAACCATTCCAGGAGCAACTTCATTGAATGAAAAAAGGTCAAGTCTTTGCCCCAAGATCCTGTGGTCATTTTCTTTTAGATTTTCTCTGTCAAGCCGGGTTTTAGAAATTTGATCTAAAAGTTTTTTTCTTTCATCTTCATTTAATTCTGTTTCTTTACTTCCAGTAATTATCTTAGTCTCTCCAATACTTTTTCCCTGTACTCCCTCGCCAACATATATCTTTCTGGATAATTCTGATAAGGGATGACCTTTGCATTTAAGTTCAAATTCTTTATACCATCCAAAAGGAGCCTGGGTAACATCAAATTTTTCTTTGTCTTTTTTTAGAAATTCTGCTGCTAAGTACAGAACTTTGGTCGCGCTTATAGGCATGGAAGGCTTTGATGTAAGGTGAACATAAGGATAAAGTACTATTTTCTTGCATTTAACTTGTTCTGCAATCCCTTTTATATTTTCAACTAATTTTTCAGCAATCTGTTCTTCAAAACCCTCATCATTTTTTTCTACAGCTGAAAGTACAACCAAGCATTCTTTTATTTCATAACCTTTTTTTTCTTTTTCGCTAAGCTCTTCTGGTTCTTTTATAGCTTTTTTTAAAGCTTTTATCCTGATATAATCACAATGCAATGCAATGATTTTCATAGTATGACAAAAAATCTCTAATTTATAAAACTTTCATTGTCTTTGAACCAAGTCTTCTAAAGTACCAACACCAAAATCATTCCCATTATCAGAAACAAGCACATACACCTGATTTTTTCCTAGTCTAAAATAAGAAAGAACATCTTTCCCACCACTCTCAAAAGAATATTCTGTTTCTTTCTCAGTTCCCCGGTCTAATTTGACATCAATCAGATAAAAGACTTTTCTCTTAGTCCCGTAATCTTGGCCAAATCTTATTATTTTGTCCTTGTCTCCATTAAATAATCTCCAAAATCCTTCATTTTCAGGGGGATTTCTTAATTCAACGGGAACTTCTGCTGAATCTCTACCAGGATAATCCAAGTGCATATAAGGATAAACATAATTCCCATTTTCATCTCTTAAAATAAAGTGATTGCATCTTGCTGACTGGTTTTCCAGGTCATAAGGCCCAGCCCCACTATCCTCTAAAACCAAGAAATTAAAAGAAATATCTTTCCATCTTAATTTTTCAGCAAGTTCTTCAAATCTTTTTGGATTCATGGGATTTTCCCTTATTCTTTCAAATTCAGCCCTAGCATCATAAAGTGTTTTCTTTTCTTTGTAAAGTTTCATAAAAAAATCAGCTTTTGTCCCATCTATCATAAAACCAGGCTTGAATCTAAAACCCGAAGGCCAGTTATAAGAATACTGAAAACTCGGTTCTTGAGAATAATTCTCATTTAACTGATATCCTTGGCTTTGTCCAGAAACCACCCCAAGAAGAAGGCACAATGCAGTCAAACCTTTTACTAAACTTGCCATAAAAATGCATGATCCTCAAATTTAAATGCTTTTCTATGTTTTTTAGCATAATACAGCTGATAAGCAAACCACAATAAATTTTAAAAACACCTAATCCTAATAAGATAGGTAAAAAAAAGGTAAAAAATGGATACTAAAAAGATATTTTTATCATTGACATTATTAATCGGAGTGATAATACTGATTGCTGGAGTTCAAGCTAAAATTGTTTTATCAACTCCTTCTGAGCAATATAATCTCGGAGATACTATAAAACAGACTATTACAGTGATAACAACTGAAAACTTTAATGGTTTTTTGAGATCAAGTTTGGTTTGTTCAAGCAACTCAAGCCAAAACCAATCAACTTTGTTGTATTATTCTCCTATTATAACTGAAGCTAACAAAGAAAAAGCTTTTTCTTTTTCAGTCAGTCCAACAAGCATAGGGAATTGTTATATTCTCGCTTTGCTTGAGAAGGATAATTCAAAAGTAGAAGAAGCAAAAACTTCTAATTTTATAATAACCAACAAGATAAACATTGAAGCGAGTTTAAACAAACAGTTTTTCATGCCCGAACAATCTCTAAAAGTTACTGGAAAGATTATAATGGCAAATGGAAAAGAATTTAGTGGCGCAGTCACGATATTAGAAGAAAACAAGAACTATTCCACTGTTGCTTCAAAAGGTTCTTTTACAACTACAATTGATCTTGAAAAAACAATCGCTCCTGGAAAACATGTGTTATTAATTCAAGCAAATGATGATAAGAATAATTTTGGTTCAGTAAACATTAATTTTGAAGTCGGGACAGTAGAAACTGAACTAAAAATAGATATAAACAATGAAACCATAAACCCCGGAGAGATACTGATAATAACTCCCTCACTTTTAGATCAAGCAGGAAATATTATTCCTGAAAATATCTCATTAAAATTAGTCCAATTAGAAGATTTGAGTTTAGCAATGCAAAAAAGGACTGATTTGGTAGAAGCGATTGTTCTTTCTGGCAATTCTTTACAATATAAATTTGATTTATATGCTAACCCACAAGATTATAGAATTGAAGCAGAAACTTCTGGATTCAAATTAGAGAAGATTATCTCAGTCTCAAGAGTTGAAAAAATAAATTATACGATAGTCATGTCTAATGACACAGCAAAATCCACCTTGATAGCGAGAAATCTGGGAAATGTAAGATACCAAAAACCACTTGAAATTATTTTTAAAATTGGAGATACAGAGGTTACAAAGGTTTTGAGTATTGATTTAGAAGTAAATGAAGAAAAATCCTACTCTTTGAATATAATCAAAGGCCCAGAAGGTTTGTACGAGATTACATTGAAATCTGAAGGGCAAATAAACTCATTTACAGATGTTCCGATAACTGGAAGAATCTCTGGGTTTTTGAATATGAGTAATACTAATTCAAGTCTTACTTGGATAATCATCCCTATATTGATAGTCGCGCTATTAGCGGTAATCTTGATTGCTATAAGAAAGAACTTTTTTGTAAATTTATTTACACCAAAAAAGAAAAAGCAGTCACAAAAAGTCTATGGTTTTGAGACATACAAGGAAGAGACCCAGACAAGCTTACCTTTAACTAAAAAAGATAATCAAAAACCAATAAGTTCTTTTTCTTCTGCAAAAAAACAAGAAAAAGATAGACCAGCAGCAATGAAGATGTCGCATGTAGTCAAGAAAGAGATTAATAAAACAGTTGAAAGAGCAGCAATTCAGGATTCAAGGACATATTCTTCTAGAAATGATACCCTTCAAGATATTTTTGAAAACAATTCTGGAAGCCTCGCAGCTTCAAAGATAATCCCTGCTACAATAGCTGGACAGAAGCAAGAAGTCACAATCCTCAATATAAAGATAAATGGCTTAAATTCACTCGCCAACATAAAAAATACTGATTCTTTCTTGTTCAAGGAACTATCTAATGAATATTTTTCAAAAATAATAAAAAGAATATCAGTGAATAGCGGAGTTGCTAGCTTCTATGACAATAACTTCATGATTTTATTCAATATTCTTCCACAGGCAAATCACACTGCTCAAGCACTGAAAACAGCCCAAGAAATCAAGAAGATTACAGATGAATTCAATCAAGAGCTTTCAATGAAAAAACAATTATTCCAATTAAACTTCGCAGCAGGCATTCACACTGGTTCTTTGATAATAACTTCAATAGGATCGGACAAGTCAATAAAATATTCTCCTGTCCAAGACACGACAAATATTGCAAAATCACTTGAAAGAAAAGCTTTCAAAAATGAGATTCTTTTATCTGAACCAGCATATAACAAAGTCTCGAGTGTCATCCAAGCGAAGAAGATAACTCCACTTGCCCTAGGCAATAAAGCGATTCCAGCATATCTTGTCCAAGAAACTGTAGCAAAGAAGAAAGACGAACCTTATTGGGCGAAGTGATTCTTAAGAGCGCAACAAAGAATTAGGGTTTTGAATACTTAGCATATTTTTTCATATGTAACTCTTTTGAGAAATATCTAGAATTCATTAAACTTTTTTTTAAGTTATGCTTAAAAATATTACCTCTTAAGTATCTCTTATGATTTGATTTGACATAAATATCCCCCGCCTCATCTAACAAGATAAAAGTGCTTTGATCTTTTCTCGCTTGGGGCCTTGCAACCACCATAAAGGGAATATTTAACTTTGAAACCTTGGAAATCAAAGAAAGATAGTCTTTTTTAGAAGTTATATAGCTTGTATCTTCATAATCGATGTAGTAGTATCTCAATAGCTTCCATTCATAGACATTTGGGAATTTCTTCAAAATTTGTGAGATATTTATTAAATCAGGCCCATTGTCTTTTGTAACCAAGGTATTAATTACTACTTTTATTTTTGTGTTACTTAGAAAATGCATTGCCCTGATAAATTTAGAAAAATGATTTTTTTCTCCCCTTATCTTTTTAATTATTTTATCAGTTGATCCGTCTAATGGTAAGGATATCATATCAAGTGAATTTTTCACTTTTTCAACAAATTGTTTAGTTAACATGCTTCCATTGGTACATAACTTTACAAAAAAACCTAAGTTTTTAGCATAAACCATCAAATCATCAATTCTTCGCACAAAAAGTGGCTCTCCCCCTGTAAAGCTGATGTATCTTGTACCTTGTTTTTTAAGAATATCTAATACTCTCTTTTGTTGTTCAAAAGTTAAACTCAGTATTTTCTCTTTTTTAGCATAACAAAAAGGACATTTGTAATTACATAAAGAAGTTATCTCCCAACAAACTCCAAGGGGAACGAATTTCATATAGGTATATCACAAAGTGATATTTAAATTTTTTCTAAAGAATTTTTTTTATTTTTTCTTTTAAGAGAGTTGCCTCAAGCAAAGAAAAAAAAGAAAAAATAAAAAAAAAATAAAAAAAATTTGGATTTGTTTGTTTACTTCTTGCTTACAGTTAGTCTCTTTACAACAATAGTCGCAACTATCGCTAATGCTACAATCAAGATAAAAACAATACCTCCAGCTACTGGGCTTGCTGATGATTTCACCGCATTTCCAGTAATTAGATCATTGCCATTACTTGTAGTTTCTTGTCCACTAGCTACGCTTGTTCCACTTGCATCAGTTTCACAAGTTTGTTTCTCCGATGGCATATTGTTAGTTGTTCCGCATTCATTCATGTCAAGACATGTTCTGAATTGCCAGTTGTCAATACAACTTGCCCAGGCATTACATTGCCATTTTTCAGTACATGAACCTGATGAACTGCTAGAACCTCCACTGCTGTGATGTGTTGGCGGTTCTGAATTTTGAACACAGTTATTTGTTAATGTACAAGATCCTGTACAAGAATAACTTCCTGTGTAACCTTCTCCACAACTTGTTGGTACACCAGCGCTTCCGTCACATACTTCTCCTTCTTCTATGATTCCATTTCCGCAGAAAGGTTCATAGTCGCTCTCGAATGTAACTGAATTTCCGTTGCATTTTACTTCAAACCAACCAATTGCACCATATTCTGAATCTGGTTCAGAGGGTACGCTATAACCTTCTTGTCCTGCGCCAAATTTGTAACCTAAGAACCTACACTGAGGTGTTCCATGATTACAAGTAAAGTTTTCAGGTACACTTAAAGTTAAAGTTACTGGTCTTTCAACACCAACCTCACTCATTGGATTGTTCAATGGCATGAATAATGGACTATTTGTCCACCAGAAATCATTGTCAATGAAAAATTCATATGGTTGTTGGAATATGTAGTAGTTGTAGTTAGAATAGCTTAGAACTGGATCTAAATCAATTGTTCCACAAAGTTTAGTCATCAACATTCCTGTTGCATTCCCACCATGACATAATTTTATGTTGAATCCAGTACTTCCACTTCCTCCTTTTTGGACTGTGAAAGTTGGTCCTCCAACATAGTAAACGTCATATGTTAATGTAACATCAGTTGAATTACTTCCTTCGTTTTCAACATTATCCTCCGCAGTGACTCTTACTTCATAGTCTCCTGCTAAAAGATTCCAATGATTTAAATTACATTTCCAGTATCCATCTGCTTTTTTCTCTAAGTTACAATATCTTCCAGTCGAATCGCCCTCGTAGAACAATTCAGCTTTTGCGCTATTGACTCCAGAACCATCGCCATCACTTATTGATGCTTTAACTGTGAATATATTTGCTTCACAGCCGAATGCATCTTCATAATCGCTTGGTTCAACAATTTCTATTGTTGGTGGTGTGTTATCCATATAATCTGTTTCAGATTTTATAGACTCTTCATTGTAAAGGTGGTCATAACTATACCATTCTAAAATAAATTCTCCATCATCTCCAAATAGTGTGAATGGTCCTTCGTAAAGAATCCATCCTTCCCCATTTACTCGGTAGTATGTTTCATCACATCCACTTCCTGCATCACTGCAAGTTAAGGTGTATGTTGTATGATTTGTTACGTACCACTCACCTTGTAAATAAGTGTATTTAGGATTTCCAACTGTTTTCACAGTTTCTGGAGGGGTATTATCTAAATAGTGTAGTTGATTGTGTGTTGTTTCTGTGTTTCCTAACAAGTCTTCACTGTACCATTGTAAAAGATATTCTCCATCTGGTCCAACAAGATAAAATGCTCCTTCATAAGTCATCCATTCAGTTCATGTATCATTTGGATATTGGTATCGATAATATGTATCATCACATCCGATTCCAGCTCCATCAGAACAATATAGATTAAATGAACTATCTGAAGTTACATAGTACCAATCCTCGCCGTATGTAGGTTTGAATACTTCTTTTGTTGTTTCTGGAGGTAATCTATCAATGTTATATGACTCTCTGTCAAAATCTTCGTTACATGCATTATCAACAACTTTCTTGCCGACAACACATAAACCTTCTTCAGGACAGTACTCTGAAATATCTGCTGTGATGTTTTCATTACAAACAGTTTCTATCCATCCTGAGCTTCCGACTTGATAGTAACATTTCCACAAAGCCATGTTGTCTGAGTCAGTTTCACTGACTTGGAAATCTGCGTTGAACCAACTTCCACTTTCTGGAGCTGTTATTTCAACATCAGGATTTTCAGTATCAACATAAACTTCATTAGAATTTGCACTCCATGGACCAACATTGCCTGCTCTGTCCCAAGCTCTGACTCTCATGTAATAATCCTGCCCATTTACTCCTTCAAAAGTTGTTTCAGGAGTTAGAACATCATAAGAATCATAGAGGCTACCATTTGAATAGTAAACCTCTACTTCATAATATGCTATTCCAGCACATCCTAAATCTATTGAAGGTGTCCATGAGAATTGCGGATTTTCACTAATGTAATTTGAAACACATTGTGAAGGATTACTTAAGCCAGGTGTTCCGGGTTGTCCGGGGTTTTGTCTATCGATACATAACCAACAACAATCATCTTCTGGAACTTGTTCAACAGGGATAATCTGTGGTTCTTCATTATGGTATACATCTTTTGCTCTTCCGCAAACTTTGTATACTTCTCTTCCGCCCCAGAAATCATCCGCATTTGTCCACCAAGGAACAATTTGACCCATATTACTATGGCCTGCAAATTGCCAATATCCCCAACCTGTTCGGATATACCATATATCCAACAAGTTAGACATATCATCAGCAGAAATGCCATTTCCAACAATATCATCATCTCCAAAATTTACAAATGCATTGAAAGCTGTTCCGTTCCAAGTACAGTTTCTTCTATCGCTTCCATCATCTCTTGTAAAGTATGTTACATTTGAATCTGGTTCTGTGCAATCTACAATGTCATAAGTTATCACTGCTTTAAAAATCAAGCCTGCTGGATTTGTCTGATAATTACCGGTACGAAGAAAGTTTAGTGCTCTAAAACTAAGAACATTTTCACCTTCAACTAAATACGCTGAAATATCGGCAGTTTCTGTTGTATTCCACAGCAATTCTGTTCGGGTTTTATTCAATATACCATCTTGTCCCAAATAGTTTCCGTTGATATAATAACTTTCAGCATTATCTGCATTTATATACAAAATTGCTCTAGTCACATCAGCGCATTCTGGTAAATTAAAAGTTTTTCTAAAATACCATCCACCATCTGTTACATGATCATATTCCCAAGTAACATTGGTTTGGTTTGTTCTCCAAATCCACGTTGCTCCAGAAATTGTCGGCCATCCAGGAAAAACCCATGTTGCAAATGTGTTGCTCCAAGAATTCCCATCTGCAGACCATTGTGCAGTATTGTCGCTTACAACTGTCAAGGTTTGTGCAGAGATTACACTCGTCAAAGTCATCACTGCTATTACTATTGTAGCAAGGAATAAAATTCCTTTGCTTTTCATTTTCTTCTTTTTTAAACCTCCTTTCAATCAAGCTTTTTAGGGCTTGTTAATGATTTGTGCCTCTTTAAGCATTATTTTGCTAACAATCTTTGATTGTTTTTTAAATCGAGGCTCATTTAAAATTCCCTAAAACATTTTGTGTTTTAGATTTAATTTTAATCGAATTTTCTTTATAAAGAATATTATACTATAGAATATATATCTTTTTCGACGGTATTGTTGTTACTTTAAGTAGTGAAAATCATAAAAAACATCAATTATCTTTTTTGATTTTAAGTTCTGTTGGAAAGATTACAATCCCTTTATCTACCCTGATTTCATGAAACCCCTCTGAATGTTTTGACCCGCGCATTTTTAAGATTTCTAAATATCTTTTTCTTTTTTTATCAGATCTTAACAGATACAGCAATATGATGGTATCAACCTCGAACTCCAATGGCCCATTATTTGTTGTTGCAACCAAATCTTTTTCTTCTAATCCTTTTTGTAATGTCAAAACGCAAGTGATATTCCATTTTTTTAAGATATCAAATAATTCCAAGGATGCTTTTTTCTTTCTTAATTCATTTTCAAATAATAAAGCAAATGAAGTTATGCTATCAATCGCAATCCTAGACACATGTTTAAAACGCATTATCTGATCTAAAGCCCCCCCTCCCTCATCCAGGAGGTTTTTGACTTTCTCGGGAGAATATTCCATAAAAATAAATGTTCCTTTATCCTCATATTTTTGAAGATCAAATCCAAGGCAAAGCATATTTTGATATAATTCTTCTTTTTTTTCTTCAAAGGTTATGTAAACGCAAGTTTCTCCTTTTTTTAAACCAGCCATAAGAAATTGAATTGAAAAAATTGTTTTTCCCGAACCTGCACCTCCGACAATCAGATTGATAGAACTTTCATTTAATCCCCCATCACAAAGTTTGTCAAAACAAGA
>Ga0268276_1002063_pt1 | contig 17942 bp, 25 predicted proteins | sample saktaG_4_FD_190145 | JGI IMG/M metagenome (GOLD analysis project Ga0268276, IMG submission 190145) | Saline water microbial communities from Sakinaw Lake, British Columbia, Canada - sak_2010_1_5_45m | ecosystem: Environmental > Aquatic > Non-marine Saline and Alkaline > Saline ...
GCCAAATAGTTCCACCTTGGGTTATTCCGATTGTTGAACTAATTGCAGGTTGGAATACTTGCCAAAATAATTGTCCGCTAACTCCAGCTGCAATGAACAAACTTATTCCTGAACCAATTCCATATTTTGAAACTATTTCATCTAAGTAAAGAAGTATTAAAGAACCAATAGCGATTTGTAAAACAATAAACCAAGTCATTGGATTTAGTAATCCTGCTCCGCCAATAGGGGCTAGCATTCCTGAAGCAACGTAAATGAATCCTTCAACAAAACAAAGAAGCACTGCAAGTATTTTTTGCAAGCTTTGGAATTTTGCGCGTCCCTCTGGGTCAGATAAATTTATGTTTATTATTCCTGCCCCTAAAAAAAGTTGTAAAAATATTGAAGCCATTACTATTGGCCCAATTCCTGCAGTAATTATTGTTCCCACTTGGCTTGCAAGAATTGTTTGAGCGAAAACGATTTGTTGAGCGATGTAAGGATTGCTTGTATCAAGTCCGATAAGAGCAATATTTCCTAAAACAAAGAAAATTAAGATAGCAGCTAAAGTCCAAAGCATTTTTTGCTTAAATGGGACTTCTTTTTCAGGTTTTTTTATTTCGGGCAAGTATTGTGAAAATCCAACAAGAATATCTATTATACCCAATAAATCACCCAAAAAACTTTCTAGCTCCTTTCCCATCGTCGCCGACATTATAAAAAAAACTTTTTCGTGTTTGTTTATTCTTCCTCTTTTTCTTCAAACTCTAGTTCTGCTTCTTCAGCAGCTATTTTAGCTTCTTCGATTTCTTTTTCAAATCCTTTTTTCTCATATTCAAAAGATCCGCCTGCAGCAACTATTTTCTTTACAGTGTCAATTGAAGCATTTATTTTCAAAATAATTTCTTTTTCTGTTTCTCCTCTACTTAAAACTTTTCCATACCCGCTTTTCTTGTCAACAATATATTTGTTTCCTTCTTTAGTCACTTTTCCTTTTGAAACAAGATAATCAAGCTTTTTGTTTAGTTCGCCTAAGTTTATTTCTTTCATTTGGTAATTAGCTTTCAATCTGTACTTTTTTGTTTTAACACCAAAAGTAGCTATCTTGTGTTTTCTTGAGCCTGCTTTTCCGCGTCCTCCGCGTGAACCTGCCCCTCTTCTGTTTTTAGTACCGCCAGCACCCATTGTTCGTTGCCCGCGTAATTTATTTTTTTTCCTTCTTTTTCTTACAACCATTTCTTTCACCAATAAAATTCATTAATTAAATCATTTTTTTTACTAATTCGCTCATGTCATTTTTTCTATTCCCATAAGCTCCGCCCATTCCATAAGGGACTTTTACTCCTTTTCTCTCAAATCCGCCTTTTGGTGGATTCAATCTAAAACAATTAACCAAACCAACTTGGTTTGCTGTTTTTCCGCTCTTTAATCCTTCCATAACTTTCTTAACATCAAGTTTTCCTTCAACTGCTTCTCCCCGCTTTGTGATAAGTTCTTCTAATGTAGAATCATCAATTTTTCCAAAAGTAATCATGTGGTCAACTAATTTTATCATTTTTTTTGCTTGATTTGTTTCTAACCAAACGCTTGCATTATTTGCTCTTCTCAAGTTAAGCATCTCAAGAGTCTTTTTTGCCTTTGGTGAAACATTGACTGTTCCTCTTATCCTTACCACACAATACATATTACTCTCTCCAAATAATTTTTACAATTTTAATTTCTCATTTATTTGCCAAATTTCCTCTCAAGGTCTCGTGTTAGCTTCATTTTTGAAGGCTTGGTTAAAGCATCAATAGCTGCTTGAACAAAGTTCAATTTTATTGATGTTCTTCCGCTAGCTTTACTCCAAACATTTCTTACTCCAGCAAGCTCAAATACCTTGCTAATATTCTTTCCAACCGCAATTCCTGTTCCTTTAGGGGCAGGCATAACCAAAACTCTTACACTTCCTGACTTTCCAACAACTTTCATTGGAACAGAGTGCTTATCATCAGTTGGTTGTTCTTCCCAAGAACCTGATCCTCTGTATACTCTTTTTAAATTTAATTTAGCATTCCTTTTTGCTTTTGTTATTGCAGGAAATCTATCAACATCTTTTGCTGTTCCTAGTCCAACAAATCCATTTCTGTTTCCTACAAGCACAGCAGCTCTGTAACTGAATTTTCTTCCAGCAGTAGTAACTCTTGTTGTTTTAGCAACTTCAATTACTTCATCTTCAAGTTTTAGTAACGAATCAACTATTTCAGGTTCCATTATTCTGTACCCTTTTTCAAATATTTCTTCCATTGAAGTTATTTTTCCAGATTTAATTAATTTTCCAAGATCTGTTTTAGGGATCCAGTTAGAAAGATTTCTTTCGCGTTCAGCGATTTCTCTTGATATTTCGCTTAAAGCATCTGCTTTCTTTTCTTCAGGACTTCGGTTTGCTGCAATTTTTGCTCTCGATCTATTCATTCTTTCACCTTGGATATTTCCGTTTTTGCTTTCTCAAAAGCTTTGTTTATTTCGCCAGGAGTAATTTTTGCTTCGATATACTTAGAAAAAACAACACTAGCTTTTTCGCCAAGCTTTTTTGCATAATCATCAAGTGCTTTTCCGTTCAATCTTTCTTCTTTAGGAACAGCTTCGCTACCGATAGGGACTTTTACGCCCGCGTCATTTATTCCTTTAACGCATGCAAAAATAACACTACCTTTTGTAGCAGTTTTTCTTCCCATATCAAGAATTCCTTCCTTAGTTTTTTCTCCAATTTTCTTTCCAAGTAAGTAACCAACTAAATATGCTGAAGGCGTATTGTTTGTTCCGTAAAAACCATATTTTTTTAGCTCAATTGAATCAGCGCTTGCAATAGTTTTGTCTCCTTTTAGTTCGAATTGTGTAGCTTGAGCAATTATTCGTGTATTTGTTTTTCTTACAACAAATCTTGTTTTCTTTGATTTAACAAGGGCCAATCTTTTTGCGTAATCAGTTTTTCCTTCTGCTCTTCGTTTGAATTTTGTCTCGTAAGTCTTTTTTGTAACCATTACTTTTTCACCCCTTCAATGTATTCTCTAACATAGTTTTTTCCTTTGAAAAAACCGCCCTTTATTTTTCTATAAACATTCCCATACCCTGCTTCTTTTACTGCTTCAGGATTTGTTTTCCTTAATTCGTTAAGCATAACTCTTTGCGATCTTACTTTTTTTATCCAACCTCGTTTCCCTTCAGTTCTAACTTTTTTTGATCCTTTCTTTTTTCCTTTTCCGCTTTTTCTTCCTTTTTGTCTTTTTTTAAGCATAACTCGGCTTCTTCCCTTACTTTGGAATTTTGCTTTTCTCTTTTTTATTATTCTTTCAGCAATTAATCCTCTTAAATCATCTTTTGTCATTGCTTCTTCAACTTTTTTCATATTAACAGGATCTATGTAAACTCGGTTAACCCCTACTTTTAGTATTCCTGCAGCCAATTCCTTTGCTTTGTTTAAATTCATAAAAATCCCCTTTTTTCCTTTAATTCAAAATCCATATTCCTTTTTCGTTTGCTTTTGCAATAATATCATTTCTTTTCCTTTTCCCAACAGTTGCGCTGATTCTTCCTGCTTGTGATTTTGGGTTTACTTTTTCGAGATCATTAACATTGTAAACCATTACATCTTCATATCCTGAAGGGTGCATTCCTCTTATATTTGCAGGACCGCTATATCCTGTTTTTGGTCTATGTCCGTGATTTAGTCCTCTGTCAATATCAATTCCGTGGGGTTTTCTCCACTTATCCCATTTTTTTATCGATTTTCTTCTGAACTGTTTTTTACCAAATCTTCCCCTAAAAACAGGGTGGTGTTTTTTTGTTTCGCTAATTCTCTTTTGAATTGCTTTAACTTCAGTTCCTTTTTTTGGTTTCTTTTTTTCAGTAAAAGGAATAAATTTTTTCTTTGAAACTTTCACTTCTTTTTTAACTTCTTTAATTTCTTTTTTTGTTTCTGCTTTAACGCTTGGAGTTTCTGTTTTTGTCTCTTTAACTTCTTTTTTTGTATCTTTTTTCTCAGAAACTTTTTCTTTTTTAATTTTTTCAACCATTTCATTCACCAAAAATAATAAACATTATTTCAAATTTTCTCATCAATTTATTCTCTTCCTCTTAAAATTTCCACTACTTTTCCTTCTGGTTTTTCTTCCTTGTTTCCTGCTGAAACTAAATAAATTCCGTCTTGATATCTTCGTATATCTTTTCCTTTTACGCGTGCGCCTTGCTCAATATTTGAAGCGGTTTGGCTAACGTCGCCTAAATTATTTCCTGTAACAATAACATCTTGTCCTTTTGCCTCAACTTTTGCTTCTCCTTGTATCATAGCAGTTCTTGGAAACTTTTCTCCCAAGAAATTTTTTATTAAGATTTTATTTTTTTCTACTTGTGCTGTCATTGGAAAGTGTGAATATACAATTTTTAGACTATATTTATAACCGTAAAGTAATCCTTCAGTCATTTTTTGGATGTGTGCAGTTACTGTTTTTATAATATCAAGTGTTTTTCTTGTTACTGGTTTTCCACTAACATAAACTTTATTCCCTGTAGCTTCAATTTTTACTCTGTAATTTTTAAAACTTCTTTTTTGTTCTCCTTTTGGTCCTTTTATTGTTATTGCGTTTTGCCCTTCTACCGTAACACTTATTCCTTCAGGCATTATTAGCGTATAAGCTATTTCTTTTTTCTTTTCTTGTTTTTCAGTCATAAAAATCAACCGCATTAATACATTAAAGCTATCAATCGTCCGCCCAATTTTTCCTGTTTTGCTTGGGTGTGTGTCATAACTCCTTTTGAAGTTGAAACAACAATTAATCCAACATCTCTTGCAGGAAGATATCTTTTTTCGTATTTTTCAAATTCTGTTTGCTTAACAGCGTATCTTGGCTTTATTGCCTTAATTGTATTTAATTTTCCGTTAAGTTGTACTGCGTAAGAAATTTTTCCTTTTTCTTCGTTTCTATTATATCCTTCGATGTATCCGTTTTCTTTCGCTACGCGTAGTACTTCGCCAAGGAAATTTGACGCAGGCATTATTGCACAATCTTTCTTTGCCGCGTTTTCCGCATTTCTTATTATCGTCAACGCATCAACCAACGGGTCCATCATACTCATATTTTTCCACCTGTTAAAAATCAACTGTACTTGTTAAATCCTATCCTTGGGGCATTATCTTTGAAGCATCTCCTGCAAATACCCAAATTATATTTTCTCACTAATCCTTTTCTTATTCCGCAAATTTTGCAAGCATAATTTTTCTTTTTCATTTTAGGGCTTTTTACATGTTTTTGGTTTTTATCAATTTTTGTTTCAGTCATTCTAATTCAACCCCTAATTCGGTAACAAAAGCAACCGCTTCTTCTTTTGAAACTCTTTGTTTTTTTCCTATCTTTGATGTTTTAACTTTTCTGCGTTTCACTCTGTGTCCTTTTTTTTGCAAAGCAACAATAACATCAAAACCCATTATTCCTAGTTTTGGGTCATATTTAACTCCAGGCATATTTATGTGTTCTTTTACCCCAAAAGCAAAATTTCCTTCTTTGTCAAAACTTTTAGCGTTCATTTTGTTTTCTTTTGCGATAAAAGCTCTTTTTAGGAAATCTTCCGCATCTTTTCTTCTAAGCGTAAGTTTTAGCCCTATTGGAATGCCTGGTCTTAGGCCCCAATCAGGAATTCTAACTTTGCAGTTAGTTTTAACTCCCTTTTTTCCAGCTATTGTCTGCATAACTTGGATGGCTTTTTTCATTTGGGATTCTTCAGCGCCAACTCCCATGTTGATAACAACTTTTTCTATTCCAACTTGATTCATCATAAAAACCACTCATTTTTCAATTTACTGCTTTAAGTCCTCTAAAGCAGGTTTTCCTTTGCCTATAACAATTATGTTTTCAGGTACTGTTTCAAATTCCCCTTCTTTGCTTTCAAGCTTTACAAGTTTTGATCGTTTTATTGTTCCTGATACAATTTCTTTTACAATTGCTGTTTGTGCGCAGTGTTCTCCTTTTGTTATGAAAACTAAAGCTCCGTTCTCTAAAGGAATAACTCCTTCGATTTTTCCTTCAGGAAGCTTTATTTTCAAAGAATCATCAACTTTTGCTTCATTTGTCAAATAAATTCTTCCGTCGCTAGTTGTTATTTGAACTCCTTTTGCAGTCATCTTTTTGTGAGAAACTTTGCTTATTCTTTCTTTCCCTTCTTTTTCCATCTCATTTAGATAAATTCTTCCTTTCTTGTCAAGCATTGCTCTAAAAAACAATTTTTGTTTTTCAATAGTAATTGTATCAAACAAACCTATTCCTGTTCTTGGCTCAATTTTTACTACCCCATTAACTTTCACTTCTTTTCCCTGCAAAATAGATTTTGCTTCTTTCATTGTGGCTACTATTCCCACTAAATCTCTAAGAACGATTCCTAATGACACTGATTCTTTTCTTTTCTGTGCTCCAGGGATTGTGTGAACAGTCCAAACTCTTGCTTTTCTTTTTATATTAACTGCTTTAGGAGCATACAATGCCTTTGTTTTTTTGTTTCCGCCTTTCTTTCCCATTTACATCATCCCAATAAAATTAATTCTTTCCAAGTCTTCTTTTGTCACTTTTATCCAAATCAACCAAAATAACTTTTGATGGATCTATTGCAACTTCAAATTCTTCGCCGTTAGATTTCTTTCTAATAACTTTTTCGACAAATATTTTGTGTCCTTCTAAGTCAACTCTCAAAATTTTTCCTTCCTTTCCTTTGAATTCTCCTCTAATTAATTTAACAATATCATTTTTTCTCACAGCTAGCGATCTGCATTTTAGCTCTGTAGAAAGCTTTTCGCTTAAATGTGAAGAAAGCATTTTGCTCTTTTTGTGTTTTGGAGCAGTGAAATTTCGCTTCCTCATTTTTTTCGGCTTATAACTTTTTTTTACCATAAAAATCATCTCAATTAAACAACCGCACTTGCAAGTCCTAAAACCTTAGGGAATCTTTCTCCAACTTCTTTTGCGCAGCACCCCTTCATTTCTGATGCTTTTGGCAATCCTTCTTCATCAACCAAAACAGCAGCATTATCTTCAAATTTTACTCTCATTCCGTTTGGTCTTTTGTATTCCTGCCTTGTTCTAATAATAACAGCTCTTTCAATTTTTCCTCTCATTTCAGGTTTTCCTTTTTTTACAACAACATTAACCAAGCTTCCTATTCCTGCTTTAGGGTATCCTTTCTTTCTGCTCTTATAACCAAAAACAGAAATTACGTCAATTTCTTTTGCTCCTGAGTTATCAGCGCAGGTTATTCTGCTGTGCAAAGTAATTGCGCCTACATTGTTAACGCTCATTGCTCTCATTTTTCTTCGCCTCTGCTCAAGATTTTCATAACAATAAAATTCTTTGTTTTTGATATTTTTCTTGTTTCCCCTATTCTAACAATATCCCCTTCTTTTGCATTAATTGATTCAGGATTATGCGCCATTATTTTTGATTTTATCTTTTTGTATCTTTCATACTTTGCAAGGTAGTGTGTCAAAGAACGCTCAACAGTAACTGTTTTCTGCGCTTTTGCCGAAACTACTTTTCCTTCAAAAATATTACCTCTAACAGAGTAAACCTTCTCTTGTCCAGCATTTTGTGCCTTTGGTGCTGTTTCTTCCTTTGCTTTCTTTTCTTTTACAATTTTTTTCTCTGCCATCATCTCACCACAAATCTTTTTCTAATCATAAATCCTTCAATCTATCTTCAGGTCTTTTTACAACTTCTTTTCCTTTTATCAAAATCTTTTCTCCTTCTAAATTAAACTCAAAAACACATTCTTTTTTTGGAGCGATTTTCTTTCCTTCTTTTGTCTCCAAAATAATTGTGTTTTGCGTTTCGTCAAGCACTATTCCTTCCAGTTCTTTCCTTTGCGGATCAGAGCTTTCAACAACCTTAACTTCCAAACCAATCCACTCATGGTTCAAAAAATTCTGTGTTGTTATCTCATAATGCTTTCCTTTAATCATCTCCCTAACCTTCAATCAATTCTTTCTTGTAACCTTTTTTAACCAAAAACTCTCTTACTTTTTCTTTGTGATTTCCCTGTAACTCAATAATTTTTCCATCAATTGTTCCGCCACAAGCAAATTTTTGTTTCATTTCTTTCCCAAGATCCTTTATTTCTTTTTCGTCTGTTACCCCGCGAACCAAAGTTATAATCTTTGAGAACTTTCTCTTGATTACATCTATCCTTATTTTTTGTTGTTCCTTGGTAATATTGCTTATATCAAACAAATCCTTTGGAAGGCCGCTGATCTTGTCTATTTCTTGCATTAAATCTTAGCCTCCTTATTTTTTTGGTTCATAATCGTAAACATTCTTGCAACATCTCTTCTCAATTTTCTTATCTTTCCAGGGTTATCGCTCTTTGTTCCTGATGCAACAGTTGCTCTTTCTTTTGCAAGCTCTTGCTTTAGCTCAACAATTTTTTCTTCAAGCTCGCCAGCTCCCATTTTTGCTACTTCTTTTGCCTTCATAAAAATCACTATTTCTTTTTCATTAAATCTTATTTAGCCTCTTTTGCTTCATCTTCTTTTTCTGCTTTCACTTCTTTTTTCTCTTGTGAGTCCTCTTTTACTTCCTCTTTCTTTGTTTCTTTTTCTTCAACTTCTTCATTCTTTTCTTTTTCAGCAGTTTCAGTTTTCTTTTTTTCTTTTGCTTTTTCTTCTGTTTCGGTTGTTTGCTCATCAAGTTCTTTTTTCACTCTTTTTAATTCTTTAATAACTTTTTCAGCATCAATTTTGTCTGGAAAAACAACGTCAGGGTGTATTATTCTCAATCTTATTCCAATTGCTCCTGCTTTAGGGTACGCCGCAACTTTTGCAAAGTCAACCAGTTTTGCTTGGTCTCCTAATTTTTTCATATATCCAAAAGCAATTCTTTGTTTTCTTTTTCTTCCACCTTTTCCTGATAATTTTCCTTTAACAACTAATTCAATTCCTTGAGCGCCAGCATCCATAGCGTCTTTTATCAATCTGTAAGCAACACTTCTCCACGAATTTCCTCTCTCAATCATTGAAGCCATTTTTTTTGCCTGTATCTTTGCATTCAATCTCTGATCTTTTACTTCTTGTATTTCTATTTGAGGATTTTCTATCTTGTATTTTTGCGCGATTGTTTCTGTTAATTGTTTTATTGTTGAACCGCTTTTTCCAATAGCAAGTCCTGGCTTTGCCACGTACAAAACAATTCTAGTAACTAAAGGCGTTTTTATTACATCAACTTTGTCAAATCCTGCTCTCTCCAGTTTCTTGTTCAAGTAATCTTCCATTTCCATCTTGTTCAAGTTTTTCTGGATAAATGTTCTTTCTATCATCATTTCACCTTTGTTTTAAATATTAATTACTTTTGTTCTCCAACAATAACTTCTATGTGTGTTGCGTTTCGTCTTCTTGCTTTTCCTGCTATTTTTCCTTTTGATTGATGGCTGTAACGACTTATCCCCATCGAAGCAAAAGCGTTGAGTATAATTAATTTTTCTGAATCCAAACCTTTAAAGTCAGCATTGTTTTTTGCCAAATTCAATAAATCAACAAATGCTCTGCAAGTCATTTCAGGATATCTTCCTGCTTTTTGTCCGTTCATAGCATTTCCTTTTCTATGCGCAACTTTTTTGTTGTATCTCATCAAAGGTAAATAATCTTCGTGTGCTTCAATTCTTTTAAGCCAAGCAATTATTTTGTTTACTGGCTTTGTCTTTATTTGATTGCATATTTCGGTTGAATATTTTAGTGATACCGGGCAATTAGTTATCAAAGCTTTAGCGGTCTTGCTTTGCTTTCCAACTTCCGCCTGATATTCCTTTTTACCCATAAAATCAACCTTTCAATCATTATTGTTTTGTATTTCAACTTGCTTTATTTATCCTCTCGCCGTAACTGCAGAAGAGCTCTTTGTTGCTCCAATTCCTGCCTTTCCGTGCTGTAATTTCTTTCTTGTTAAAGCAAATTCTCCTAAATAATGACCTAACATTTTTTCTGTAATATCGATTGTTTCAAAACTATTTCCTCGGTGTATAGCGATTTTTGCGCTAACCATTGCTGGGATAATTACTATATCTCTACTGTGAGTTCTAATTGGTTTTGCTTTTGGATTCTTTTTTGCGTTCTCTACTTTTTTTAAGAATCTTTTATCAATTCCTTTAAGCAAAGATCTTCTTGGTCTTGATTTGCATAATTTAGCAAATTCTTCTATACTCATGTTTTGTAATTCTTCAAGAGGTTTTCCTCTGAAGTTAAATTTCTTTGCTGTGTGTTCCATAATCATCTCACCAAATAAAAACAAAAGCCAGCGTCACTGGCTCTAAATTTTAACCTTTCTTTATCCTTCCCGTTCTTCTAGATGCAATAGCACCAACTTTTCTTCCTGGAGGAGCATTTCTTGAAGTACTCTTTGATTTTCCTGGGTGATGTGATGCTCCACCGAATGGGTGGTCAGTAGCATTCATTTTTACCCCTCTAACTCTTGGATACATTTTTCTCTTTGATTTCATTAAGAAAAACATGTTTCCTGCTTTAACCATTGGCTTGTCGCCTCTTCCGCCGCAAGAAACATTTCCGATAGTTGCTCTAACTGCTAAAGGAAGGGTAATCATTTTTCCTGAAGGCATTTTTATTGTTGCCCCTTTACTGTCTTTTGCCATAAGCAAAGCATAACTTCCGGGCGATTTTATAAAAGAACCGCCATCTCCTAAATGTCTTTCAATATTAAATATTGGGCATCCTTCTGGCAGATCAGCCAAACTAGCTATATTGCCAACAACAATTGATGCTCCCTCTCCTTGTTGTATCTTTTGTCCTAAATATAGTCCTTCAGCGGAAACAATATATTCTTTCTTTCCGTCATTAAAAGTAACTTCAGCCATTATAGTTCCTCTTCCGTTTTCTTTTATTAAGTCAGTTATTTCTCCGTTAGACAGTTGAGGTCCTGGCAAGTAAAGTGAATTTATTCCAAGGTGCTTTGCTTTAAATGTATGAGAGCCTTTTCCTCTCCTCTGTGAAATAAGTCGCTTTCCCATTTTTCTTCACCAATAAAAATTATTACTCCAATACTTTCTCCATTAACTCTTCATTTTCTCAATTACAATACCTTTAACTTAGTTGCAAGATCCTGTGCCTTGAATTCTTTCTTCAGTTTAATTATTGCTTTCTTTCTTCCTTTCATATCTCTTACTATGTTTACTTTTTCTACTTTTACTCCATAAGCTGCTTCAATACCTTTCTTTACTAATTTTTTGTTTGCATTTTCTGCAACAATAAAAGTAATTTTGTTTTCTGATTCAATCATATTAACTGATTTTTCAGTAACTAACGGGTGTAATAATAATTCTAAATCAGCAAGAGTAACATTTGTTTTTACTTCTTTTACTTGCTTTTCCTTTTTTTCTTTCTTTTCAGCTTTTGCTGGTATTTCCTCGATCTTTTCTTTGGACTTTTCCTCAGCTTTTTGCTGAATCTTATCCGTTTTATTTAATTTTACCATAAAAATCCCTTATTTTCAATTAATTCTTTTCCTCTTTTTTTGCAGGAACCTTTTTTGCTTTAACTACTTTTTTTCCTTTCTTTACTTGTTCCTTTTTAGTTTCAACTATAACTTTTTGTGTTTGTGTCTTATTGTCTTTTCCCAATTCTTCAATTGCGCTTTTTGTCCAAACAACTAATCTTCCCGCTTCTGCCCCTGGAGCAACTAAATCAACATTTAATGATTGTACTGTTACAGCATCAACACCAGGTAAATTTCTCACAGCTTTTAAAACAGGAGAATTTTTTCCTGTAACAACTAAAACACTTTTCTTTTCTTTTTTTCCTCTTCCTCTTGCTTTTCCTTTTCCAGCTCTCTTTCTAACTTTTCCTTTTGCGCTTTGGATGTCTTTTCCTGCACCTATTTTTCCAAAAATATCAAGCGCTTCTTTTGTTTTCTTAACACTCTCAAAAGCATCATCAACAATTATTGGCAGTTCTTTTTCTACAATAAATCTTTTTTCAACAAGTTCTTTAATTATAGTAGCAGCAATTGCGCTCTTCAAAGCTAATTTCTTTTCTTTTTTGTTTATTTCTTCTCTATAAATTTCCCATGATTTTAATGAGTGCCCTGCTCTTCCGCCCGGTGCTTGTGGAACGGCAGCAACTCTTCCATATAACAATCCTCTTCTGTTTTTCATTCTAGGCAATCTTGCATTTTCAGTATTAATTATTCTGTGAATTGTTGGAACTCCTCTATATCCTCTATAAACAGCTGTGTTCTTTTTTCCAGCTCTCTGATCAGTTCCTTTTGGCTGTTTCATTGCTGTTTGAATAGCTTGCGCTGCTCTTTTTATTAAAACAGGTTTGTATTCTGTTTCAAAAACAGCAGGCAGTTCAACGTGTCCTTTTACTGCGCCATCCAATCCTAAAACATTTGCTTTCATAAAAACCACAATTTTTTTTATTTCCTAACAATACTTGTAACACTATCAATATGAAGTCCGCTTTTTAGTTCAGGTCTTGTTCCTTTTCTTAAAGCAACACATCTTTTTGCCGGGCCTGGTAAAGAACCGTAAATTAAAGCAAATTTTCCTTTAACATTTCCATATCCACAAAAACCGTTTGAGGGATTTACCTCTTCAACTTTTTCAGAAATTAGTATTACTTTTTTGTTTGTCTCAGTTCTGCACTGATAACCCATTTGTCCAGGTCTTGCAACACTAAACATTACTGTGTGAGGGTGCCATGGTCCAATAGACCCAACAACTCTTACTCTTTTATTTTTTGGTCTCAAACTTCTAACATTAAATCTTTTTATTACTCCTTGGAATCCTTTTCCTGAAGTAACTGCTTTTACATCCAAGAATTCTTTTTCTTTAAAAATCTCGTCAAAAGCCACTTCTTTTCCTAATTTTTCTTTACCATAAGCTAATTGTTCTTCTTTTGTTCCGCCAATATTTATTTCACTAACATCTGGTGTTTTTTTCAAGTCAATATTTTTTGGCTGGGTGTGAACAAGTAAAGTAAAATATTCAATATCGGCCAATTCTTTTTCAAAATCTTCTAAAGTGTAATAATCTTCAGCTTTTTTTGTTTCTCTTCTTTCGCTCTTTTTTTGTGAAGGTTTCTTAAAATTATTAATTTTTCTTAATAGTTCTTTGTCAACATTTTCTGCCAAAACATCGCTCAATACTTGAACTCCGATTTCGCCTTTAGTGTAAGCTCTTAACCCGAAAACTTTTAGTGGAGGGCAAGCTAAAACAGTTGCCGGTACAACAACTTCTTGTCCAAAAGAAGGACTTGCTTTATGAGTGTTTTTTCCGACAGCTTGAACCATTCCAACTTTGTAAGCTAAAAAAGATAACGCTTTTTTTTCTGTTCCTTCTGCGCGCATACTTGGAGTTTCTTTTTTTGCCCTAACGCGAGGATAATAAGCCATTGATCCTCTTCTTGGAGCATTATATTGTGACATTCTTTTTCAACTCTTTTGTTTTTTTAGAATGAGCACTGATACTACACACAAAACTTGTGCGACCAAACAGAAATTGCTTGGTATTTGCCAATCAAAAACTCACCAAACTTTGATTGGTAGTGTACTCAAACTACGTTAACATAATTTTTCAAAGAAACATTTAAAAAGGTGCTTCTGCCCATCCCGCTTGGTGTATGGGAACGCATTGCTACGCAATGCATTTGCCTTTGGGCTATTTGCCCTGTGTTTCCTTTTTTTTGTTTTTTTATTTTTGGATGATTAATTTTCTTCCATCCAAACTTCTTTCTTTTCAGGTGCTCCGGCAGAAATTAACCCGACAATTAATAGCACCACTATTACTATCAATAACAATGCTAAAAAGCTTCCTGCAAGTCCGCCCCATGCGAATAATCCTGCAAATACTGCTCCGCCCAGAGAAACTTGCTGTGTTATTTGTTCTCCGTTAGCTTTGAAAGCAACTGTTACTGTTCCTGAAACAGCGTTGGTTGTTTTGTTTAAGAATATCTCGAAATTATTTCTTCCCGGGGTGATAGTTACTTCTTTGTCATTAGAGTACCATCCTTGCGGGGTGCTAACTGACAATACTCCTGAGAAAATCTTTGTTGTAGGATTATCTATTCCAATTAAGATTTTTGCCGAGTTTGTATCCTCTTCAACACTCGCGGTCATTGTTAATGCTGATAAAGTTCCTTTTGCAGTGTTTGACACGCTTATTCTTTTAGTTGCATAATAGCATCCCTCAACGCTTGGTCTTAATGTAATTGTTCCGTTAGTTCCTCTTAATGAAACACTTAGCTCTCTGCTAATTGAGCTATTTGCAGGCAAAGAAATTTGTGTCGGACTTGCTTCAATGTCCCCTTCAATATAAATGTCCGCTCTTTGGTTAGTTCCATTAACTATAGTTATTGGGATGTTTCCAAAGTTCTCAAAAGAAACCGCTTCTGGAGCGTTTATAGAAAAATTATTACAGCTCGCAAAAGAAGCTTTTTGTGAATCAAGCACAGTAGTGCTAAAAGTTCTTTTTTGGATATTATCAAAAGAGCAACTTCTTCCGTCGCTAAATTGTCCCTTTACTTTAATTGTGTTTTCATATGTTTGGTTAGAGAATACATTTGCTGAAGTCGCTTTCATTATAATGTCAGCTACTTCGCCAGGGAAGGCGTATTGTTCGTTATAATATGCTCTCAAATCAATTCCGTTACTTGTGGTTTGTACATCAAGTACTTCGAATCTTTTTGTCGAGTTATTTTCTAAGTAAAATATTTGTGTACTTTCTGAACCTTCATTCATTTCAAAGTTTTTTGTTACTAGTCTTAAATCTTCACAATCGGGGGTAGAAGTATAACTTCCTGAATTACTTCCGCTTGAACCTGTGTCAAGTACTGTTACTGTGAATGATTTTCTTCCTATTGCTGTTTCACTGCAGAAAGTTCCATCTATATATCCAGAAACAGCAAATGTTGCTGTGGTGCTAGAATCGCTTGAAACATACCCTGCGTTTATTGTAACATCAACTACTTCTTGAGAGTAGCGAGAAACAGTAGAATCATAATTAACGCTTCCTGATCTTATCAAAGCATTTGTTGACAAAACGCTTACGTTATTTATTTCAAAGGTCTTGTTGGTGTTGTTCTCTACTCTAAATGTTCTTGTTGCATCATTTCCTTCATCAATAGTCATGTCGCTTGTAACTAATTTTATTCCTGAACAAGAGTTATTTACCATGTCGATATATGAGGAGCTCATTTCCTCTAAGTTTCCATTATTACTATCAAAAATATTTGTGTCAACCCTGTATCTTTCATAATAATCATCAACAGTGAAGTCATCTGTCCAAGTAAAAGAAAATTCGTCTTCTTGTAATTCTTGTGTTTTTATTGTTGTTGTTCTGTAAAGTGTCCAGTCTCCTGAACTTGTTTTTCTATAAATCTTTGAATTAACTTTAACATTTGCTGCACAGTCGCTTCCTGAAACATCATTTATGGTAAAAGTAACTCTAATGTCTATTGGGGAATTGTCTTCAGCAGAAATGCTTGTTGCATAACCATCAGTATTGCTTCTTAGTTCTACTTTTTCATTAGTTAAATTAACAGAGCAAGCACTTGCTCCTGCTACTAAAAATACAAAAACTAGAACTACAGCTAAGCTTCTCAAAAAACCCAAACCCATGAACTCACCTTATGTATTTGCCTCACCCAGACTATAAAAACCTTTCGCTTTGTCACTGGAAGAAGTTACTTTTGTTTTGGGGTTTTACACCTTTTATTTACGTTGCTTGGGTGCTTTTTAAAAAAAGAAAATGATTGGGTTTTTCTAACCCAATCAAATAATGAAATTTGTTAGTTAAATTTACTTTGCATTGTATACTTGTGCCATTAGGTCATATCCGGTTACGCTTAATGCGAACCCTACAAGACCCATTATTAGCAATCCTAATACCCATCCAATTACTGGAACTAATACAAGTATTCCTGCAATTATTGATGCGATTATTGCTAATACTATAGCGTAAACAAAGTACACTATTACAGTTACCCAATAATTAACTGTAAGAACTTTTTTCAAAACAGTTAACACATTGAATGCTGCTCCAATACTTCCTTCCTTTAGCCATCTCATTATAGCCATTGGCAAAAGAATGCAAGCTATAAGTAATAGCAAGAATCCTACAATCAATATTGGTGCTCCAACTAAAGCACTTGATGCTAAGTTAGAAAGGGCATCTGCTACATTGGTTGGATCTGTTAGTGCGGGCAATAGGGTAGCAAGAGCTGCTCCTATTCCAACTGCTACTATAACTAAACCAGGGATCATATAAATTACTGAGATAACCCACATAATTACTAATTTTACGATATATTCTACAATATCGTTCAATGCGAATCCTCTTAATTTATTTTTTCCCTTAACAGCATCTTCACCTGTTTTAACTACAAAACCAGTAACCAACAAGCTAACTATTGGAATAACGTTCAAGATAGTCCCTATTCCTAAAGTTTTCATGTCAGAAAATGGCTTCTTGATTGAACTTGCGTAGTCAACCATATCATATTCCTCCTTTATTTTGCGGGCGAACCCGAAAATATTGATAGAACAAGGATAAAACTTATATTTAATGCTAATTAGTGGGTTTTTTGCAGTGTAATAAGGGCAAGCCTTTTGGTTTGAACTAAAATAAAAAAAGATTGTTGGCCTTTTTTTAGCCAACAAAAAAAATTGATTTATTTCCACAAGTTGCCTATAATTGGCAATGGTTTCTTTTCTCCTCTTATTATATTTATTATTAATAAAATGTACAATACAAGAGAAGCTAATAATACAAGCGGTAATAGTATAAGTCCAATCAGCACTATCGTTAAAATTGCTGAAATGATTACTGCAATAAAAGCTGCTATCTCAAGAACAATTACTTGTTTTGAGTAATAAACTGCATAAGCATCATCCTTTTTTGCAAGTACTATTACTAAAGGGACTATTAACGGGATTAGTAGGGTTGACAAAACCGATACCAACGCTAATATATTTACGTCTTTAGCCATATTCAAAAAACCTCCTTTTGAGTTTTAGTTAACTTACTAATGAAAACACTTGTATATAACCCTAATTGAGAACCTCTTCTGGTAATTTTTGGGGGACTTTGGAAAATTCAGTTTTTTCCTTTCCAATTAATTATTGGTTTAATATGTTTGTATATTTTTACACTTTCTTTTTGCCCTTTCATTACTTCGTTAATATTTTTGTAAGCAAAAGGGCTCTCATCAAGAGTTCCTATTTCAACTGTCGCCGTAATTCCTTTCATTGATTCAGAAAACTGTTCCATTGTCACTTCTTTTCTTGTTTGAGTTTTGCTCATTGCTCTTCCTGCTCCATGACTGCTTGACTCTAAGAAATTTTTATTTCCTTTTCCAATTACAAGAAAGCACCCGTCCCTCATATTTCCAGGAATAACTCCCCTTTCTCCTTTTTTGCTTGGTGTAGCTCCTTTCCTATGAATAAACTTATCACTTTTTCCAATTCTTTCAGCATTATTGTGGTTTTTGTTAACCCACAATTCATATTTTACCTCTACACCAAGAACTTCTTCAATATTTTTTACAACAGTTTTTACTATTTCTTTTCTGTTAAGTAACGCAAGTTCCAGGCAAAAATTTAGAACGGCAAGATATTCTTTTCCTAATTGAGAATTATTGTCAATCGGAAAGGTTTGTTCAAACCCTCCAACAATTTCTTTTCCTTTAGAGAATTGTTCCTGTGCTTTTTTCATATAAAGTCCAGCCACGTGGTGTCCAACATTTCGTGAGCCAGAGTGAACTATTAACCACGCTTCTTTTTTGTTTTCGCCAAGTTCAATAAAATGATTTCCGTGACCTAATGAACCAATATTGCTCAGCGCTTTTCTTTTTATCCACTTAAATAGTTCAGCATCATGCTGGCTTTTCTCTAAATTTGCAAGTATCTTTTTGTATGCTTCTTTTGTCTCTTTGCTCACTTTGT
>Ga0268276_1002064_pt1 | contig 17931 bp, 20 predicted proteins | sample saktaG_4_FD_190145 | JGI IMG/M metagenome (GOLD analysis project Ga0268276, IMG submission 190145) | Saline water microbial communities from Sakinaw Lake, British Columbia, Canada - sak_2010_1_5_45m | ecosystem: Environmental > Aquatic > Non-marine Saline and Alkaline > Saline ...
GACACTATAATGTACATCTTAAAACAAGCAGAGCATCACGCTGTTGCTTACTAGGTCGAACCTTCCGACCTTAGCTGGATACTGTGGACTTTAGTCCACAGAGGAGGTCATTTTCCAAACCTATAAACATAAACCTTCCTGTTTGCAACCCTTTTTACAAATTTAAAACTAATGATGTTGCCTTCCCTTAACTTTTTTAGAGAGTTTATGACAGAGCCAGAGGATGCTTTTATTTTTTTAGCTATTTCTTTTGAAGAAAGCCATTTATTCCTATGTTTTTTTAATAAATCATAAACCTCTTGCTGTCCCATAAAAGAACATTTTAATTCAATTGTTTATAAAGGTTTATTGTGCCGAGCCAGTAAACCCGCACTGAGCACAACTGATCCTTTTTTCTTCACTGGAACTTACAATTACATAAATGCTATTGCTACCGCATCTTGGACAAATAGTTAATTCTTTTACGGTTGAAAACACCCTCAATAAAATAAGAAATTGGCATATATAAACTTGCTTATTTTTCTTGATTTAAACATTCTCCCTTCACAACAAATCCCTTACCAACCTTTTTTATTTTTAAGCCACGCCCCTTTATCCCAGTTCTTTATTGCTCTTAAAAGAGCCTGAACGTATCCTTCTTGACTTAACATCGTAGAAACCTTTATTTACTTTGGGAAAATGCAATATCACTAATGAAACCAAAAGTTTTAGTCATAGTTGCGCATCCTGATGATGAGACTATATGGATGGGGGGCACACTTCTCGTAAATAAGGATAAATGGGACACAACAATAATAAGCCTTTGCAGGAAAGAGGATAAGGACAGGGCTCCGAAGTTTAAGAAGGTGTGTGAGCTATTCAAAGCAAAGTGCTTTATTTCTGATCTGGAGGATGAAGAGCTTGATGACATAACAGTTAATGAGGTTATTGACAGAATAAGCAAATTTGCAGACAAAAGCTATGATACCATCTTCACCCACGGAAAAAATGGTGAATACGGCCACAAAAGGCATATTGATGTTCACAATGCTGTTGCAGAGATGCTGAAAAATAAAATTTTATCTGCAAAGGAAATATTTTTCTTTTCATATGTAAAAAAAGGAAAGTATTGTTATGCAGACAAAAAAGCAAAAAGATTTATAAAGCTGGACGAAATTCATTTCAAAAACAAAAGGAATATAATCAAAAATGTTTACGGTTTTGATGAAAACAGTTTTGAATATCTATGCTCAGGAAAAAATGAAGCGTTTGAGGCTATGAAATGAGATGTCTTGTACTTTACCCGCACCCTATAGAGCTTGACGGGCAGAGTTTACAAGGAGATTTTCTATACAGGGGTATGCTAAATGCAGGCCATGAGGCAATACCCTGCCATTTCAGGGACAGCATGCAAAAAAGGTTTTACCTGGAGCACGCAAAGCTGGATTTTGCCTTAGGCATAGGGTTCTGGGGGAATGTTCCTGAAATAGTCCAGGAGCCATTAAAGTTTGGCGTCAAGCCCGTTCCCTGGTTTAATTCAGATGGATGGATTGCTAACTATCACGAAGAGTTTAACAAGCTCGAGCTGATGTTCACAACAAGCGAATGGGTAAGGCAGGTATACAAAAGAGACGGCGTGGATATAAGCAAGATAGTTCCTATGCATATAGGAATAGACACAGATTTTTTCAAGCCGACCAATAACCCTGGTTATAACAAAGCAATAAGAGAGATGTTAGGTGTTAAGGAAGAAGAGAAGATGATATTGACTGCAGGAGGGGATGTAACATCAAAAGGAGCGCAGGAGATGATGAAGGCTCTTGCAGAGGTTGACAAGGAATTTAAAAACTGGAAATATGTATGCAAATCATGGCCAAGCGAATGCGCAACTGACTGGAGAGAGCATGAAATAATGCTGGCTGAGAAATTAGGCATAAGCGACAAGGTTATATTTGTAGATGATAAATTTAGCCAGGAATTTATGCTTCACCTTTTGAATGCAGCAGACATCTATGCTGCGCCTTCAAGATTAGAAGGCTTTGGAATGATCCAGGTCGAGGCAATGTCCTGCGGCAAGCCAGTCATATCCATAAATAAGATGGGGCCTTCTGAAACAATAATCCATAACAAGACAGGGCTCCTTGCCAATGTTTCAGAAGAAGTCAAATTAGAGAGCGAATGGGCCTACCATTCAATGGGATTCAAGAGGAAAAAGATTATAAAATTCGATGAGCCGAAAACATTTGCATACAGGGCGGATATAACTGATTTGAAGAACCATACATTAAAGCTTTTGGCAGATGAGGAACTAAGAAAGAAAATGGGGGAAGACGCAAGAAAGCATGTTGTGGAAAACCTTGATTACAGGCATACCTCAAAAAAGATGGCAGATATAATCAAAGAAAGATTAAATTTAGATTAAGCATTTCTTCTTTTTGAATGATTCGTAGGCAAGAATGTACATGCCTGCATTCCATGCCTGAAGCCTGCCAAAGTTTTCTTTTGTTATAGGGTTGATCCATTCAGGGAAGTTCCCTCTATATTAGCTTCTGCAAGCTTTTTGAGCTCTATTTCAGCTTTTTCAAATTTCCTTAGTTTAATCAAACTTAAAACATAAAATGCGCCTATAAATGTCCATATCCCTCCATTCAGATAATTGTAAGGCTTTCTTGCATCACAGTCTTCAAAATAATCCTGCCATTCCTTGCTTCCTTTCCTTATAGGGGGATAAATTGCTTTTACAGGATAAGGCTCATTTATCTTATTTTTACCAATATAACTCAGAATCCTTTCTGCTTTCTTCCTATCAGCTAAGCCAAAGACAATTGCAAGAAGATTTCCTAAAGTATCAAACCAAGTGCCAATTTCTTTATACTTATTATGGTTCTTCCATCTATAAGCGAGGTAGAATCTATCATCCCACAACCTTGTATCTCCATTCTCATTTGCCATGAGCCTTAATCGTTCAGCCTTCTTTTTTTCTCCAACAAGGTTTAAAACATTATAATAAAGAGCTTGGGTATTTATCGTATATCCATATTTATGGGGGAAAGCATCCTGCCAGTCTGATGTTGGAAGCTGTGTAAGCATTCCTTTTTCTCCTGTGTCCTGGTATTCCAGCCATAACAGCGCTTTTTTAATTTCTTTCTTATGTTTATTGAATAAAGAATTATCTTTGTATCTTTTTTTATAGGCATAATGCCCGATAATGAACCATAAGCTGGAATCAATTGATTGATAGTCTACATGAGGCTTTCTTTTGCTGAATTTATCCACTGCATTTGGTATCTGGCCTTTGCTGCTCTGGTTTTCTGAAAGTGTAATGAGGCTTCTCCTGAATGTATTTTTAAAAAGAGCATTTTTTACCAAGCTTGCTCCAAGAAAACTGATAATAGAATCCCTAGCCCATACAGCATCATAGCCATCTTTTCCAGCAGAAGCAAACAGGCCATTTTTAGTAGAGCACTTCTTAATCACATCTTTTGCCTTTTCATAGCATAGGTTTATCATTTTAGGATTTTTTATTCTTGAGAAGCTCATTTAATAATCCCTTTAAGCTAACCGAAACAACTGCTATATTTTTGTCAGCTGCCCCGTAATATATGTAAAGCCTTTTGCCAAATATTACTGCCCCTGTTGGAAATACAACATTAGGCACATTGCCTTCTTTTTCCCATTTCTTTTCAGGAGAGAGAAAAGGCTCTTTAAGGCGCGCTATCTCTTTTGTCGGATCCTTTTTATCAAGCAAGGCTATTCCTGCCCTGTATGTTTTGCCTTTATCCATGTCATCTACTGCATGATATATTAAAAGCCATCCCTTATCTGTTTCTATTGGAGGGCACCCCCCTCCGATATTTCTCGATTCGAACCAGTACTTTGACTCAAGAATCACGAACTTGGATAATTTTTTGAAATATTTTTTCCAATATTTCAATGTAAGCTCTTTGAAGCTTTTGAAATAGATAACCTGCATGTCAGGCAGGATTCTATGCACCAGTGCAAACTTTCCATTTATTTTCTTTGGGAATAAGAAGGGGTCTTTGTCCCATAATATGGCGTCTTTTCCCACAATGTCCTTAAAATATGACTCAAATAGGAAATACCTCTCTTTTAGTTTTGATTCGCATTTCCTGAAGATATCCTCTGCCTTGTCATAGGTTATTTCAGGCGAGAGCACCTTTTTTTTTTCAAATCTTTTCAGGTCTTTGCTTACAGCATAGGCAATCCTTACATTCCTGCCGTCAAAAGCGACATATGTGAGGTAATATATTCCATCAAGAAGAACAATCCTTGGGTCTTCAAGGTTATGCTCATAATCATGCTCAGGGTATAGAAATGGCTTTTTTGCCCTTTCTACAACCTTTAAAGGGCCTTCTAATTTGCAATAGCCTATTGTTGAGCGGTTTTCCTTGTTCCATGCGCGATAGAACATATAGACATTTCTTCCTTTTCTTATGCATGCAGGGTTAAACACGCCTTTGTCCTCAAATTCAAGCTTTGTTGGCCTTAAGATAATGCCGTGCCTCTTTATTTTTAGCATAGGGTGAATTTTAGATTACTGGTTTATATATTTATTTATTTTGCGCTGTTCAGGATACAATCTTAGAAACATATGCTTAAGGAATTTAGCTTACAAAAAACAAAAATTTATAAAGCATGAAGTTATAAAAGATTTATTATGAAAAAAGAGGCTGTAAAAAAAGCAGATTACCTATTTGAGGTAAGTTGGGAGGTATGCCATCAAGTAGGGGGCATTTATACAGTAATTAAGTCTAAGGCTTCTAAGATTCAGGAGATATATAAAGATAATTACTTTCTTATAGGGCCATATTATCCAGAAGAAGCAGCCATAAAGTTTGAAGGGAGGCCCCTACCTAAAGAGTTTTCTAAGATCTTTTCAGAATTGAAAAAAGATGGTATAATATGCCACTTTGGGCAGTGGGCAATAGACGGGACAAAAATAAATACTATCTTGATAAGCTTCTCAAAATATATGAAAAATGCTAATGATATTAAAAAAAAGCTATGGAAAGATTTCAAGATAGACTCCTTTGATGCAGGCGAGGATATTGACAAATGGATAGTATGGAGTACAATTGCAGGCAGATTATTGGAAGGCCTAAGAATATCGTTAAAAGGAAATATCGTAGCCCAGTTTCATGAGTATATAAGCGGAGCAGGGTTGCTATACCTTAAAAAGAATAAGGTAAAGATAGCAACTGTTTTCACAACACACGCAACCTATTTAGGAAGAACAATGTCAAGTAAAGGTATAAACCTCTATGAGCAATTAAGGAAGCTGGATGCAAAAAAAGAAGCCTATAAGTATAAGATACAAACAAGGTACCTTCTTGAGAAAGCAAGTGCATTTAACGCAGATGTTTTTACAACAGTATCAGATATAACTGCATTAGAAGCAAAGTACACGATTGGTAAAGAACCGCATATTGTTTTGCCAAATGGCCTTGACAAATCTAAATTCCCCTCATTAGAAGACAGAGCTGTTAATCATATAAAGTTCAAAAACCAGATAATGAACTTTGTGAAGGTATTCTTCTTTCCGTATTATCGGTTTAATGTAAAGGATTCCTTGCTATATTTTATAGCTGGCAGGTATGAATTCAGCAATAAAGGAATTGATATACTTATAGAGTCATTAGGGGAGATGAACAAGAGGCTTATAAAGGAAAAGTCCAAGAAACATGTAATTGTATTTTTTTGGATACCTTCTAATATTGAGGGGATTGATATCCAGCTGTTGCAGAACAAGATAAACTATGAAGGTATAGAAAATTTTACAGGCCAATCTCTAGAGCAGCTCAAGACTAATATAATACATTCTATCATAAGCCAAAAGCTGCCTACCACAAAAGAGCTTTTTGACGACAGTTTCCATTATCAGATGAAAAAGAAGATGATGGAGTTCAAAAAGGCAGGTATTCCTCCTATTACAACCCATAGGCTTATAGACAAAAATGACTCTATATTGAAGGCCCTAAAAAAAGCAGGCCTCAACAACTCATCCCATGACAAAGTTAAAATAATATACTACCCTATATATCTTACAGGAGCAGACGGCCTCATAGACCTTACATATTATGATGCCATACTGGGTTGCCATTTGGGGATATTCCCATCATACTATGAGCCATGGGGTTATACCCCTCTTGAAACAGCAGCTCTTGGTGTTTCAGCATTGACTACTGACTTAAGCGGATTTGGAAGATACTTGATGAAAAAGCACAAGAACTGCAAAGGGATATGCATCCTTAAAAGGCAGAACATCCCAAGAAATAAGATAGTTAAGAACCTGGCAAATATAATGCATGAATTCCATGCCATTAATAGGGAAGAAAGGATAAAAAGGAAAACAGAAGCTAAAAAGATAGCTGATTCTGCAGATTGGGAGCATATGGTTAAATACTATTTAGAGGCGCATAACCTGGCTGTGAAAAGATTAAGATGAAAGATTAAAGTTGGTCTAATAGGTAATCTCTTTTTTTGAAAAATTCCTCTGCCTCTTTCTTAACCAGGGCTTCTGCTTGTTTTGTTCCCATATTCTTTGTTTCATTTATGAAAGTATATATCCTTCCAAACCAAAGAGGTATAAATGATTTTAAGATGGTGCTGCTTCTCGACTCATATTTTTTAAAAGCAAGTATGTAATCATAAACTAACTTAGCCCACCATTCTGAAGGGATGTATATCTTATCGTAGACCACCATATTTCTTAATTTAGTATAATCCTCATCTGGGATGCAATTCTTAATAACCTCTTTTCTCCTAAGAAAACCTTTCAGGAACCTGTCCTTGTTTGCTTCTTCATCTATCTCAAATGATTGCGGCTTCCCTAAGCCCCTTCCCCCAATTATAGGAAGTTCATCTACTGAATTAAGATTTTTTAGTTTATCCGGGTTGCTTATTATTATTTTGAAAAGCGTGCTTATAACCTGCCTGAACATGGGGCTCAACGTCTTCGCAGGATCCTTTACATCATGAACCTTTGACTTAAGGTTTACCTGGCATATTTTATACCCGCCAAGTATAGCATTAGCAGTCATGAATATATCAACACCAAAAAGCCTTGCATTTACAGGCCAGTTGCACTTCAGCCAGTGATTAGACAGTTTTGATGAGAGAGCAAAATCCCCCCCAATAGGCTGCCTTATATCTTTACAAAACAGGCCATACATAAGTGGGTAGCATATATGTTTTGTAATTGTGCCGTCATACTTGTATCTGCTATATATTGGAGCAGCGTAATCATATCCTTTTTTGGATATAGAATCTGCCTGCAGCTTAACCCACCTCGGAGTTATGCTCCTCAAGTCAGCATCGTTCACTATTATCGTATTTGCTTTTGCAAGCTGGGAATACCTAAAAAGTAATTTGAGAACATTGCCTTTGCCAGTTGTTCCTGGCCTGGAGATCAAAACCCTTTTCTTTATCTTTGATTTCGTGCTTAGAAACTTCTGGATGGTATTATCTGTGCTTCCGCCATCACAGTCAATTATCATTGACTTAGAATGATTAGAATAACTTTCAAGAGCCGTAGAAATCTGTTTGGTAACAAAAGATATTGTATTCTGGTTGTTAAAAGAAGGAATTCCAGCAACAATATCAAAATTTTGATGGGCTTGCATAGTAAAAGTAAAATCTGATTATATATTAAGTTTTTGGTTATTCAAAAAATAAAAATATAAAAAACGCAAATTATATAAATGATTGTCGTACAAATATGTCAAATGGGGTGTTGGTGAATGAATGTTGAAGAGTGGTTTGAAAAAAATAAGTTCAAATGCAAGTCTTTCTCAAATATCAAAAGATTAGTGCAGCTTAAAAAACAAAAAAAGCTAAAGATAAGCTTATGTATACCAACCTATAACGAAGAAGGGACTATAGGGAAGGTAATAACAACATTGAAATCAAAATTGATGGACAAGTATAAGCTCCTCGATGAAATAGCTGTAATTGATTCTTCTTCTACTGACCAAACAAGAGAAATAGCCAGGAAATTAGGAGTTGATGTTTATATCTCTTCTGATATACTTAAAAGCCATGGTTCTTACAGGGGTAAAGGAGAGAATCTGTGGAAAGCCCTTTATGTATTGAAAGGTGATATAATCTGTTGGGTTGATGCAGACATAAAAAATATTGACCCAAGATTTATTTACGGAATTGTAGGCCCATTATTGACAAACGATAAGATAGGTTTTGTAAAGCCATTCTACAAGAGGCCCCTTAAAGTAGGGGACAGGATACAGCCATTAGGCGGAGGAAGAGTAACAGAATTGACAATAAGGCCCTTGTTTAACTTATTCTTTCCAAGGTTGAGCGGATTCATACAGCCATTAAGCGGAGAAGGGGCAGGAAGAAGAGAGACCCTTGAAAGAATACCTTACTTTACAGGGTATGGTGTAGAGGCAGCTATGCTCATAGACCTAGTAAAGAAATTCGGCTTGAACTCTATAGCGCAGATAGATCTCCTCAAGAGGGTCCATAGGAACCAGGAGCTCTCCAGCTTAAGCAATATGGCATTTACCATTATGCAGGTATTTGCAAAAAGGGCAAATACACTTGGAAAATTAGTTCTTGTGAAGAAAATAAGGAAAAAGTACAGGATAATTGAAAGGGAAAAAGAGAAGTACCTGCTAAAGACTAGATATATCGAGGATGTGCAAAGGCCCCCTATGATAACCATAAAGCAGTACAGGAAAAAGTTTAAAAAAGACCCTTCATGGATTTATGTATAATGCAGCTAATAATATTTACAGACCTTGATGGAACATTATTGGATTATAGTACAAATTCTTGGAAAAAGGCTGAAGAAGCATTGAGTATGATAAAAAACAAAAATATCCCATTAGTCCTATGTTCTAGCAAGACAAAAACTGAGATAGAATCTATAAGAAAAGAAATCAAAAATAAGGATCCTTTCATATCTGAGAATGGTGGAGGGATATTTATCCCAAAAGAATATTTCAGTTTCAAGATTGATTATGATTATATAGATGGTGATTACCTTGTCATAAAGCTGGGAAAAGATTACAAATACCTCAGAAAAAAACTCGAAGAAATAAAGAAAGAGACTGGATTTCAAATTTTAGGTATGGGGGACATGGGGTTAAAGATTGTAATGAAATATTGCGGATTTGATGAGTCAAGGGCAAAAAAAGCAAAAAAACGTGAGTTTGTGGAGCCATATATAATACAAAAAGGAGATGTGAAAAAAATAAAAGAAATAACAGAAAAAAAAGGGCTTAGCTACACAGCTGGCCTAAGATTCCATTATATAATGGGAAATAATGACAAAGGAAAAGCAGTAGAGATATTAACAAAGCTGTTTAGGAAGGAATTTGGAGATGTGTCTACTGTTGCTATAGGGGATAGCCTAAATGATTTGGAGATGCTCAGATTCGTTGACAATGCATTTGTTGTAAAAAGGCCGGACGGTAAGTTTGATAATAGGATAGGTAAGAACAAGAAAATAACCAGGATTGATGGGATAGGCCCTGAAGGCTGGAATAAGGCAATCATAGGATTTCTTGGTGGGATGTAGATTTTTATAAAAAGATATATAAACTTTAGCCACAAATGTATTGCTCAGTGAGCAGCACAATAAAGCCAAAGGCGAATGTTTTAATTGAAGTCAGTTATGAGATAGTTGCAAAACTAGGCGGAATTCATACAGTTATAAAAACAAAAGCTCCGCTTATGAAGGATTATTACGGGGATAATTATTTTGTTGTAGGGCTTTACAGGGAAAAACCAGCTAGGGAGTTATTTAAAAGTGAAAAACCTCCTAAAGAAATGGCTGATCTGTTTAGACAGCTAAAAAAAGAGAAAATAATTTGCCATTATGGAAGATGGTTGGTAAAATCAACCCCCAAGGCAATACTGATAGATATCAGCAAATTCATGAAAGACCAGACAACAAGAGATATAATAAGAAAAGACTATTGGATTAATTTTTTAAGAAAAGCGAGCCTTTACAATGAATCTATACTTTTTAGTTATGCTGCAGGAAGGCTTATCTGCGACTTATTAAAATTAAGGATGTTTAAAAGAAAGAAAACAGTAATTAACCTGCATGAATATATGACTGGTGTAACATTGTTCTATCTGAGAAAGCATAAATGCGATGTTCCTGTTGTTTTTACAACACATGCTACAGTTTTAGGAAGGGCAATTGCTTACTCAGGAAAAGACCTGTATGCAAGGATAAAAGCAACAAAAGACAAAGCAAGCATTGTAAAACTATATCTTGATTCTTTTGGCAATGAGATATACAACAAACACCTGCATGAAAAAGCTTGTGTTAGAAAGGCAGATGTTTTTACCTCTGTAAGCGAAGTAACATCAAGTGAAGCAGAGTTCTTTCATGGGAAAAGAGCAGATATAATAACCCCGAACGGATTAGAGATTATAAAACACCCTACAATCGAAAAGCAATTGGCAGTTAACTATAAATCCAGAAAAAGGATATACAAATTTTTGAAGTATTATTTCTCTCCTTATCACCCAGTTAAGGTTAGCGACTCTCTTTTATTCTACACCGCAGGAAGAGATGAAATATATACCAAAGGTTATGACCTATTCTTTAAGGCACTGAGAATCTTAAATAAAAAGCTGATTAAGGAGAAGTTTGATAAGAATATTTTTGTCTTCTTGTTTATAATGATAAAAAATCAAAAGATAAGAAAAGACATTATAAAAAATATAATTAATTTTAGAAAACATCGCAGGGTAGGTAACTTCTCCAAGAATCCTCCGAACAGTGCATTTAAAACAAAAAAGGATCATACATTGATGCTGTTTTTAAGGAAAAACAAGCTGCTAAACAAAGAAAGTGATAAGGTAAAGGTCATATTCTATCCGGCGCCTGTTGATGACAATGACAAACTATTATCTATGCCTTATGATGATATCATAGCAGGGATGCATTTAGGAATTTTTCCTTCGCTATATGAGCCATGGGGGTATACCCCACTAGAAACAGCTGCAATGAGCACAATATCAATTACAACAGACGTATCAGGCTTTGGAAAATTCATTGAAAAAAAGACAGACCAAAGAAAGATTCCTGGGATTATTGTATTAAGGACCAAAGGAAGGGATAAAAACCAAATCTCAGAAAGATTAGCAAGAATTATGCATGAGATTGCATACATGACAAAAGAGAAAATAATAGAGAAAAGGATAGAAGCAAACAAACTTGCTAGGCTGGCTAACTGGGGTGATTTCTCTAAAGAGTATATAAAAGCCCACAACCTGGCAGTAAAGAAGCACAAAAAATAATTATTTAACCTTGTTAGATTTCAGGAATTCAGTAGAAGACAATGCTTTCTTGCATTTCTTGCATTGAAAAACAGCATCGCCGTTTGCAGAAGGGAACTCAGATTTAGCAATTTCTGTTGAATCACACTTAGGGCATTTCAACTCCAGCTCTTTAAGCTTATAGAACTTAGAGCATTCCTTGCAAAAAAAGATGTCCTTATTGCAATAAAGCATCTTATGCTGTGGTGCATCACAAAATGGGCAAAAGTTTATTTCTGACATTTTTAGCTCTTACAAGCGCATTTTTCTTCTTCTATATAAGTTTTGTTCCTATTCATCAGCTCATTCCAGTCTACCTGGTGGCCATTAAACTCAGGGCCGTCACAGCATGCAAATTTAAGCTCCCCCCCCACTATGACCCTGCAGCAGCCGCACATACCCATTCCATCTATCATTATGGGGTTAAGAGAAACAATAGTTTTTATCCTGTTTTTTGTAATTTCAGATACAACCTTCATCATTATTGGCGGCCCTATTGCAATTACCAGGTCTATTTTTTCCTTTGCCATAAGTTCCCTCAAAACATCAGAAACAAACCCCTTGGCTCCTTTACTCCCATCATCAGTTGCTATCAAAGCCTTATCGCAAATTTGCTTAAAACGGTCTTCCCAAAAAAGGTTTTTCTTGTTTTTTGCGCCTATTATTGCAGTAACCTTATTCTTGGCTTTTTTTAAGGCCTGAGCAATAGGATATATTGGAGCGATGCCTAAGCCGCCGCCAATTATAACTACACTACCATAATCCTGGATCTTAGATGGATTGCCTAAAGGGCCTACAACATCCATTAAAGAATCTCCTTTCTTCATAAGAGACATCTGGGTTGTTGTTTTGCCAACAACAAGAAAAACAATTGTGATTGTCTTTTTTGTAGAATCAGCTATTGTCAAAGGTATCCTCTCTCCTTTTTCATCCACCCTTAATATTATAAACTGCCCGGGTTTTGCTTTTTTAGCTATATCAGGAGCTTCAATCTCTATCAAATATGTATTTTCAGCTAGTTTCTTTTTCTGCAGTATATCAAACATTTTACTTCATCAGGTATTTTCTTAACTCTTTGTCTAGATCAATAAAAGAATCCGCAGCCTCTTTGAGTTTAGAAGCAGCAGATTTGCCAAAAGCTATAACCTCCACCCTAACCCCCATTGCCCTTTGTAAATGCTGGACTAAAGGAACAAAATCACCATCGCCGCTTACCAATACAGCAGTATCTAGTTTTGGCGCCAACTCAATCATATCCATCGCTATGCCAATATCCCAATCTCCTTTTTTTGCCCCGCCATAAAAAACCTGCAAGTCCTTTGCTTTAACCTCAAAACCTATTTTGTCCAATGCTTCAAAAAAATTCTTTTCCTCTTTTACAACATCTGTCTTAATTACATAAGTAATGGCTCTTATCAAACTTCTTCCGCTTACTGCTTCCTTTAATACCTGGGCAAAATTAACCTTTCCCTGGTACATGCTCTTTGCAGAATAATACATATTTTGTACATCTATAAAAACTCCTACCCTTTGTGCTTTGTTTATTACCATTTTACACCTCGGATTTTGTGTTGAAATAAATAGTATTTAAAGCTATTGTTATTAAATTAATTTTTTTAATTTACCAAAATCATAAACTTTATCTCCAACTATAAAACATTCAAAATTGCTTAAATCCTGCTTTAGGAACGGGCTTAAAAGCTGCTCTTTTAAAATATCTGTTCCTTCTGTAACTAAGTTGAGTGATGGCTGGACTATCAAAGTTTTTCTTTTCCATTTTCCTTTTAGAAAACACTTAAACAATTCTGTCCTTGGGCCTTCATGTATGCTTACAGCAGGATGCTCATGCCCAATAATTATTGTTTTAATCCCTTTCAACAACTTTTTAGATGGAATCTTATGCCCATGTATTGCCAAAATATTTTTAATCTTAACATAATCTTCAACCTTAACGTTTCTCTTCTTAGCAATTGGCCCTAATATAGTATCATGGTTTCCTTTAACCAGTATTAGCTCATTACAATGCTTACTGAGAAAGTCCAATAACCTTAATGAATGCCTCCATTCAAGCTCAGAAATAGTCCCAAACTCGTGTTTTATATCGCCATTTATTATTATTTTATCAACATTGCCAACCTTCTCCAGCCTTTCAATAATATCCTTAAACTGGAACCTTGGAATAAGAACCCCTTGTTTGTTTAATGATTCTTCATACCCTATATGTGTATCTGCCAGGATTAACACCTTCTCTTTCTTCAGATAAAGGCAGAGATCAACTATCTCAACATTTTTTAAAATTTCCATAAGAAAAAAGAGCATAGATTACTTTAAATAATTACTGCTAAAAAAAGAAAAAAAAGAAAAACAGAGTTTAACTCTGCTGTCCTAAGCCCCAGATGTCCTTTAATGCAACAATAACTGTTGCAGGGACAACGAAAGCTAAAACTTGGGTCAATATACCACTTAGGTATGGTCCGATATATTGGACTCCACCCAATGTAGCGCTAGCTCCTCCCATAGCAGCAGCAACTATTAAAACTACTGCAACTAAAAGGAACTCTTTGGTCTCTTTTCCTGTAACGTTTAGGAATCCTACAATCAAACCTAATACAACTAGCAATGAAGCCAGCCAAGGTTGTGCAGCTCCTAACGAGACAACGCCTAGGACAATTGCTATGATTACTCCAATTATGAAGGAGTAATTGCCTACTCTTTTGTCCATGTGCTTTTCACCTCATCTCCTTTTGTTTTATCATTTACCTATTAGTTATATCACAAAAATCAATGATTTTTGTGTATTACGAAAAGACAAATCTTGTGATTTGTCTTTGACTATAGGTATTGATAATCAATACTGCATAGCAACTATATAAATCTTTCTGTTTTATCGATAATCAATAAGCGTAACTTTTAAATATCAGAAACATTAAGGTCTTTTAAGCGTTTATTAGTGGGGTTAAAATGTTTAATTCAGATATAGAAAACAAAATAGTAGATTTTATCAAAAAAAGCCCTTTAGGAGTAACATCTTCTGATATAGCAGGCTATTTAGGCTTAAATAGGATGACAATAGCCAAATACCTGGCTATAATCAAAGAAAAAGCATTAGTAGACTTTAAGCCTTTAGGAATGGCCAAATTATGGTACGTTCCAGTAAATCTTAACAAAGAAATCTATTTTGATGAGGTAATACTAAACCTTGCTAATGAAATGGGCGATGAAGTATCTAAAAAGAGGGTGAAAAAAGCAGCAATAGCTACTGCCCAAGGAATTGAAGTGCAATACAAAAAATTTCACGGAGTTGATAAGCTAAATTACCATCAGGTTATTGATTCCTTAGTTGACGCTCAAAGAAAAATGGGTGGAAATTTCATAGTCCTTGAGAGAACAGAGGAAATTATTATTATAAAAAACACAAAATGCCCATTTGGGGGCAAAGTAAAAGGAAAAGGCTGCCTTTGTGCAACAACATCTGCGCTTTGCGGCGTAATGACAGCCCGTAACTTAGGCTATAGCAAGGTGATTTTGAAAAGAACAATAGCCAAAGGAGCTAATGAATGCCTGATCTATATTTACTTGAAAAAAACAAAGGAAACCGGCAAAGAAACAACTGACGAGTACGCTAGTGTTTAAACTTTTCCTTCAGCTTCTTCTCAACATAGCCAGGGACCATTCCATTAAGAGTAGCTCCTAAAGAAGCTGCTTCTTTCACAATAGAAGCGCTAAGGTAAGAATACATCCCTCTTGTCATTATGAATACAGTCTCAACATTAGAATCCAGTTTCTTATTCATCAAAGCTCCCTGGAACTCGTAGTCAAAATCAGATACTGCCCTTAACCCTCTTATCAAGGCTGTTGCTTTCTTCTCCTTTGCAAAGTCTACAAGTAATCCTGAGAAGTGGTCTACTTCAACATTAAGGCCTGTTGTAACATTCTTCAGCATATCCATCCTTTCATTAGCAGTAAACATATACTTCTTGTTTGGATTTTCACCTACTGCAATTATTATTTTATCAAATATCTTTAGAGCTCTTTTTAATACATCCAAATGTCCATTTGTTACAGGATCAAATGAACCTGCGTATATTGCTAATTTAGTCATTTGAAGTCCACCTTATACATGTATCTATTAGTTCATGCAAATCACAAACTCCTTCTTTCCCAAAAACCCTAGTTACTAAATCTACTTCCATATCTTTATTACCCATTCTGCCTTTTACCTTCAGATTAGCACGAACTAGAGCATAACGCTTTCCCATGTCATCTTCATAAGAATATATTACCTTAGGATGAGTAAGCTCTTGCATCATTTCAGGTACATCTACATACCTGGCTTTTTCTTGTACTAAATCATGGACACCAAGGACATATGCAATACAATAGGCCTGAACATCGGGTACTACCACTCTTGGCTTTACCCAATATAAAATTCCTTCTGGTTGCCTCATATCATATGCTGAACGTGGACGATCAATAGGTATTTTACCTTTTACACCTACTTGTCGTTCCATCCCTGCCGCTTCAAAGTAAAAAAATGCAAGCACTATCTCTCCGGCATTAGATTTTTCGACTGCTTGTTCAACCAAATTCTGTTGAGGTTTTTGTTGAGTTTTTTTAGACATTTTTATCCCATTTATTTAGTTTTCTTAATATTCTATCAACTTGTTTTTTTGTTTTTTCTAAACTTCCTGAATTATCTACAATTATATCAGCGTATTTAAGCTTTTCTTTTTGAGGCAATTGAGAGCTTATTATATTATACATCTCTTGTTTTGTATATTTTTTCTTTTTTAATGCTCTTCTTAATTGTTCTTTTTTGTTGATTTTAACTACAATCAACTTATCAAATAGGTTCTGGCATTTTGCTTCGATTAGTAATGCGCCGTCAACTATAATTTTTTTATTTTTGCTGTTTTTAATTATTGATTTAATCTCTTTTATTATTGATGGATGGATTATCTTATTTAATTTAACCAATTTATTGTGATGGTTAAATACTATGCGTTTTAATTTTGCCCTATTAATTCGGTTATTGGTTAATATCTTTTTTCCAAACTTTTTAATTATTTTTTCTTTAATTGACTTTTTATCAAGTAATTTATGCCCAACTTCATCTGCATTGATATGTTTATAACCATGTTTAGCTATCAACTTAGCTACTGTTGTCTTCCCTGAGCCAAAAACCCCTGTTATGCCTAGTTTCATAGGAGAAAGTAGGTTTTGCTAAATATAAAAAATTATCCTTTTTAAATACGATATTTGCTAATATCCAATCATAATAAGCTTTTTAAACCAAAAAGCATTCTCTAGCCTTATGGCAGAAGAAGAACCTACTAGGAGGGAGTTTATTGTTACAGCAGCTGGAGGAGTTGCAGCTTTTTTAGCTATCCTGCTTTTTGGCAGCGAAGGTGGAAGAGATATTCCTGAAGAAAAAATTCCTGAAAACAAGGCTTCAAATACAGAAAACGGATTAAGACTTTCTGTCAGAACTGATAAAAAAAACTATCAATTGGGCGAGCCTGTTAGAGTTACACTTAAAGTTGATTATGTTTCTGGTGATGGACCAATGGCCTATAATTCAGATACTAATCCTTCTATAGATGTATCACATACAATAGATGGGGGCGTACCCTTTACTAGATGGCCTATCAATTACCAATCTCCTGAGATAAGGACATCCCAACTTATACCTCCTGGAAAGGATATCCCTAGAAAACCAGAATCAAAAAAACCCATAGAAAGGACATTTAATTATCTTCCTGACAGGACAGGTGATTTTAAGCTTAGGGGAATAGGAAGGTATAGGGAAGGACAAATAGAACAGGAACTGGAGATAAAGGTAAATAATGCTTCCTTTGAGGAAAAATTTGAAAGTGGCAGAGGCAGAATAGTCCAGGGCTATAAGGAAAGAAGCGATGGCGGATGGAACTTGCAAGTTAATGATTTAGTATACAATGCTCAATTTGAAGGCTTGAGGTTTACAGTATTGAAGGATCAAGGTGCTGATAAGGGCCTTACTTTTGCAAAAGCCGGCAGCATCTACCCTCTTGTAGCATTATGGGTAAAGGCGCCGGATGGCAGGCAGTATCTTCTGGAAAAGGAAGATGTACATATTGAAGCAGGAGGCAAAAGCCAGCATGTTAATAGCGTCAATTCAACAACACAATTATTGATGAGATTTTCTGATGAGCAGAAAAAGCTCTTTAATGCAAAAGGAAGGTATGAATTACAATTAGTTTATAGAAACGACAGCCCTTACCATACAGATGAATTTGCTGGCGGAGAGATTGTTTCTAAAAAAGTTACTCTTGATAATACTAAATGATTTTTTGCCTAAAATATTTTCTTAAATACAAACTCCTTAACTTCCTTAGGCCAACTTTTATCAATATCTTTCTTATACTTGTGAACAGCATCGATAAAGCGCTGTGAAAACTCAGCTTTGCCTTCAATAACATCAACAATCTCCTGCTTTGCAAAGATAGGAACTCTCTGAAGGTTATAAGCCTGTATTTTCAGCTGTTCTTTTTTAGCGTCTTTCTCTGATTCCATCTTTTCCTCAAGTTTTACCCATTCCTCTTGATAATTAAAATCTTTAAGATCCTCTTTTTTAACGCCTTTCTTAGAGCCTATCTT
>Ga0268276_1002065_pt1 | contig 17929 bp, 14 predicted proteins | sample saktaG_4_FD_190145 | JGI IMG/M metagenome (GOLD analysis project Ga0268276, IMG submission 190145) | Saline water microbial communities from Sakinaw Lake, British Columbia, Canada - sak_2010_1_5_45m | ecosystem: Environmental > Aquatic > Non-marine Saline and Alkaline > Saline ...
CTGGGCGGCGGCGGGTACGGCTGACGAGAGGACGGCCACGCTTACGAAAACGATGGCGGTCAGGGCGCGCTTCGCGGTCATGGGGCTCTCCTTGAGGGGCATGCCCCGATTATAGACGAAAAGTCATCCCTATGGGGAGAAGAAAGCGGTTTGTCGAGTTCTTGTCGAGTTAGTTGACCGTTCCCTCCGGCTTGGGGCTGACCGGGTGACGGCGGCGGACTGGGATCCTTGGTGTAGAGCACGAACCGAGCGCGCTACAAAATCATTTTGAGCAAGAGTTCTTAAAAACACCAGCGTTTCCCTGCTCCCGGTCGTATTATTAGATGAGGGCCGGGGTGGCCGTCTCAGAGTTGTATTATTGACGAATATGGAGCTATAATTATCAGGCAGAAGGAGAAAACTCCATGAATTCGTTACGCCTTTTCATGGCCGGGCTGATCGTCTTATTGGGCTTGCCGCAGGGCGTTTCTACTCAGGAGAAGGGCTATTCCATCAAAATCCGAGTCTTCCAAATCCCCCCTATCCAAACCGTGGTCTCCGGAGGACCTGCCGGGAAAGGGGGCATTATTGGCACTCAGACTGGCGGCGACATCTCGACATCCTTCCCACCTCACGTCGTTCTCATAAAGACGGACCTCGACTCGAGCGCTCCCGACGGCAGAATCAAACAAGCCTTGTTTGATACTGGCTACTTTAAAGAAGCCCTGACATTCCTATCCGGGAAGGTCGGCTGGTGGCCGATCGATGATTACTCCATCTATTACTCTGCCAATGAACTTGGCGAGGACTCCAGTCAGAGAACCTACCATGAACCTCCGGGGAACTCGGGGCGTAACAGGCACGCGGAATATTGGTTGACGCTCCTGCCCAAGTCCGCCGATGACATAACGGCCATACTGGCAATGAAGTTTGAAACAGGAGAGCCCAGCAAGCGCCTCCTTCTAGACCAAGACATCTCGGTTCCTCTCGGCAAGATAATCATCGTAGGATTCCCGACGGAAACCCAGAATCCCCAGGACCAGAGGAACACTCGGGGTTCCATCTACATCCTGGCTATTTATGTTCAAAAAACGGGGAATTAGCGCGATTTGGGTGACCCGAGCAGCCCATCATTGAGGAAGGACCTTTCTAATAATCTAGTTAATACAGTTCTGACGGTCATCGGCGGATTCGCCTATTTCTGGGACAAGACCGAAGACGACCTCATCGTTATCAAAAAGTGCCGGCTGGTCGGGCTCTGATCCCTCCTGCTGGCGGGAAACCGACTGCCGGGAATCCCCCCCGGCACAGATGAGTCGCCCTTTTGGGTGCTCTTGATACAGATGATACCCCCCCCCAGACAATACAATCCCTTGTAGGATCACCTTCCTTCGGCTATATTGATATTCCTGTCAACGCGGCGAGCAGGCGAGGCGGATGCCGAAAAAGGATAAGAGCGGCTTTCGAGAGTACTTCGAACTCATCGCCGAGACGGCCGTCTTCGTTTTCTTCGTCATGACGTTCGTCGTCCAGGCTTTTCAGATTCCTTCGGGATCGATGATCCCGAAACTCCTCATTGGAGATTTCCTCTTGGTCAACAAGATGGCGTACGTCCGGCCATCGTTTCCCCTTGAGGGCGCGTTGCTTCCGCGGAAGCCGATCAAGAGAAAGGACATCGTCGTCTTCAAGTGGCCGAAAGACCTGACGAAGGACTTTGTCAAGCGCGTGATCGGGCTCGAGGGGGACAAAGTCGAGATCCGAGCCAAGCAGCTTTACGTCAATGACGAGCCTGTCGATGAGCCTTACAAGATCCACAAGGACGACCAAGCCTATTCAAAGGACGATGTGTACAATTACGACCTGGCCATCCGTGATAATTACGGGCCTATTGTCGTTCCGGGGGGGCACCTCTTTGTTATGGGAGACAACCGCGACGACAGTGCGGACAGCCGGACGTGGGGCTTCGTGCCGCTGGCCAATATCAAAGGGAGGCCGTGGGTCATCTATTTTTCTTACGAAGCGGAGCGCGACGCCTATCTGAAAACAAGCTTCCGCGACCGGCTGAAAAAAGTATTGAACCTAATCCCCAAGGCCCGCTGGGGACGCCTTTTGAAGATCATCAACTAGCTCCAACCGGCGCCGGCAAGCCCGACGACGTCACCCTCGTCCCCTTCTACAAGCTCTTCGGAGAGCGGTACGCGATCTATTGGCAGGTAGGCGATCCGCCCCGCCGCCGGGAGAGATGAGACCAATCATTCACGCCCGCTTTTTTAACCGATGATCCTTCTTAATGGGGGTGGGAGACGACCCGTATCCACGGAGGACCGGGGCGGGGCGTGGGCCTACGCCCGTAGAAGACATCGTCGAGACGGACGGCGGCTCGGCGGAAGAGCGCCGAGCGGCGGATGCCCCATCTGACCGCGTTGTGAGCGGGATTGTCCTTATGGGAATAGGGACAGACGGACATGCACCGGGCGCAGTCGGTCCCGGCGGTGCTCCAATACCGAAAACAGGCGTCGCCGTCGATACGCCAGCGCAAAACGCCCTCGATCTCGGTGCGGTCGCCGGCGGGGATGGCCCGGGCCGGACAGTTGTCGGCGCATTTCCGGCAGCGTTCGCAGAAATCGAGGATCGTTGTGTCGCGCGTCGGCCGATCGGCGACGAGCTCGAGCGAAGTCGTGACGACGCCCAGCCGGACGCGGGGCCCGAGCCGCGGCGTCATCAGGAGGCCCATCCGGCCGATCTCGCCGAGCCCGGCGTCGCGGGCGACGAGCGGAGCGACGAGCCGGTAGTTCCCGTCGATGTGGGCCCGGGCCGGGTAGCCCATCTTCCGGATGGTCGCGGCCAATTGGACGGCGATGCGCGCCGCCTCGACGTACTGCCGGCCGGATTCCATTACCGCGGGCGCGTTAGGGGCCGAGCGGACCATCCGTTCATCCATCTCGACGGTAAAGGCAATGGCAAAGCCGGGCTCGAAGGGGATCGGCTCGCCGTAGCGGCTGAAGTCACGCCCGATATGGGAATAGAGGTGATAAGGACACAGCTCGGTGACGCCGACCGTCCGGGCGCCATAATAGAGAGCCAACGACTTCAAGTATTCGGACATCCGCTGTGGGTCACAAGGCGCGCGTTCTTCAGAAACGGGGCCGTCGACGGCGCCGTGCAACGCCTCCGTCAGAAAGAAACTCCCCTCCGCCGAGGCGAAAAGCGCGGGGTCGGCGAGCGCGGCCCCGTTCGAGAGGAGCCCGGGCAGGGCCCGGATCTCGTCGTCGATCCCGAGATTTTCGGGCCGCATCGCGTAATAGGAGGCATACTCCGGGGTGCCGGGCCTGAGACGGACCCGCGAGAACGGAATATCGCGTTCGTCGAACCGGGAGAGCGGGGCGTCCGGCGACAGTACGGCGTGCTTCATCAATCGACCTTCATATTGACGGGCTTGGCGGGCCTCACCGCTGTGGCCGTGCGCGGCAGCCAGACCAGCATCTGCCCAGGGCCGCGGTTGGCCCAGGCATAGTAAGGGATGGCGACAAAGGGCCGTCCGCTTTCGACTGTTTTCCCGGCGGCATTTTTTAATGTCGAGACCGCATTCCCCGCGATGACATCGACGCCGTTGAGGAGGTCGGGTCGGAATTCCACGCTGAGGACCGCGACGTCCGGCAGGAAGAAGTCGAAGACCCGGCCGCCGTTGTCCGCAGACTCGACGGCGAATACGACCGGACCGCGCTGAAGGGCCACTCGGTCCCGGTCGGCGGCCACAGCTTCGTCGGCGACGACACGCCGCACGGGCATGGGAAGCGAGAGCTCAGCGGTGTCCCCGTTTTTCCAAGCACGGCGTACGCGGGCATAGCCATCACGGATGTCCAGGGCCGCGGCTTTGCCGTTGATCTTCAGGGCGGGTTTTTCAGGGCTGTTGCCGAGGAATTCGTAAAGCCCGGTCGGCATGGCCTCGTTCACGGCCCAACCGGGGACGCGGAGGGCCATCTCGAACTCGCTCGGCCGCGCCGGAGACACGGTCAGCTTGACCGCGCCATCCCATGGGTAGCGCGTCACCTGGGTGAGATTGACGGGCCGGCCGCCGAGGTCGATTTTCCCTTCCCCGGCGATATACAGGTTGACGAAGATGGTGTCTTCTTTCGTCGCGTAAACGTAGCCCGGAAGCGAGGGCAGAAAGCGGGTCAAGTTCGGCGGACAGCAGGCGACCTCGAACCACGGGCTGCGTTCGTAGCCACCGGCCGATTCGAGCGGATTCTGGTAGAAAAAGCGGTCGCCGCTGAGGGAAACCCCGGAGAGGAGGCCGTTATAAAGGACGCGTTCGAAGACGTCCATATACTTCGACTCGCCGTGGAGGAGGAAGAGGCGGTAATTCCAGAGGGCGTTGCCGATGGCCGCGCAGGTTTCCGTGTACGCCTCGGCGTTGGGCAGCTCGAAGTCGTTACCGAAGGCCTCGGACCCGCCGCGGGCGCCGACGCCGCCGGTCAGGTACTGTTTCTTGCCGGCGACGTTCTGCCAGAGCCGGTCGATGGCCGTGACGTATTCGGGGTAGCCGCCGAGAGCGGCGACGTCGGCCATGCCCGAATACATGTACATGGCCCGGACGGCGTGACCCACGGCCTCGTCCTGCTCGAGCACGGGTTTGTGGTTCTGCATGTATTCGTCCGAGTCGTAGACGGCGAACGGGTCGCCCGGAGCATATTTCTCGCCGCCGAAGTCGTGGCCGCGCTCGTCGAGGAAAAACTTGGCCAGATCGAGATAAGCGCGGTTGCCGGTCGCCCGGTAGAGTTTGGCCAGGCCGATCTCGATCTCCGGATGGCCGGGAAAGCCGCGGCGCAGGCCGGGGCCGGCGCCGAACGTGCGGAGGAGGAGGCCGGCGTTCTTCTCGGCGATGGCCAGGAAGGCGCGCTTGCCGGTGGCCTGGAAATGGGCCACGGCCGCTTCATACGTGTGACCGACGTTGTAGAGCTCGTGGCTGACGCGGAGGTTCGACCAGCGCTCGGGGCCGGCGCCTGGAGCGGGGTGGGCGGCGTCGTTGGTCCGCGTCGTGTAGAGATAGCCGTCCGGTTCCTGGGCCTGACCGATGATGGCGATGAGGTCGTCGAGCGATCTTTCGAGTGCGGGGTCGGGATTGAGACGAAGGGTGTAGGCGGCTGCTTCCATGGCCTTGTAGACGTCGGAGTCGTTGAATCGCCGGCCCTTATGCGGGCCCGTCATGAGGCGGGCGGCCTTGCGGAAATTGTCGACGCGGCCCGTTTCTTCATTCATCCGGAGGGCGTAGGGGACGGAGACCGTGCGGTTCGTTTCGAGGCGGGGCGCCCAGAAAGGATCGGTGAGCCGGACCTGGGTGAAGGGGACGGGACGGATGGGATAGTCGAGGGCGGACGGTGAGGGGGTTCGGGCGCGGCAGCCGGAGAGGGTGAAGGCAAAAAGGGAGATGAGCGCGGCGGCGATCGGCCGGTAAGTTCTCGTTCTCATGGGACCTCCAGTATCACAGGAAACGAAAGAGCGTGAACGGACAATATGACGACAAGACGATCTCAATATATAGGGCTGGCCGGTCAATGACAACTCTACAGCCGCGTTTTTATGGCAAAAAAGGGCTTCCTAAGCCCGGAAAAAGGCTTCTTTTTTTACCTTATTTGTTATTTATCAATACATTATTGCAGCCAAGCAACGTATAATGCGGGCATGAGTGGGCCGTGGCTACTCCTTGTTGGCGCCGCGGCAGGCGTATTCGCCGGGCTGTTCGGAATAGGCGGCGGCATCATTATCGTCCCGGCGCTCATTCTGTTGGCCGGGTTCCCCCTCGTCAAGGCGACAGGGACATCCCTCGCGGCGATCCTCCTTCCCGTCGGCATCCTCGGTGTCATCGCCTACTATAAGGCGCGCATCATCGACCTGCGGGCGTCGGCGTTCATAGCGGCCGGGGTTCTTTCGTCGGTCGTCGTCGGGGCCTGGCTGGCCAACACTCTCCCGGTCGACCTCATGCGCAGGTTTTTCGCCGTATTTTGCCTCTATGTCAGCTGGAACTTCATCGACCCGGTGCGGCGGATAAAACGCTTGCGGGGAAGCGAGGTCGCGGCCAGACCCGAGCCCGAGGCCAACCCGCATCCCTCCCCTTATGCGCTCATCGGCATCGGCCTACTGGCCGGCGTGATGGCCGGCATGTTCGGCATCGGCGGCGGCAACATCATCGTCCCGATGCTGACCCTAGTCCTTCACTATCCGGCCAAGCGGGCCATCGCCACGTCTCTCGGGGCCATCCTCTTCCCCTTCGGCCTGCCCGGTGTTCTCTACTATTACCACGCCGGAACGCTCGACCTGACGGCCGCGGCCTGGATCGCCCTGGGCCTATTCCTTGGCACCGTCTTCGGCGCCCGCATCACCATCAGCCTACCCTCGAGGACGGTCAAGCTCCTCTACGGCCTCTTCCTCGTCGTCGTCACCGCCCATTTCTTTTTGTAGCTTGTTCTTTTTGTAGCTTGGCTGTGGCATCTATATGATAATAAAATAATTGCGTGATGTTCAGGGCCGGAAAAAGGCCTTAAACAGGGTTTTTCGGGGTGGTTTTCGCGATCGACGATAGGCTTTGGGCCTGGACTTTGAAAAGCTTGCCGGTCGCCCGGGCCACCTCCAGACCATCGCGATCGCGAAGTTCGCTCTCCGCCAGAACAATCCGCCCCTTGTCCTCGACAAAACGACCTTTGAGCTTATGGACGACCCCCGTCGAGGCCGGCTTGACGAAGCGCACCGTCATTTCGCCCGTGACGCATCTGAAGCCCTTCGCACCTGCGGCGTAGATCATCGCTTCATCGAGGACCGTGGCCAAGAGCCCACCGTGGACGATCTTCGCCCAACCTTGGAGATGCTCCGGGAAGGTCACATCTGCCATCGATTCCCCGCGCTCCGGGTCCGTCCGGATACGGAGCTTCAGCCCGGCCGGATTCTTCTCGCCGCAGACGAAACACACGCGGTCGTCACGGAAGTCGTTCGCCATGGACACCTTCCTCTCGACGTCGTTTAGCACACTTTCGCCTCGCCGGCAAGGGCGGGCCTGTTGCTATTTTCACGCGCCCGGGCTATGTTAAGAAGGAAAGGAGGAGGGATGAAAGATCTAAGAGTCGAGGTCGTCGGCGTCAAGAAGCGTTGCGGGGCCAAGCACAAGACCGGTGATCATTTCTTTATCCGCGGCTCCGGCATGCTCGAGGTGCCCAAGGGCAAGAAGGTTTGCCTCTACGCCCTCAACAGCCTGTTTCCTTTTTTGACGGCCAAGCAGCGGGAAGACGAGCTGCCGGCCGACGACTGGATCGCTGAAACCGAGGTCCTCGTCTGCCCGGACCCCGACGGCGTCCGGTTCAAAATCACGACACTCTAACCAGGTTCTTTCTCATGGCTTGTCACCGTCGGGGGTTCCTTTTATAATAGCGACTCGAGTTTATCCGGTCCGACGAGGAGAGCCGTCATGACCCCGGCCGCAGAAAACGATATCGTCCTCAATCTCTTCAAGGAATGCGACGCCCTGCTCCAGGGCCATTTCAAGCTGACCTCGGGGAAACACTCCGAGTGGTATTTCGAGAAGATCCGGCTCATCGAGAAGCCGGCCGCCCTCGAAAAGATCGTCGACCTCCTGGCCGTCAAGATCCAGCGCGAAGTCCAGGATTTCGAGTACGTCGTCTCCCCCGCCTACGGCGCCATCGCCATCGGCTTTCTGGCCGCCCTCAAGCTCGGCAAGAAGTTCGCCTTCACCCAGCGCACCGACGAAAAGATGACCATCCGCTCCGGCTTCTCGGGGCTCGACGGCTCGCGCGCCGTCATCGTCGAGGACATCCTGACGACGGGGGGATCGATCCAGGAGGTCGTCGCCTGCCTGCGCGAGCGGCAGGTCGCAGTCGGCGGAATCTACGTCCTCGTCGACCGGAGCGGCGGCGCCGTGCCGGTCGAAGGGAAGGCCGTCGGCAGTCTCCTCGCCCTCAAGGTCGAAGCTTTCGAACCCGACGCCTGCCCGTTCTGCGCCAAGGGCCTGCCGCTCACCAAGCCCGGGGCTTCCGACAAGAAGGGCTAGGGCTAGCCTCGGTCTGGTTCTTTTGTTTTTAGCCAGAAAAAACCCGTTTTAGGGCCGAAACCCGGCCCGGTTTTCTTTTTAATTCATTTATCCTGTATATGTTAGGACAGCCAAGGCGCATCAGGCTTCGGCAGTTTCCTTTACCCTCTTTTTCCCGGCGAGCTTGTCGGCCACGACGTAGAACGCAGGGACGACGATCAAGCTCAAGGCCGTGGACAGGACCAGCCCGCCGATGACGGCGATGGCCATGGGCATCCGGATCTCGGCCCCCGAGCCGATTCCGAGGGCCGGCGGGATGGCCGCCATCAGGGTGGCCGTAGCCGTCATCAGGATGGGTCGCAGCCGAATGGGCCCGGCTTTTTCCATGGCCTCCCGCGCCGCGAAGCCTTTCGCCCTGAAGGCGTTGGCATAGTCGACAAGGATGATCGAATTCTTCTTGACGATGCCCATGAGCAGAAGCAGCCCGATCATGCTGAAGATGTTGAGGGACTTTCCGGTGATGAGCAAGGCGAAGGCCGCTCCGGCGATCGAGAGCGGCAGAATGGTGATGATCGTGATGGGGTCCTTGAAGGAGTTGAACTGCGAGGCCAGGATCATGTAGGCGATGAGGACGCCCAGGACCATGGCGAAAAGGAGGCTGCTCATGGATTCACGGAAGGCCATGCTCGACCCGCCCAGGACGACCCGGTAGCCCACCGGCAGGTTGCCGCCCAGCCCTTCGATCACGCGCAGGGCCTCGGACTGGGAATGGCCCGGGGAGACGTTGGCGTAGATCGAGATGGCCCGCTCACGGTCTCGCCGGGTGATGGCCTGGAGGGCGGCCTGCTCGTCGAAGGCGACGAGAGAGGACAGGGGGATGAGCTGGCCGTTCCGGGCCCGGACGCGAAGCCGGGAAATATCCTCGGGACGGGACCTCTGCCCGGCCATGAGCTTGAGCCGGACGTCGAGCCGGCGGCCGCCCGTGCTGTACTTGCCGACCCGGATCCCGCCTACCAGGGCGTTGATGGTCGTGGCCACGTCGTCGACGGAGACCCCGACGTCGGCGCACACGGCCCGGTCCGGGGTCACCCGCAGCTCGGGCATGCCGACACGATAGTCCGAGTCGAGGTCGACCACGGTCCCGCTCGCCATGAGCTCTTCCATGAGCCGCTGGCTGAGGGGCACGAGCTGGCTCCAATCGGCGCCGCGCACGGAGAATTCGACCGGGAAGCCGCGCTGGGCCGTGAACCCCTGCTGAGAGGTGTCCTGGATGACGGCCCGCAGTCCGGGAATGGAGTTGAGCTCCTGGCGGATCTCCGCCGAGACCTCGGCCTGGCTCAGCTTCCGTTCTTTCGGGGGAACCAGGGTGATATAGAGCATGCCCGCGTTGACGCTTCCGCTGAAGCCGCCGACGAAGCTGAATATCTGGAGGACCTCGGGGTGCTTGTTGGCCGTTTCCTCCGCCTTGTTCAGGAGAGTGCCGGTCTCGGTGATGTCCGAGCCCACGGCCGTCTGGATGCGGACCATGATCCGGCTCTGGTCCTGGGACGGGACGAACTCGCTCGGCAGCATCGTGAAGACGATGACGGCCCCGGCGAGAAGCACCGCCGCCAGGAAAAGGACCAGGCCCGGCTTGCGGAGGCCGCCGTGAAGGATGCGACCGTAGAACTTCTCCAATCGCCCGAAGCTCTTGTCGACCGCCAGACCGACCTTGTTCCGACCCTCGCGCGATGTCCTCAGGAACTGCGAACACCGGGCCGGGGCCAGGGTGACGGCCTCGACGTAGGACAGGAGGACAGCCAGGCAGAGGGTGATGCCGAATTGGAGGAAATAGCGGCCGATGATGCCCTTCATGAACACGACCGGGACGAAGATGGCCACGACGGCCAGGGTCGCGGCCAGGGCGGCGAAGGCGATCTCCTTCGTGCCCTCGAGCGCCGCCGCCACCAGGCCCTTCCCGCTCTCGCGATGACGGAAGATGTTCTCCATGACCATGATGGCGTCGTCGACGACGATGCCAACGGCCAACGCCAGGCCGAGCAGCGTGAACGTGTTGAAGGTGAACCCGAGGAAGTAGATGATGGCCACCGTCCCGAGGAGGGACATGGGAATGGCCAGGATGACGTTGAGCGTGCTCGACAGGGACCCGAGGAACAGCCAGCAGACGAAGGCCGTGAGGACGACCGAAAGCAAGAGCTCGAACTGGATCTCGTTGACCGAATCCCGGATGAACGTCGTGCTGTCGTTGGTGACGCCGATGGTCATGTCCTCGGGCAGGGTCTTGCGGTACCTATCGATGACCTCGCGGACGCGCTTGGCCACGGCCACGGCGTTGGCACCGCGCTGCTTGCGGATGCCGATGCCCTGGGCCGGACCACCGTCGACCCGGGCGATGCGCCGGACGTCCTCGAAGCCGTCCTCGACCAGGGCCACGTCGCTGAGATAGAGGGGGCTTCCGCCGACCTCGCGGATGACGATCTTGCGCAGGGTGTCGAGGTCGATGGCCTCGCCGAGGACGCGGACGTTGACCTCGCGGCCGGGTGTTTCGAGCCGGCCGGCGGGCAGCTCGATGTGCTCGCGCTGTAGGGCCGAAATGACGTCGCGGACCGTCAGGCCCTTTTCGTCGAGCCGGTCGGCGTCGAGCCAGATGCGGACATTGCGCTCGAGCGTCCCCATGAGCGAGATCTCGCCGATGCCCGGGATCGTCTGGAGCTTCTCCTTTAGGCCGTAGCGGACGTAGTCGCTGAGAACGCGCTGGGGGTAAGGCCCGCCGAGCCGGACCATCATGATCGGCTGGTCCTCGGGATTGGATTTGGAGATGATGGGCGGGTCCATGTCGCGAGGCAGGCGCCGCGCGGCCTGGGAGACCTTGGCCTGGACGTCCTGGAGCGCCAGGTCGACGTCCCGGGAAAGTTCGATCTCGACGGTGATGTTGGCCGAGCCCTGGCGCGAGCTCGAGGTGATCGTCCGGATACCCTCGACCTGGATGAGGGACTCCTCGAGGGTTTCGACGACCTCGTTCTCCATGACCTCCGGGGCCGCGCCTTCCCAGGTCGCGGAGACGTTGATCGTAGGGAAGTCGACGTCCGGAAACTGGCTGATGCCGATCCGCCCCCCCGCCACGACGCCAAACACGACGGTGGCGGCCATGAGCATCCAGGCCAGGACGGGCTTTCTGACGCAGGCTTCTGTCAGGTTCATCGGGCCTATCCTTTTTTAGCCGGCGTGTCGGCGGACTTTTCGGCCGGGGCCTGCCCCGCGCCCCGACTGTTGACCCGGACCGTCACCCCGTCCTGAAGGGCCTCGGATCCCCGGACGACCAGGGCCTCGCCAACCTTGAGGCCGGAAAGGACCTCGACCTGTCCGTCGGCCGACCTCATGCCCAATGTCAAGATGCGTTCGACGGCCTTGTCCCCTTCGACGACGTAGGCGATGAAACCGCGTTCACTCGGCCGGACGGCCGAAACCGGGATGACGGCCGCTTCGCGGGTGGAACTCACGGGCACCGTGATCTCGGCAAAAGACCCCGGCCGCAGGGTCCGGTCGCTTGGGTCGTTGATGTTGGCCGTGATATCGACCAGGCGCGAGACGTCATCGGCGGACTCGGCCACGTGAACGACCTTGGCCGTGAACTCCCGGCTGTCCTCCCGGACGCGGAAGCGGGCTTCCTGGCCGGGCTTGATCCGCGAGGCGTCGCGTTCGGGGACCTTGAACCGCAGAAGGAGCGGGTCGCGCCGGATGAGCGTCGCCAGGACCGTCCCCGTCTGGACATATTGGCCGGTCTGGACCGTCCGCGTCTGGATGATACCCGAGATGGGGGCCCGGACGAAGGCCTCCCTGAGATTGAGCTTAGTTTGGTTCAGGACCGACCGAGTCTGAGAGACTTCAGAGGCGGCGGTGAGGACCTTGGTCCGCCAAGCCTCGACCTCCTCGCCGGGGATGAGGCCGGGGTTCTGGGTGATGACGGTCTCGCGCCGCTTGAGTCCGGCCTCGGCCTCGGCCTTCGAGGCCTCGGCCTTTTCGTATGAGGCCTGGGCGGACTCGACGGCAAGGCGATAACGCTCGGTCTCGATCTCGACCAGGACCTGGTTCGCGGCGGCGAACTCTCCCTCGGAAAACAAGACGCGGTCGACCGCGCCGGCGACGCGAGCCGTGACTTGGACCTTTTCGAAGGCCTCAACGGAGCCGACGGCGGTGACGGAGTAAACGAGCGAACGGACTTGGACCGTGACCGTGTCCACGGGGAACTGGACGCGCGCCCGTCCGCCTCCGGCGGCGGGCGACGCGGCCCCTTCTTTCTTACAGGTGGCAGCGAAAGCGATGACCGCCGCCGCGGCGGCGATGACGGCGAATTTTCGGATCTTTAGGCTTTTCAAGTACGTGGCTCCTTCCCGAAGGGATCAAGTCCCAGGGCCGCTTCCAGGTTCAGGAAGGCAACTCCCAGGCCGTAACGTTCCTGGACAAGCGCGACCTCGGCTTCGAAGAGACTGACGTTGGCGTCGGCGACTTCGAGGGCGGAGGCCAGGCCTTGTCTGTAAAGTTCGGCCGTTTCGGCCGCGTTCTTCTTGGCGACATCATGGGCGACGGAGGCTTGCTTGAGGGAAGCACGCTGATTTTCCAGGGAGACAAGGGCTTCCCGGACTTCAACATCCACGCGGCGAGTCGCCGCCTGGACATCGAGGTCGGCCAGTTTGGCCTGGGCCTGTCGTTCTCGTCGATCCGCGAAACGGGCTAGGCCGTCAAAAAGGGTCCAGCTCAGGGTCGCGCCGACGTTCCAGTTCCAGGTCCGGTTATTGAAGCTGGCCTCGTTCGTTATCCTGTACTGGCCGCTGGCGCTGAGTGAGGGGAGCCAGCCGAGCATGGGCACCTTGGCCAAGACCCTCTGGGAGGAGGCCGTCCATCGGAGCGACCCGACGTCGAGCCGGCGGGCGAGCGCTTCGTCCACGAGGGCTTCAGAATTCGCCGCCTCCGCGGAAGCCGCTTCGATCAGAAATTCGGGCACGACGAGCGGGCCGCGCACGGAGTCCGGGGCGTCCAGGAGATAACCGAGATGAAGGACGCTCGTCTCCACCTGGCCCTTGACCTGGGTGACGCCCACCTCGGCGGTCGCGTATTCGAGCTCGGCGCGCGTTACGTCGTTGATCGAGGCCAGCCCGGCCGCGTAGCGGGCCTTGGCGGCCTCGAGGCTCTGCCCGGCGAAGGCCAGGCGCCGGGTGGAGGCCTCCTGGACCTGGGCCGCGCCCAAAGTGGCCAGAAAGGCCTGGCTGACTTCGAAGGCCAGCTGCCGGCGGCTCTCGGTGGCCGCGGCGACATCGGCATTCCGCTGGGCCCGGACCGCGGAGAGGGCGGCCAAGCTCCGGGCGTCGAAGAGAGTCAGGTTGAGGCCGAGCGTGTTAGAAAGGCCGTTATAACGTTGGATGACGACCTCGGTGTCGCCTACGAGTCTTTTGACTTCATAAGCCCGGCGCTGGTAAATGCCCGTCGTGGTGATCGTCGGCAAGAAGAACGAGCGCGCCCGGGCGACGCGGGCGTCTGCGGCCTTGACGTCTTCCCGGGTGGCCAGGGCCCGTTCGTTCCGCTCGAGGGCCAGGCTGACCGCCTGGTCGAGGGTTAAGGGCTTGTCCTGAGAGGCCAGGAAGGGGACCAGGAATAACATCAGGCCGAAGGACGCCGCCGCGAGGCGCTTCACCCGGCCCGGTTTTAAATATGCAGCCATCGTCTCATCTCCTCAAGGGGCCCCGTCCTGAACCGCCCCGGGATCCCGGTTTAAGCGCGGAATTATACCACAAGGTATTTTGACGCCTAGAACCCCCTCTTTCTTCCTGAATTCGCTATTCCCGCCCGGCCCGGGGACGGAGAGGCGGGAAGAGGGACAACGCCTCCTCGTCAAAATAATAAAGAGGATAATCTCTCTCGACCAATGGAGGTGGACATGACATCAAGATCTCTCGGTACGGCAGGACTCGTCCTCATGTTGATGACGGCCGTTTCGGCGGCTGCGGTCCCGGCAGGACAAGCCGGCGAGGCCCTTGACCGCAAGGTCCAGGCGTTTCTCGACAAACACGCCGGGCAGTGGCGGGACATGAACGTTCCCGAAACCGATGGGAAGATCCTCTACGACCTCGTCCTCAAGAACAAGTACACCCGGGCCCTGGAGATCGGGACGTCCACCGGGCATTCGGGGATCTGGATCGCCTGGGCCCTGAGCAAGACGGGCGGCAGGCTCATCACCGTGGACATCGACGAAGGCCGGTACCGCGAAGCGCTGGCCAACTTCCGGGAAGCCGGACTCGAAGCCATCATCGACGCACGCCTGGCCGACGCCCACGAGCTCGTCCCGGCCCTGCCGGGGCCGTTCGATTTCGTCTTCTGCGACGCCGACAAAGACTGGTACAAGAACTATTTCGTCGCCGTTCTGCCCAAGCTCACGGTCGGCGGCTGTTTCACCGCCCACAATGTTTCCGCGCGACAGCGCGGCTGGGGAAGCGGCGATTTTGTCGAGCACGTCCTCGGTCTGCCGTTCGTGGAAACGACGTTCGCGGAAGGCAGCCGGGCCGGGTTGTCTGTCAGCTATAAGCGCGCGGAGAAGTGACCCCGAGGGCACGCCCGGAGCCGGAGCGCCCGGCGACGCCTTACCACTTCTTGTATTTCCAGAAAAGGAGGAACCCCACCATGGAGACGGCGGACAACCCCATGATGATCCAGAAGGCGGGGTGCTCCTTGAGGCCGAAGGGCAACGACACGTTCATGGAGAACACCGAGACGACGAACGTCGGGACCATGATGGAGATGGTGATGATGTTCAGGGTCTTCATCAGGACGTTGAGGTTGTTGCTGACGATGGAAGCCCGGGCATCCATGAGGCTGGCCAGGATGTTGGAAAAAACCTCGGCCTGGCGGTAGCATTGGTTGTTCTCGATGACGATGTCGTCGAGGAGTTCCATCTCCTCCTGGGTGAATCCGAACCTCGTGGCATTGTGCCGGATCTTCTCGATGAGGGCCCCGTTGGAGTTGACGGCGTTCTGGTAGTAGACGAGGCTTTTCTGAAGGGCGAAGAGGTTGATGAGATACTTGTTCTCCATGGCCTTGTTGATCTTCTGCTCGACGTCGTCGACGATCGTGTTGATGATGCGCAGGTGCTCGGTGAAGTGGAAGATCGCCCGGTAGATGAGCCGGATCATCAGATCCCGGACCGAGGCCACCTTGGCCAGCTGCTTTCCCTCGAACAGGTTCGAGTCCTCGGCCGCGACGAGAATGAGAAGGTTCTCGAAATAGAAGACGCCCATCGTCGAGGCCTTGAAAAGAAGCTGGTCGTCACCAGAATAGTTCTTGGGCCGCTTGTAGATGAAGGCGATGTGGTTCGGCTCGCACTCGAGACGGGCCTGTTCGTCCGGGTCGAGGGCGGAATTGAGGGTGTGCTCGTCGATCTGGTAGTCGTCGACGAGGCAGCGTTTTTCGGCCTCGTCGGGATTGACGAAGAGCAGCACCGGGGCTTTCTCGTCGGTCGTCTCGGCGATCTTGGAGTTTTCGATCTGGTAGCGTCTGAGCATCGACAGACTCCTTTCGGCACGATTCAAACGTCCCGGTAATAATTATGCTTCCGCCGCACGGGAAAGGGCAAGCGGATTCGTCTTGTTACGCGGGTCTATTCGAGCTTGACCGTCTTGGTGAGCTTGCCGCCATGCCGAGATTCGTAGCGGAGCGTCACCTCGCCCTTCCCTTCGATCAGGAACTGGTATTCGACCTTGCCGAAGCCGGGGACGACGAGGAACTGGATCGCGGGCTTGTCCTTTTTGTATGTGACCTGGTCGCGGTAAGGATCGACGAGGAGGCCGCCGGCGACCACCCTGGCCCCGGCCCCCGTCACCTTGAGTATGTCCTTGGGATAGAGGTTGGCCTTCTGTGCGAGGTAGCTCATCGTCGGCATGGCCTTGGGATTGGCCAGGCGCGTCCGGACCCGGTAGAGGTTTTCTCCGAGCGCCTTGACCTCGGTGACCTCGAGGGCGACCTCGGGCACGTGCTTGGCCGTGAAGAGGACAGCCATGGCGTTGCGGTGGACCAAGTCCTTGATCATGAACGGCGCGCCCAGCCGGGAGCTCATCTTGACCCAGCCGCCGATCTCGACATCGCCGTAATCCGGGTGCTTGAAGGGCTTCCAGGGCTTGTAGAGGTCGCCCTGGACGACGTTGTCGCTGAACTTGAGCCGGTCGCGCTCCGTGACGCTGCCGGATAAGAGGCTTTGTAGACCTCCGCCGGAGGACGATTCTCCAGCGGGCTTCTCCGAAACTCCCTTGAAGGCCTCCGAGTCGCTCTGGAAGACCTCGGCGCAGTAGAAATAGGCGCCCATCATCTGGGTGATCCATTCTCCGGAATCGCCGTAGGTCGTGTAGAGGTCCTTCCATGAGATCATGTAGCGGTAGCCGGGGATGATCCGCTCGCCCTGCTTGCCGAGGTAGTCGTAGACCGCGATGTCCTGCGGCGGGTACTCGCCGAGCCCTTTCCGGCTGGGGCCGCGGAGGAGCATGCCCCCGTTGTTGTGGAAGGACCAGGCGAAGACAATGTTGGTCTTGGCCATCGTCCACTCGGCCAGGGCCTTGAGCCCGACCCCGGCAAAGGGGTAATCGCCGGAACCACTCTGGACGTACGAAGGCGCCCAGTCGAAGCCCCAGTTCCGGTTGGGGTCGACATAGCCCGGTCCGTCCTCGTTGACCAGGCCATCGCCGTCGTTGTCGAGGCCTTCGTCCCCGAGCAGGGTCCACTCGCCTTTCTCCCCGGGCTTGATGCGGACCATCAGGCGCGGGTCCTCCGGGTCCGTTTTAAACTGGCCGAAGGGGTCTTTCTTGCGCATCGTGCAGATGTTGCCGTCGCCGTCGAGGTCGTCATCGGGGTCTTCGTCGACAAGGCCGTCCCTGTCGTCGTCGACAGGAATCCGCAGGCCGCGGTTGCTGTCCGGGGAATTGGCGTCGGCGAAGAAATGATACCGGCCGTCGGCGTTGACGACGGGGATGACGTAGAAGCAGGTCTTGTCCACGATGTTCGTCATCTCCGGGTTCTTGCCGTAATTGCCGAGCATGTAGTCAAGGAGGTAGAGCGAGATGTCGCCCCCCTGGATCTCGTTGCCGTGGATGTTCCCATCGACATAGATCGCGGGCTTGTCCAGGGCGGCGCCCGTCTTGGGGTTGTTCACTGTCATGGCCATGATGGGCCGCCCCTCATCGCTCTTGCCGACCGTCTCGAGGGTCGTCAGCTGGGGGTAGGCCTTGTTGAGCGCCCGGAGGGCTTCATAAACTTTGTCCAGGGAATAATACTGGTCGAACCTCAAGGGGACCGTGATCTCGGACTTCTGCGCGGGGAGGGTCGACGCGAAGAGCATGAGGATGAGAATGAAACCGGGAATCTTTTTCACTTGGCACCTCCCAGGTCGACCACGCGGGAATCGCTCCAGGCGATTCTCGTCTCCGCCTTGATCTCGACTTTGACGGGTTTGCCGGCCCGGACGATCCAGGTCACCGGCTGGGAGCCGTGGGCCGGCACGGCCGCGACGAGGCTCCTCTTTTTGCCTTGGACGATCTCGAAGCCCTGGCCGCCGAGAGTGACGATGACGGGCAGGACGCGTTCGTTGCGCCGGCCCATCGCCGTCGGGTAGGGCAGGCCGCCCGTGTTCTCGACCCAGACCTTGACTTCGTAGACACCGGCGCCCAGCCGCTTGACCGAAGTGTCGGCGATCTTGATCCGGGCCATCTTCTTGGCGATCTCAAAGACCCAGGGGACCTGGCCCTTAAGCAGGCCGTCGATCATCTTGGCCGGAGGGGTGTTATCGGTGAACGGCACGGCGCCGCCGATCTCGACGTCGCCGAGGGTCGGGTGCTTGAAGGGTTTCCAGGCGACGAACCCTTTTCCACCGAGCTCCTTGTC
>Ga0268276_1002068_pt1 | contig 17915 bp, 14 predicted proteins | sample saktaG_4_FD_190145 | JGI IMG/M metagenome (GOLD analysis project Ga0268276, IMG submission 190145) | Saline water microbial communities from Sakinaw Lake, British Columbia, Canada - sak_2010_1_5_45m | ecosystem: Environmental > Aquatic > Non-marine Saline and Alkaline > Saline ...
GTAGGGATTGCGGGGGTACTCGCTCTTGAACGGCTTGGGAGGCTCGTAGGGCGTATGAGGGTCGTAGAGGTGGATCCAGGCGAAGAATTTCCCGTTCTTTTTCTTCTCGTTCTCGAGCCAGCCGAGGACCTCGTCGATGACCTCGTTCGCCGGCCGCTGGACCTCGCCGAGAGAGATCTTCTCGTAGCGGCTCAGGTCGAACTTGTCGAAATACGTGTCGAAGCCCTGGCCGAGGCCCCACTTGGAGTCGAGAACGTAGGCGGCGACGAAGGCGGCCGTATCGTATCCCCTGTCCTTGAACGTTTCGGCCATGGTCACGAGCTCGGAGGGGACGACGAATCCCCCGTTGTCGCGCACGCCATGGAAAGGCGGGAGCGTCCCGGTCATGATGGTGGTGTGCGAGGGCAGGGTCAGGGGCGTCTGGCTGATACAGCTCTCGAAGCGGACACCCCCGGCGGCGAACGCATCCATGGTCGGGGTCCGGACGGCCGGGTTGCCGTAGCAGCCGACCTTGTCGGCCCGGAGCGTGTCTACCGTGATGAGGATGACGTTATAGTCCCGGCCTCCCCGCAGCCGGCCGAAGTCCGGCGTGCGCGGGCGGAGGAGAAGGAAGGCGGCCAAGCCCCCGATGGCGAAGAGGGCGGACACGACCAGCAACGGAAATTTTCTTTTGGTCATAGCAGAAGACTATCTTAGCATGAAAAAAGGGGACATGGTATTGTGTCCCCTAAAAAAAGAAGGGCGGCGGGAATTCCCGCCGCCCTCGTGCGTCTGCGGTGTGCTTGAGCTTAGAACATCAGCCGGATACCGACGCGCGCCTGGCGCGGAACGCTGATGCCGTAGAGATCATGTCCGTCGGTAGAAGGATAATCGCCGGGGTTCCAGTCATAGCCGATGCGCGTGCCCCAGGATCTGATGGTGTTCGCGTTGAAGACGTTGAACACGTCGACCATCAGTCCGAGGCGGTACTTGCCGGCCAGGGTGAAGATTTTTTCCAGTCTCAGGTTGAGGATCTTCTCCATGGGGTAGTGACGGGAACCGCGGGGTTCCGTGAAGAACGTGATCCGGCCCTGGTTGTACGGCGACGACAACGTCCAGAGTCGTTGCGTCCAGGCGTCGCCCGTGATCCCCCAGAAGTAGCCCGTCAAGCTGATGTCGAAGGGCAGGACGTAGGTGCCCTGGATCTTGATCATGTGGGTCGGGTCGTTGGTGAGGTGGCCTTCGGCGTTGATCCAGCGGTTTGGATCGCTCTTGTTCCCGCCCCAGCCGATGTCGGTGCCGAAGCTGTTGTCGATGGTCCCGGTGGCCCTCCCGTAAACGTAGGAAGCGAGCAGCTGCCAGCGATTGGAGAAGCGCTTATTGAACAGGACCTCGACGCCCTCGTATTTCCGGTAGGGCACTTCGAGGATCCAGGGGAACAACACGGGGTCGTACCTCATGTTGGTGATGAGGTAATCGGTGACCCCCACCGAATCCTCCGTCTGATTGTAGACGGTGAACGTCTCGTCGAGAGTGGCGGAGTAGGCCTCCGCTTCGGTGTAGTCGGCGGCTCTGTCGTAGCGTCCGATGGTGTCTTTCCATTTCCGGTTGATGTAGGTCACGCCGAAGGAGGTGTCCTTGAACAGCTCGCGCTCGATCCCGACCGTGAACTGGGCCATGTAGGGGTGCTTGATGTTGGGGTCCACCGTGTAGGCGGCGAAGGGGATCCGGAATATCTCGCCCCATTCTTCACCGTCGAGATCCCACAAGTAACCGATGTAGTCCTTGAAGTTCGCCGCGGGATTCATCCGGTCGTGGTAGCCGGTCAGCATGGCCTCGGTGAAGTGGCCGTAGTGAGCCTTGAAGATGGTCGTCTTATCGCCCAGGATGTCGAAGGTGAAACCCAGGCGGGGGGCCAGCCGTTTCGTCTTGTAGACGGATCCGTCGATGCCTTTGACGTCGCCCCAGTTCTGGCTGTAGCGGAGGCCGAGGCTCAGATTCAGTCTTTTTCCGACCTGCCAGGAATCCTGGACGAACATCTCCAGCCGGGTGTAGCGGGTGTTCGTGTCGTATCCCGCGTACTGGTAGGCCAGATATGGCCCCGAGTAGCCGTAGCTGTAATAGTCGACATAACTGACATTATCGCCCAGGGCGCCGCCCGTGCCGGTGTAGCCGTAACGGCTTCGGGCCATGGACCGCTCGAACTCGGCCCCGAACTTGAACTCGTGGGAGCCGAGGAGGAAGTCCTCGGCGTAGTGGGTCAGGCTGGCGTTGGTCCCGAAACGGGCGCGGTCGGCGTAGTAGTAATAGCCGGCACTGTCGTAGAGCATGTTATCGTCCAGGTTGAAATGGGCGTAGGTGTCGAACCCGACCTCGGGATCGAGATAGTAGATACCCTCGAAATAGTTGCTCTTGAGATCGAAAAAGGTCTTCGGGCTGAGGATCTTGGTCAGGCTGAAGCTTACGAGCCAGTCGGGCGAGTCCTGGTTGACACAGGCCTCGGGTGACGTTGTGGAGCTGGCGCCGCGGTTTACGCCTTGATACTTGGTCCTCTGGAAGGCCAGATTCATGTTCAGCGTCGACGTCAGCTGGGAAGTCAGCTTGGCGAAGAACCGCGGCTGCTTGTAGGTGCGGTCCTCGGGGAAGCCGGTCGGGCGGTTATTGGTCTGGTAGTACTGGCCGCCGACGTAGAACCAGAGCTTGTCCTTGACGATGGGCCCGCCGAGGTGCCCGTTGATGTCCATAAGCTTCGAGCTCGGCGAGGTCAGATCGGGGAAATCCTCAAGGTAGGCCTGGTTGTTGTTGGCCTGCCAGAACTTGGAGTCGGCCTGGTAGCCCTGGAAATCGAACTCGAAATGACCCGAAAAGTTATTGCCGCCGGACTTTGTCACCAGGTTGAAGATGACGCCGGTGAAGTTGCCGTATTCGGCGGGCAGGCCGATGCCCATGACCTTGGCTTCCTCGATGATGTTGTAGTCCGAGAAAACCCAGGCCGAACCGCCCTCGGGATCGGCGACGTTGACGCCGTCCATGGAATAAGCGATGCCGGTGCTCTCCGACGCGCCGTAGGCGACGTCGTTAGTGACACCGGGGGCCATGTTGACGATGTTCGACGTGAATTGGTTATTAGGGACGTTCCTGAGGATCTCGTTCGACAGCGTGACCGACGCCGTCTCCGTGGACTTGACGTCAACCGTCGGAGACTGGGCGGTGACGGTGACCTCCTCGGAGATCGTCGCGGTCTTCATCTGGATGTCGATGTTCAGGGTGGACGTGGTGTTCACCCGGATCTTCTCGCGGATGGACGTCCCGAAGCCCTGGAGCTCGGCCTTGACCTGATATTCGCCGGGAGGCAGGGCCGGGAACCGGAATTCGCCGTTGGCGTCCGTGACGAACGTCCGAATGCCCATGAGGTTCGGGCTCGAGATCGTCACGTTGACGCCGGGCAGGGGCACGTTCTGCTCGTCCGTGATGACGCCGTGAACGGCGCCGGTTTCCTTGGATTGGGAAAAGGCGATGGGAGCGAGGAGAAGAGTGATTGCCAGGATGGATAAAAGTTTGTTTCTCAAATAGTCCTCCTTTACGTTGATACGCGACTTGCTTTTTAGCCGGGATGATTTACGGGCTTACCGGTTGCCACCTCCTTGCTAACGGACATTTTCACCCTCTGAATAAAGAAAACAACACACTGTAAGATAGGCAATTTTAATGCCAACTTCAAATATCATGCATCACGTTGATAATAAATAAAATAATAAATATCATGGGCGACCATGCATCCATTTATTTGGATGTTATCCAAAAAAACAGATTTTATCAAGAAAAATTTCACGAAAACGATGGCTGTCCTAAAGCCGATTTGAATTGGCCTGGACCATGTGCTATCGTAGTTTCCAGGAAGATAAGGTCGAACGTCCATGAAAAGCCGAGCGCTGGTTTTCGCATTCTCGCTTCTCCTCGCGACCGGCGCCCTGGCCGGCCCGGAGAAGCTTTCGCCGGAGCTTCGGGCCTGGCTCGAGGACGTTTCCCCGATCCTCACCCGGACGGAGCGGGCCGTTTTCCAGAAGCTTCAGACGAACGCCGAACGGGAGAAGTTCGTCCGTTTCTTTTGGCGGATGCGGGACCCCCTGCCCGACACGGCGGCGAACGAGTTCCAAAAAGAGTACGAGGAGCGCGTCCGCTTCGCCGACCAGAACTTCGGCCGCTCATCGCCGAAACGCGGCAGTCAGACCGACCGGGGTTTCTTCTACCTCGTCCTCGGGCCGCCGCTCGAGCGCCATTTTTTTACGACCGAATCCCAGGTTTGGCCCAACGAGCTCTGGTTCTACAAGGGGGCCCAGGAATACGGGCTGCCGGGTTATTTTTACCTGATCTTCTATCAGCCCGAAGGGATCGGCGATTACCGTCTCTACTCGCCGGGCGTCGATGGTCCGGAGAAGCTGGCCATCCCCAGTATGGGGACAGGGACGATGAGCCGCTCTCAGGCCATCGAAGCCATCCGGAATGCGGATCCCGAGCTCGCTTCGGCGGCCCTGAGCTACATGCCCGGCGAACAGCCGATGGGCATGGGCTCTTTATCCTCCGACACCATCATCGCCTCCGTCCGGGGCCTTCCGGAGAAGAAATTCTCGGACACTTACGCCAGGTCGTATATGTCCTACAAGGATTATATCGAAACGGAGTATTCGGACCATTATCTTCAGAGCGCCTTCCAGGTCAAGGTGTTCCGGGAAGGCGGCCAGGCTTTCGTCCACTGGACGATCGAACCGGAGAAGATGAATTTCGGAGTGCAGGGCAGCTCCATCTACGCCAGCTTCGAGCTCGTCCTGCGGCTTGAGGACGGCCGCGGTGGGACGATTTTTGAGAAGGTCGAGGAGATCCCGCTCAAGCTCACGGCCGAGCAATACAAAGCCCACGAACGCCAGCGCTTCGCCTTCCAGGACATTCTCGCCCTCGTTCCCGGCGAGCATCGGGCCCTGTTCCTCTTGAAGAACAAGACGGGCAAGGACTTTTCCTCTTTCGAGACGAGGGTCGTCACTCCATCGGAACCGGAGGCCGGCCAGGCCGGGCTCAGCGCTCCGCTCATCTTCCATGACCGGGAGGCCGTCCCCGAAGCCCAGAAAAACAACCTCAAGGCGTTCGTTTTCGGCGGCTGGCAGTATATCGTCAGTGCCCGGAACGAGTTCAGCACGGCTTCGACGCTGGGAGTCTTCGTCCAGGCCTGGAATCTCGACAAGCTCGGCCTGAGCGGACTGCCGTCTTTCGTCCTCGACATCATCTCGCTCGATACGAACCAGAGCGTCGGGGCTTTCCCGCTCACGGATGTGGCCGCCGACCCCGGCGACCCGGCCGCCTTCCTCGTTTCGGGAACCATCCCTCTGAAGGACGTCAAGCCCGGCTACTACCGGGCGGAGATCTCGGCCCGGTCCGCGGACGGACGGACGCTCCTCGCGCAGAAGGAGAATTTCGTCGTCCTTTCCCAGGTCGTTCCGGTCATCCCGTGGGTTTATGCCCGCCTGCACGGGCCGTTCCCCAGCGCCGAGCACCTCAAGGTCCTCGGTTCGCAATATTTCCTTGCCGGCGACTACGGACGGGCCCGGGAGGCCTTCGAGCGGGTCCTTGCCGGCAGGGACGATCCGGCCGTCCGGCTCCTCCTCGCCCAATCGCTCTACGGTCTGGGCCTTTACCGGGAATCCCTCGCCCAGGCCGTCCCTCTCTACGAGCGTGTTCCCGACCGGGAGGCGGCCAGGGTCATCGCCCTCGATTACGCCGGGCTGAAGGACTGGAACTCGGCCCTGTCCTACCTGGAAAAACTCATGGCCGAGGCCACGGAAGTCCCGGTCCTGAACCTGGCCGCCGAATGCCTCCTGGCCCTCGACCGCCCGGAACGCGCCCTGCCTCTTCTCCAGAAATCTCTTTCGCTCGTTCCCGACCAGCCTGCGATCAAGGCCCTGGAGGAGAAGATAAAAAAACATATCGATAAAAAATAGGAGTCATTGATAATGTCCAAGCGATCAGTCTTTGTTGTCCTGACGGTGTTATTAGCCGCCGGCGCGGCCCTGGCCCAGTTCCAGGGCCGGATCTCTGGACGCGTCTTGGACTCATCAGGGAACCCCGTCGAGAAGGCCGAGGTGGCGATCGTCTCCCAGAAAACTTCTACCGTCCGTTACGAAAGCAAGACCGACAAAGAAGGCCGGTTCGTTCAGGTGGGATTACTGCCCGGGTACTTCATTATTACGGTCAAGAAGGCCGGATTCGCGCCCGGGTCAAAGGAGGTCAAGGTCGGCGTCGCGGGCGAAGAATCCGTCGAGATCAGCCTAAAATCCATCGAAGCCGAAGCCGAAAAAACCTACTCTGCGGCGGACAAGCTGTTCCTCAAGGGTAACAAGCTTTACGCCGTGCAGAAGTTTAGCGAGGCCGTTGCCGCTTACGGAGAGGCCATCGTGCTCGACCCGGAGAACTGGGGTTATCGCCTCAATCTCGGCTTATCCCAAAAAAAAGCCGGCCAGCCCGAAGAGGCCTTGGCCTCGTTCCGCAAGGCGGCCGAGCTCAATCCGGAGAGCTACAGCGCCAACAAGGAAACCGGCGAGGCCCTGGGCATGGCCAAACAGTTCGCCGAGGCCAAGCCTTTTTATGAAAAGGCCGCCGCCCTGAGCCCCGACGACCCCGACGCCCAATACAATCTTGGTGTCTGTCTCGTCAACACCGGCGAATCCGAGGCGGCCCTGGCGCGTTTCCAGAAGGCCGTCGAACTCAAGCCGGACTACGCCGAGGCATATTACCAGATAGGCACGATCCTCATCGGCCAGAACAAGGCGGCTGAAGCCTGTGCCAGCCTGGAGAAGTTCCTGGCTCTCGCCCCCGATCACGAGAAGGCCGGGATCGCCAAGCAGCTTCTCGAATTTCTTAAGAAATGATAATATGGAAGCCCCGAAAGCGGATCGCCGCCGGGAAAACCAGACGTTTGAACGTTGGAGGTCGGAGATGAAGAAAGCGGTCCTCGTCGTGGCGCTCGTGCTCGTCGCCGCGCTCGTTTGCTCGGCCCAGGATTACAAGGGCAAAGCCCGCCAGGGCGGTGTTGTCTTTGACGAAAAAGGAGCGCCTCTCGAGGGCGTCACGGTCAAGCTGTTTTCCGTGAGGGCCCAACAGGGCTTCGAGGTAAAAACGGACAAGAACGGCAAGTGGATGGGTGCCTGGATCCGGAGCGGAGGGTGGACGATCACTTTCGAAAAGATCGGCTACGCGCCCCAGAACATCACCGTCAATGTCCAGGAAACCGCGAAAAATCCGGACGTCACCGCCATCATGGTCAAGGTCGAAGGCCTGGCCTTGACGGACGAGATCAAGGCCCTCCTCATCCAGGGCAACGCGGACTTCGAACAGCAGAAATTCGACGCCGCCCTGGCCTCCTACCAGCAGATCATCGCCAAATACCCCGACGCCTACATCATCTACGGGAATATCGGTAACTGCTACTTCTCCCAGGAGAAGTATGACCTGGCCGAGGAGGCCTATCTCAAGGTCCTGGAGAAGGCCCCCGGCGATATCAACGCCATCATCTCCGTCGGCAACTGCTATTCCAACCGAGGCGACTCCGCCAAGGCCCTGGAGTGGTACGGGAAGGTCGAGTTCGAGAAGATCGACGATCCCATCGTCCTCTTCAACTTGGGGACGAGTTATTACAACAACAGCAAGTTCGAAGACGCCCTGAAATTTTATCTGAAGGCCGTCGAAAAACAGAAGGAATCTCCGGACGCCCTGTACCAGCTGGGATTGACCTATCTGAATCTCCAGAAGAACGCGGAATCCATCGCGACCTTCGAGGACTATCTGAAGATCGACCCGGATTCCCCCCGGGCGGCCCAGGTCAAAGCGTTCATCGAATATCTGAAGAAAAAATAACGCGGCCCGTCGTGGCGCCGCGAAGGCGGAGTCCATGAACAAGAAAACGGGTGTCCTTATCCTTTTCCTGACGGCCGGCTTAGGGCTCCTGGCGTCTTGCGGCGGCCCCAAGGTGGTCCTGGACGCGGAAAGCAAGAAGTTCTACGACACGGCCAACCTGATCATGACGCGCGAGGAGGCCAAGATCTTCAAACTCCTCCCGGATCCGGAATCCCGGAAGGAGTTCATCGAAGACTTCTGGGCCAAGCGGGACCCCACCCCCGATAACGACGTCAATGAATTCAAGGCGGAGTTCGAGAACCGGGTCGCCTATGTCACCAAGAGGTTCAAGACGGAAGGGGGGCCGGGCTGGAACACGGACCGGGGCCGTATCTACATCTTCATGGGGCCGCCCGATAGGTTCCAGGAAACCTTCACCCACGGCGACTCGACCGTCCGGGGGCCGATCCTCTGGTGGATCTACTACAACTACATGCTGGGGATCGAGTTCGTCGACGAAAAAGGGAACGGCCAATACAAGATCCGGGATTATACCGGGGACTTCTTCGGGGCCATCGACATTCTCAAGCTAGGCACCTACGTGGGGACGAACGACGTCTTCCTGAAGAAGGTCGTCAACTTCGGCCTGACGTACGACCGGGCGGCCGAAGAGATCGAGGTGACCCTTCCGGCCAAGCTCCTCAACTTCAAGGAAAACGACGCGGGCAAGTTCCAGATCGACCTGCGCTTCAAGTTCTATATCTATGAAGGCCCCCGCCTCGATAAAAAGACCCTGGAAGAGGAACGTACCTTCGAGTCCACGACCCAGGAGGTCGCGGACTTGAAGACCATCCCCTTCCGGTTCAGCGTCTCCCTGAAACCCGGCACGAATTTCGTCGATGCCATCATCCAGGGGAAGCAGGGGACCGCCACCAAGATCCGCAAGCTCTTCGAGATCAAAGTCCCGTTCGCTCAGATCTCGAGTGGCTACTTGACCTCGAAACCGATCTTGGTCTGGCCCGTCATCCCCGAAACCTTGTCCGTGATGTTGGCAATAAGGACGTACTTCCCCGCGGGCAGGGGCCTCTTCTCGAAGCGCTCGCCCTTGTCGTCCTTGATTTGGAGGGTCTGGAGGAGGGGCAGGGTCTGGTTGACGAGGTAGGCTTCATAGGTCGCCGGGGCCCACTTGATGGCCGCCTTGCCGTCTTCACCCTGGACCTCGAAATTGACCTCGAGGTCGTTCGTCGGCCGGACGGCGGCCGGGTCCTTGACCGCCGCGCCGAGGACGAAGAACAGGACTTCAAGATTCTCGCCGGAAGCGGCGCTGCCCGTCAAGTTGGCGGTGACCTTCATGGCGCCCCAGGTGAGATATCCGCGGTGGATCACGGGCCGCTGGTCGGGTTCGACCTGATCCAACGCCTTGACGATCAGCAGCTCGGTCGGCCAAAGGGCGGCCTTATAGGTCTCGGCCGCGGGCAACGAAACGTCGCAGTAGGCGACGCTCATTTTCTTCATGTCGGGAGTGGTCAGCACCATGGCCAGCGTGTATTGGCCCGCGGGCATGGCCAAGCCGAACGAGTACCAATCTTCCTTTTCCGGATCATAGCCCGCGCCGTCGCTCTTCAGAACGGCCAGGGACTTCCCAACCAAAAACGGCTTGAATGCCCCGGCGTCGCCGGTCTGGAAGAACTGGAAGAAAACGTTGAGGGTGGTTTCCATTTCTCCCGAACCGGAGGCCGAGGGCGCGTAGCCGAGGTCCCCGTTTTTTGCTTCGAAGCAGAAGACGGGGTAGAGGTTGCCGCCCTGGGCCGGGAGGATGAGCTGCTTGAATATGCTGAATGGGATATCCTGCCGCCCCTGCCGGGTAGCCAGGCCTTCCTGGATCAGGGCCGTGACCTCTTTGGGCATCGAGGCTTTTGCCGGGGGCTTCATCTCTTGACCTTTGCCTTGGATTCCGTACGCCGCCTGTGCGGAAACCGAGAGCATGCAAATGATGGAGAGAAGCGCGAAGCCGGCCGCGATTGTTCTTAGGGTTCTCATTTTTCCTCCTGTTGGAAATAGAACGTTCCGCCTCCCTAGAGAGCAATTCTCGTGCCAACTTATATGGCCGGGGCTCTCCGATTCTCGAGAAAACCCGGCGGGACGCGTAAAAGTCCTTTACAGCCTTCCAGCGAACCTTACGCCGGCGTCTCCGAGGCGGATCGAGTCAGCTAATATATCAAATTTCATTATTTTTTCAATCCTCGATAGTTCCGGACGGCGTCGAGATGCTCGCCCAGGGTCCGGCTGAAACGATGGCTGCCGTCGCCCTGGAGAACGAAGTAGAGGTATTTCTCCGCCGCGGGATACAGAGCGGCGTCGATGGCCGGCTTGCCCGGATTGGAGATGGGGCCGGGCGGCAGGCCGGGGTGAATATACGTATTGTAGGGCGAGGGGAACTTGAGATCGCGGAGGAGAAGACGCCCGGTGTACTTGTTCTCGAGCTTGAGAGCGTAGATGACGGTCGGATCGCAATCGAGCTTCATGCCAAACCGCAACCGGTTGTGAAAGACGGCTGAAATGAGCGGCCGTTCTTCGGGCAGGGCGGTCTCTTCTTCAATGAGTGAGGCCAACGTGACGACATCCCGGACGCTCATGCCGAGCTCCGCCGCCCTCAGCCGGTGGCCCTCGTCGAAGACCTCGCGGAACTCGGCGACCATGGCCGCGACCAGCTCGGCCTCCGTCGCTTTTCGGGGGAGAAGGTAAGTGTCCGGGAAAAGATAGCCTTCGAGGTCCTTCGCTCGGCTGTCCCAGTCGGCGATGAGGCCGACGTCGAGCAGGGCCCGCCGGAAGGCTGCCTGTCCCTCCTCGTCACCGGGCCTGAGGAGTTTTCCGATGTCGCGTCCGGCCAGGCCTTCGGGGATCATGACGGGCTGGAGGTGGATGCGGCCTCTGAAGACTTGGAACAGGACGTCCTTGGGCTTAAGGGGCGGGGAGAACTTGTATTCGCCGGCCTTGAACTGCTCCTCGGGGTAAAAGAGGCGACAGGCCAGCCTGAGCGCGAGCGCGCTCCGGACGAGGCCGCGCTCGCGAAGGCCGTCGACGACGCCGCGGGCGCTCCGGCCTTTTTCGAGGTCCAAGAAAACGGGGGAGGATCCGCCCGTGACGGGCGTCGCGAGCTCCCGGCCGAGCCAACCTGTGAAGGCGGGGATGATGAGAATGGCGGCCAAAAGAAGGGCCTTAATCGGCTTCAGGAACATCCCTCGCACCGCGCTTCTGCTCGAGGTAGGTCGACAGGATGATGACGGCCGCGATCTGGTCCTCCCACTCTTTTTTCTTCTTACCCCGGAGCTTCTCGTCCTGGAGGACATTGAGGGCCTGCCGGGTCGTCAGCCGTTCGTCCATGAAGACGATGGGCTTCCCGACGGCCTTCCCCAGCCAGGCGGCGAACACGCGCGTCTTCTCGGCCCGGGTCCCGGAGCTGCCGTCCATGCGGAGAGGGTCGCCGACGACGATCTCCCCGACTTCGTGTTTGGCGATGAGTTCGCGGAAGTACTGCCGGTCGGCGTCTTCCCTCCCGGTGAGCTCGTAGGTCCCCAGCGGCTGGGCCGTGATGAGGAGCGGGTCGCTCAGGGCGAGGCCGATGTGGCGGTCTCCATAGTCTATCCCCAGGACCCGCATCAGCGGTCCCTTTCGAGGCAGGCTTTTCGGCTCCCGTGCCGCTCGAACCCGAGCTCAATGAGGCGCTCCAGGAGCCGGGGGAACGGCAGGCCCGAGGCGGCCCAAAGCTTTGGGTACATGCTGATCTCGGTGAAGCCCGGGATGGTGTTGATCTCGTTGATCGTGAGACGGTCCGTCCCCTTCTCGAGGAAAAAGTCCACCCGGGCCATACCGGAACAGGCCAGGGCACTGAAGGCGGCGATGCCGAGCGCCCGGATCCTGGCCAGCGTTCGCGGCGCGAGTTTGGCCGGAATGACGAACGTCGTTCGGCCGTCGATGTACTTGTCGTTATAGTCGTAGAACTCCCGAAAGGGGATGACTTCCCCGGGGAGGGAGGCCTCGGGTGTTTCATTCCCGAGGACGCTCAATTCGAGCTCGCGGCCGCGGATGCCCTTCTCGACGAGGGCCGTCGTGCCGTAGCGGAAGGCGGTGGCGAGGGCGGGAGCGACGCCGCCGTAATCGGCGACTTTGCTGATGCCGACGCTCGATCCCAGATTGGACGGCTTGACGAAAAGCGGCAGGGGCAGCGTCCGGCGGACGCGGCGAAGGAGCGCGTTGGGGTCCGCTTTCCAGTCCGTTTCCCGGATGACGACGCAGGGGACGACGGGAAGGCCCTGATCGCGCAGGATCGATTTCGTAGCCGACTTGTCCATGCCCAGGGCCGAGCCGAGGACTCCGGCCCCGACATAGGGGACGCCGGCCATCTCGAGGAGACCCTGGATCGTCCCGTCCTCTCCGAAAGGTCCATGGAGGATGGGGAAATATATGTCCGCGGCCACCTCTTGCCCTCCCATTTCCCTCTCTTCCCAGGGAAGGAACGAGAAGGTCCGGCCCGTCTCGAGCATCCCGATATCGTCCGAAGGCCCATCGACGGCTCTCCAGAGGCCCTGCCGGGTGATATAGATGGACCGTACTTCGAACTTGGTCTTGTCCAAGTTCTTGTGGATCGCGGCGGCCGAAACCAGGGAGATCTCGTGTTCCGCCGAGCGGCCTCCGAAGATCAGGGAAACCACGATTTTTTTGGACATTCAGGCCCTCGGCACGACTAACCTTATGGTTTGAATTATTTTAATCGAATCGCGGTCAAATGTCTAATGTCCGAGAAAGCCGCTAACTATGTGTTGACAGCCGCGCGATTAGGCCTCTATAATACCGCCGGGTGGAATTCCATCGGCCGAGAGGTGTGACCATGAGCAGAAAATCATTACTCCGTTTGGGCTTCGTGGTTCTCGTTTTCGCCAGTCTGACCCTGATCGTTCCGGGGCGGCCGTTCGCCCAGGAGAACCAGGAGAACCAGATCAAGAGAGCGAAGATCTACGACGACACCTACCAGCTGATCCAGGAATCGGACCTCAATTGCTCCTTCTATATGTATGAGGTCGGGAAATTGCTGCCGGACATCCAGATCATCGGCGCCGAGCGCATGAACGAAAAGTCCGTCTTCAGCGACGGCGATGTCATCTATATCAACAAGGGGGCCGCAGACGGCCTGGAGATCGGCCAGCTCTTCCTGACCGTCGGCCTCCGGGCGAAGGTCGCCAAGCTCGGCACCGTGATGGAACGGCACGGCCGGGCCCGGGTCGTCCGCCTCGAGGACAAGATGGCCACGGCCAAGGTCGAAAAGGGCTGCGGCACGATCCAGATCGGCGATTTCCTGATCCCCTTCGAGCAGGAGGCCGCCGAGATAGGCAAGGACATGGGCTTCGGGGACATGGACCCGAACGCCGGCAAGCACGGCAAGATCGTCTATATCGAAAACGACTTCCACATCGCCGGCACCGGCCAGTGGGCCCTGATCGACATGGGCCGCCAGCAGTGCATCCAGATCGGCGACCAGCTCAACGTCTTCTATACCGCCCGGCCGGACCTGCCGCGGGAGGCCATCGCCAGCGCCATCGTCATCGACGTCCGCGGCGCGACGTCGACGATCAAGATCCTCGGCGCCCGCGACACCGTCGACATCGGCAGCGAAGTCCAGATCAACGTCACCCGCTAAAGCCCGCGGGTCCCAAACTCTTGACGCGCATTTGCATCAGCTGTGCGACGCCACCCTTTTGGCTGTGACGGTGACCACCCATATCCGCCGGCCCCCGGGAACCAGTCCCGGCGGTCGGCCAGGGATTATTCAGAATCCGCTCCCTGCCGCCCCTCCGCTACGGGGGCTCTGGATGGCCCCCATCACAGCCCGGGTGGTGCCATCGCTGTCCCTCCGCTCGCAACCGTTTTTTGGGCGAGAGGCGCGATTGACAGGCCCGGGCGATTCTGCTAGTTTAAGGCGTGCTGTCCCGCCCTTGAGGGCGGGGTGAGCGGGCGGGCGTAGTTCAGTGGTAGAACGTCTGCTTGCCATGCAGAAGGTCGTGGGTTCAAGTCCCATCGCCCGCTCCAAGCACCGACTCAGTCCTCATGACGAACCTGGCGCGGTACCCAAGTGGCTAAGGGAGAGGTCTGCAAAACCTTTATTCGTCGGTTCGAGTCCGACCCGCGCCTCCACTTCCCCCCTGTCGCGACCTGCTCCCCGCGTCGGCTCCTTCGATAACGGCGACTGGGGCAGGGCTTCCCAGCCCCGTTCCTGGGAAGACCGGGGCCGCGGTCTTCCCAGGAACGGGGTTGACACCCTTCTTGGGAAGGAGATATAGTTGGTCTAACTTCAGTAAGGAGGCCCCATGGATATCGTTCAGAGAGTCCAGTCGATCATCCTCAAACCGAAAGAGGAATGGGTCAAGATCAAGGCCGAACCCTCGACCGTCTCCGGCCTTTTCACGTCTTATGCCATGATCCTGGCCGCCATCCCGGCCGGCGCTCAATTCCTCGGGAACATCCTGGTCGGAAGCCGCTTGCCCGTCGTCGGGCTCTACAGGTGGTCCATCGGGCGGGCCCTCGGCAACGCCATCGTCTACTACATTTTCGCCCTGGCCACCGTCTATCTCTTCGCCCTGATCATCAACGAACTGGCTCCGAACTTCGGCTCGGCCAAGAACATGACCTCCGCCCTCAAGCTCTCCGTCTACAGCATGACCCCGGGCTGGGTGGCCGGAATCCTCTACATCATTCCCGGCCTCTGGATCCTGGGCATTCTGGCCGGTCTGTACGGCCTTTATGTCCTTTACCTGGGTTTCGACACGCCGATGATGGAGACGCCCAAGGACAAGGTCATGAGCTACATGGGCGTCAGCATTGTCGTCGTGATCGTCCTCTATGTGGTCTTTTCGCTGATCCTCGGAGGGATCTTCGCCGTCCGCTACGGCCGGCTCTGATCGAGTTCTTCGACGATCCTGAGGAAAGCTTCGTTAGGGTCGGGCGCTCCGGTGACGGGGCGTCCGACGACGAGATAATCCGCGCCTTTGGCCACGGCCTCGGCCGGCGTCATGATCCTCTTCTGGTCCTGGGCCGCCGCCCAGACGGGCCTGATCCCCGGCGTCACGATGAGAAGTTCCCGTCCGTACTCTTTCCGTAGGACCTCGATCTCCTGGGGTGAGCAGACGACACCGTCCATGCCCGCGGCCTTGGCCAGCCCGGCCAGGCGGAGGACCTGGGAGGACACGTCCGTACCCATCCCCACTTCTTCGAGATCGGCACCCTTGAGGCTGGTCAGAACCGTGACCCCCAGGAGCAAGGGCTTGGGTCCCTTGCCGGCCCCGGCGGCGGACCGGGCCGCTTCGGCGGCCTTGGCCATCATCTCCCGGCCGCCCGACGTGTGGATGGTCATCATCTGGACGCCGTGCTTGAAGGCAGACCGGACCGCCCCGGCCACGGTATTGGGGATGTCGTGGAGCTTGAGGTCGAGGAAGATGTCCTTGCGCAGGGCCCTGAGCTTGCGGAAAAGGGCCGGGCCCTCGGCCGTGAAGAGCTCCAGGCCGACCTTGAACGTCCGGGCGTCCTTGAGCCGGCTGACGAGCGCTATTCCTTCTTCCTTGGTCTGAACGTCCAGGGCAATGATGATGCGGTTGGCGTTGTCCATGGCGACGTCCTTTCCTATCAGGAAGTTTTGATCGTGCCCACGACCTCGCTGACCGCTGCGACGCCGTGCGCTTCGCACCAGCTCTCGATCTCGGCCACGATACGGAGGGCGGCGTCAGGGTCGATGAAGTTCGCCGTCCCGACCTCGACGGCGGCCGCCCCGGCGACGAGGAACTCCAGGGCGTCCGCGCCGGTCATGATGCCGCCCATGCCGATGACCGGTACATGGACTCGTGAGGCCACCTGGTGGACCATGCGTAGGGCGATGGGCTTGATGGCCGGCCCGCTCAGCCCGCCGTAGACGTTGGCCAGCTTGGGTCGGCGGGTCTCAAGGTCGATAGCCATGGCCAGGAAGGTGTTGACGAGAGCGATCGCATCCGTCCCGGCCTCCTCGGCCGCCATGGCGATCTCGACGATGCTGGTGACGTTCGGCGAGAGCTTGGTGATGAGCGGGCGCCGGCTCGCGGCTTTGATCCTTTTCACCAGGTCGAAGGTCGTCCGGGGCGACAGGGCCGGGCAGAGGCCTTCGGTCTTGACGTTGGGGCAGGAGATGTTGAGCTCGTAGGCGGCGATCCCTTCCTGCTTATCGAGGTACCCGACGACCGCGGCGTATTCGTCGTCGTCCGCGCCGCAGACGTTGACGATGACCGCCGTCTTCAGGCGGCGGAGCTTGGGCAGGACCTTTTCCGAGAAGGCCTCGACCCCGACGCCCTGGAGGCCGATGGCGTTGATGAGGCCGCTCGCGGTTTCGACGAGGCGCGGCGGGGGATTGCCCTCCCGCGGCTTGAAGTAGAGGCCCTTGACCACGAACCCCCCGAGCTTCTCCAGGTCGAGGTAGGGCTCGAATTCGAGGCCGTAGCCGAACGTGCCGCTCGCGGCGAGGACGGGATTGCGAAGCTTCAGGAAGCCCAGGTCCGCCGTGAGGTCTAAGCTCTTCTTCGTCATGGCCATAGGATGCGCTCCCCGGGGAAAACGGGGCCCTCCTCGCAGATCTTCGTCCAACCGTCCCCGCTCTCGTTCTTGATGCGGTGGACACAGCCCCAGCAGGCGCCGATGCCGCAACCCATCACGGATTCGAGGGAGAACTCGGCCGGGACACGGTGCTTCGCGGCAAGCGAGGCGAGCGCCTTCATCATCGCGTCCGGGCCACAAGCGTAGATGATGTCCGGCTTGGTGCGCTCGAGCTCCCGGCTGACGAGCTCGGTGACGAGGCCGCCGAACCCGAAACTGCCGTCGTCGGTCGACGAGAGGAGCTCGATCCCGGCCTTCTCGAACTTGTCGCGAAGGGGGATGTCGGCGAGCCGTCGCCCGCCGTAGAAGACGGTCGCTTGAACGCCGCGGGCGCCAAGCTCGCGGGCCAGGAAGTAGATCGGGGCGATGCCCCGGCCCCCGCCGACGCAGAAAGCCCTTTTTCCTTTCATTCCATCGGAGACGGTGAAGCCCTTTCCGAGGGGGCCGATGAGGTCGAGACCGTCGCCGGGCTTTTTCAGGGACAGGATCTCCGTGCCTTGGCCGGCGACCTTGAAAAAGAGCTCGATGCCGCTGGCCCCGGCGTCGTGGATGCTCAGGGGTCGGCGGAGGAGGGGAAAGGGCCCGTCGGCGACTTTGATCATGACGAATTGCCCCGGCCGCGCTTCCCGCCCGACGTCCGGGGTGTCGATCGTCAAATAGAAGTAATCGTCCCAGTTGCGGATCTCGCGGAGGCGGGCGTTCCTGTCTATCGTCATGGCTCTTCGGGGGCTTGGTTCGCCCCTTAAACTAACAGAAATCGCCTTCGGTTGGCAACCGGAATGTTGGCTACGGAGTGACCTGGCAATATCCGCCGCGCTTCGGCCTCTTGATGTTTCTGAATCGCTGATCTATGCTAACGGCGCTGGGGTAAGTTGATGGGCATATTCCTAACGCGGCGTTCCCGTTTGATTACCACCTACCTACCGAGAGGAATTATTATAAGGCTTTTATTGGCCATTCTATTAATTCTGCTTTTTTCTACTTTAATATCTTCTAACATGCCTTCCAATGTCCCTATTGTAAATAATGGGTCGATTCCCGTGCTGGGTGAATTTAATATGGACCTTCGAGAAGAAGTCCTGATTGATAGCTCAAAAAGTTTGCCCTTATTAAATATGTATTATATTGGGGACTTTGGGATCGATTCCTCAGGAAGCCTTTTCTTGTTAGCGAATGATTTCGTTGTCAAATATTCGAATAACGGGGAGTTGCTCAAGCATTATCCAATAAAAATTGGACAGGGGCCCGGGGAATTTAATATTGGGGCTTGTCCCAAAGTTACGTGATGGCATTGATCCACCGGTAGTGCAGGCGTAGGGAGACGAGGTGGAGACGGCGGTGAAGGCCTAGGTACTGTCTCCACAAGGAGGTCCATTGATCGGGCTGAA
>Ga0268276_1002069_pt1 | contig 17905 bp, 18 predicted proteins | sample saktaG_4_FD_190145 | JGI IMG/M metagenome (GOLD analysis project Ga0268276, IMG submission 190145) | Saline water microbial communities from Sakinaw Lake, British Columbia, Canada - sak_2010_1_5_45m | ecosystem: Environmental > Aquatic > Non-marine Saline and Alkaline > Saline ...
TCTGTATCTACCATAGGCATACCAGAAATGATCGAAAGGTTTAGTGATGAGAATATGCAAATCAACTTGGCGATTTCTTTACATGCCCCAAATGATAAGCTGAGATCATATTTAATGCCGGCTAATATCGGGTTAGAAAAACTATTTAAATCTGTTGATTCATATATCCAAAAAACCAATAGAAAGGTAATGTTTGAATATCTTTTAATAGATGGGATTAACGATACCAAAGAATGCGCCCAAGAATTGGCAGATTTGATGAAAAAACCATTATATTTCCTTAATTTAATAGAATATAATCCTACAGGTACCGAATTTAAACCATCTTCAGAAAAAAACAAAAAGATTTTTAAGGATATTTTAATCAAAAACAAAATACAATTTACCGAGAGATATAGGTTTGGACAGGATATAAAAGCTGCTTGTGGACAACTAGTAGCAAAATAGCATTGGTTTTGTGATAAAATGATCTAAAGGTCATAAATAACTTTTGTTATCTCTATGGTTACAAAAAAGAAGAAAAAAACCAAAAAAGTAGCTAAAAAACCTGCTAAGAAAAAAGTTGCCAAGAAAAAGATTGCAAAAAAGAGAATTATCAAGAAGAAGATTAAGAAAGCAACTCGCCAGAAGAAAATCGTAAAATCCATAAAGATTAAAGAATCGGAAGGGAAATTAATAGGGAGAGTGGTCCATTTCTTTGATCATATTGGGGTTGCCGTAATAAAGCTTAATTCTGGATTATCTGCAAAGGATAAAATACAGATAGTCGGGGGAGATATTGATTTTAAGCAAGAAGTTAAATCAATGCAGATAGAGCATAGGGGCATAAAGAAAGCTAAGGCGAAAGACGAAATCGGTTTAAAAGTCAGCAAAAAAGTCAGACCGGGCTACAGGGTTTTTAAAATTTAGCGATACAAAATGCACATAATATTAGAATATCTTCACATAGAAGCTATTTTGCAAATTATATTAGCTGCTCTTTTAGGAGCGGTAATTGGATTAGAAAGAGAAAGGTGGAAAAAAGACGCTGGCTTTAGGACCTATACCCTTATCTGCATAGGATCTGCGTTGTTTGCCATGATTTGTGTTTATAGCATTGATTTGTTCCCCGCAATGTCTTTTCAGCCGATCAATGCGGTTGCAATAGGAATAGGGTTTTTGGGAAGCGGATTGATATTGACAAAAAAGGGTCACATAGAAGGATTAACAACAGCAGTAAGCGCTTGGACTGCTTCAGCAATAGGAGTAGCTGTTGGGTTTAGATTATATGCCATGGCCTTTTTCGCAACGTTAGCTTGTTTTGTAGTTTTAAGGGTCTTGAGAAACATTGAAGAAAAATATTTAGATTAATTCTTAAATGACACCGTTTTTGAAAGCTTTGGCGATTTTAATTGCTACTATTATCGGAGTAGGAATTTTTGGTTTACCTTTCGTGGCATCCAGGGCTGGTTTTATTCTTTTTGCAATATACATGCTGGTTATCTTGGGAATAGCTATTATTTCCCATTTAATGTATGCCAAGGTTTGTCTTAATACGCCAGGAAAAAAACGCTTTCCCGGGTATGTTAAACAATATATTGGTCCTAGGGCGGCAAAATTCTCAATGGTTTCAATGTGTATTGGAATGTATGGAGCTCAATTGGCTTATCTTATTGTCGGAGGACAATTCTTTTATAATCTTTTATCCCCCTATTTTGGAGGAAACATCCTGCTCTATACATTTATATATTTCATTCTTGCCTCAGCATTGATTTATACAGGGATAAAAGGAATATCAGTCGTAGAATTTTTTGTTGTTATCTTATTTGCCATAATCATTATTGCTTTTGCGGTGAGGTTGTTGCCATTGGTTGAAGTCAATAATCTATCCCTTATCAACACTAAAGCCGTATTTCTGCCATATGGAATAGTTTTGTTTGCCTTATGGGGTTCTTCTATTATTCCGGAGATGAAGGAACTATTGGAAAAGAAAAAAAAGTCATTGAATAAGGCAATAGTCATTGGATTGATATGGGCTGCCGCATTATATCTTATATTCTCTGGTGCGGTTGTGGGTTTTTGCGGGAACGATACAGGCAGCGAAGCATTTTCTTGCTTAAACACCAAATTGGGAGGAGGGATAGCTCAGATCGGATATCTTTTAGGAGCTATTACTTGCTTTAGCTCCTTTATCCTTTTAGGCCTTACTGTTAAAAAGAGCTTTCACTATGATTACAAATGGCCTAAGCATATTGCCTGGGCCATTGCCTCAATTGTTCCATTCTTGCTATACTTTGCTGGGTTAAAAAACTACATTAATATTATTGGAATGACCGGAGCTGTAACTATCGGGATAGAAGGCGTTCTCTCCTTTTTTCTTTTCAAGAAATTGCAAGAAAAACTTTCCCAAAAAGTTATGTTCTGGCATTACATTCCTTTGATAGTTTTGATAGCCGGTCTATTTTTGGAAATTTCTAATTTCTTTTTCAGAAAATGAAAAAATATCTAATAATAATTCCAATATCAATTATTCTGTTGGTGTTTTTCTCATGGGCTCTGTTAGAACCGTATTCCATCCAGACAGAATCCATAGAGATTGAGTTAAACAATCTTTCTTTGGAAGCCAGTCAGTTAAAGATAGTTCAGGTCTCAGATATTCATTTCAAAGGTTTTACAACCATACCAAGAAAGATTTCCGAAGAATTGATCAGATTAAAACCAGATTATCTGTTTATCACAGGAGATATAGTAAACTGGGATTTAAAGAAGTTAGATGATTTAAAAGAATTCCTTGTGAAAATATCGGCAATCAAAGACATGGAAATATTCGGAGTTTTTGGAAATCATGAGTATTTAAGCAAGAAATTCCCGTCCATTGAAAAAATATTAAATGAATCGGAAATATACTTCTTGCACAACGAATCAGTTCTCTTAAAAGAAGGGATAAATCTTGTTGGGGTAGATGACCCGCATCTTGATCTTGATAATCTTTCAGAAGCTTCCAAAAACATTGATCTAAACCTTCCGACAATCATTCTTGCGCATTCTCCGGAAATATTTGGAGAAGTTTTGATTGAAAACAGTTTGACGTTAGTGGGCCACACCCACGGAGGACAATTAAATATTCCTTTTGTTAGGAATATTTTGTTTTTAAAGAAAGGAAATAGGACATACAAAAGCGGACTATTTAAAGAGGACCGAAGGTATTTGTATATAAATAGAGGGGTTGGAACAACCTTTCTTCCGATGCGCCTTAATGCTCCTCCGGAAATTACAATTATTTCTCTGATCGGGGCAAAGTGAGGCCTTGACACCATGTTTTAAGGGGGTAAACTGAGAAATTATGGATCAAGGCAAGGTATATCTTACAAAAGAAGGGCATGAAAAATTTGAACACGAATTGGAAAATTTAAGGAAAGAATTGGAAGAAAAAATCAGAGAAGAAATGCCCTCTACCGCATCTAGCGAGCCTGATGAAGAATACATTTCTTTTCAGGAGAGTTTGGGTCAATTAAGATCTAGAGTAAAGGAATTAGAAACCGTTTTGAGCAATTGCGAGATAATGGATTACAACCCGAAAGATCATTGCCAGATAGTCAGGGTTGGATGCAGGGTAGAAATGGAACACAATGGACAAAGAGAGGAGGTGATAATAGTAGGATCATTGGAGGCAAATCCTGATTTAAAAAAGATCAGCAATGAATCTCCTATTGGCCGTGCCCTTATCGGCCACAGATCAGGAGATGAGATTCAGATAAAGGCCAGGACAATACAAACATTCAGAATCAGAAGAATAACTTACGGAGTTTAATTAAAAGGGGCCATTGGCCCCTTTTAAGTTTGATACTATACTGAAAAGAATAATATGTATAACCAAGACCTAGCTAATATCTTTTACGAGATAGCTTTCCTTTTAGAAATGGATGGCGTTCCTTTTAAACCTGCTGCCTATGAAAAAGCCGCTATCGTTTTAGAGACGCTGGAGGAGGATATAGAAAAGATATATCAAGATAAAGGAATAAAAGGATTTGAAGCAATGCCTGGAATTGGAAGAGGCATAGCTCAAAGGATGGAAGAATATATCAAGACAGGAAAAATTTCTTTTTACCAATATCTCAAGAAAAAAATGCCGATAGATATAGGAGTTTTAGATTCTATTGAAGGCATGGGTCCAAGAAAGATAAAGGTGTTGTATGACAAATTAGGGATTAAAAATGTTAAAGATTTAGAGAAAGCTGCCAAGAATCATGAAATAGCTAAACTATTCGGTTTTGGCCATAAAACAGAAGGAAATATCCTTCAAGGGATTGAATTCTTAAAGAGAAACAAAGGAAGATTTCTCTTTTCCGATGCCATTGCTATAGCTGAGAATGTAAAACAAGCTCTTGCTAAGTTAAAATTAGTTAAGAAGATAGAAATAGCAGGATCATTAAGAAGAGGAAAAGAAACTATTGGAGATATAGATTTTCTGGCTATCGGCAATAACCATGAAAAGATAATGGATGCTTTTGTTAATCTTTCCGGAGTTGCAAAAGTTTGGGCTAAAGGAAGCACAAAATCATCAGTCAGATTTAAGAACGGAATTGATGCTGATTTAAGAATAGTTCCGGAAAAATCTTTTGGATCTGCTTTGCAATATTTTACCGGCTCAAAAGAACATAATATTGCTTTGAGAAAAATAGCGATAGATAAAAAGATGAAATTAAATGAATACGGACTATTTAAAGGTTCAAAAATGATTGGCGGGTCAAATGAGGAAAAGATATATGAAATTCTTGGATTGGATTGGGTTAGTCCGGAATTAAGGGAAGACAAGGAAGAAATAGAAGCAGGATTGAAACATAGGCTTCCAAAATTAATACAAGAAAAAGACATTAAAGGGGATTTACATTGTCATTCTGCCTGGAATGGAGGTAAAAATTCTTTGGAAGAATTAGCCAAAGAAGGAATTAAAAGAGGATATCAGTATTTAGGAATATCAGACCACACCAGATCTTTGAGGATAGAGAACGGCCTGGAAGAAAAAGACATACTTTTGCAGATTAGGGAGATAGATAGAATTAACAAATCATTGGTTAAGAAAAGAATCAAATTCAGACTGCTTAAAGGAGCAGAAGTGAATATATTAAAAGATGGAACATTGGATATATCAGACAAGGTATTGTCTAAACTAGATTATGCCATTGGAGGAATTCATTCCGGCTTTAAGATGAAAGAGTCGGAGAATACCCAGAGATTAATTAAAGCAATGCAGAATCCATATATCAGCATCATCTCTCATCCTACGGGAAGGATTATCAAAAGAAGAGATGAGTATAGTATAGATTTGAATAAGGTTCTGGCCACAGCTAAAGAAACTAAAACCATTCTGGAAATCAATTCCTGCCCAGATAGGTTGGATTTAAAAGATGTTAATATTAGAAAAGCAAAAGATCTGGGGATTGGCATGATAATCAACTCTGATGCCCATGAAATGGAGCAATTGGATAATATAGGATTTGGAGTAACTCAAGCTAGGAGAGGATGGGCCGAGAAGAAAGATATAGTTAACTGCTTGAATATTGAGAAATTATTGGTAAGATTAAAAGAAAAAACAAAATCATGAAGATTAAAGAGATAAAAGTGGATCAGGATCTGTGTATTGGCTGCGGCAGTTGCGAAGCATTTGCTCCGAAAGCCTTTGAGTTAAGGAATGGTAAGTCTTTTGTGAAAGAAGGATGGGAAAAAGAAAATGAGGAGAATGTAAAAACAGCTCAAAGTTCTTGTCCTGTGTCAGCCATTATCATTATTGAAGAATAATCATGCCTAGAGAAAAATCAGCAGGAGCAGTAGTAATTCATAAAGGAAAGCAGATCGAATATCTGCTTCTTTTGTATCCTGGTCTAGCTAGCAAGCATAAGAGCTATTGGGATTTTCCCAAAGGGCACATTGAGAAAGGGGAATCAGAACAGGATACTATCATTAGAGAGATAAAAGAAGAAACAGGACTAGTTGGTTTAAAAATATTTCCCGAATTCAGGAAATCAATTAAATACTATTTTCAAAAAGAAGGTAAAACTATTTTTAAAACAGTTGCGTTCTATCTTGCAGAATCTAAAACTAAAAACGTAACTATTTCTCCGGAACATCTTGATTACATCTGGCTCTCTTACAGACAGGCCTTAGATGCAATGAAGCATATAAATGCCAAGAGGGTTTTAAAAAGAGCTAATGGGTATATTTCTATGATAAATTTAAAATAGTGCCTTGTGTAAAGACAAAAAGGGTGATAAAATTAAAAATTATTTACGATAAACTTATGCCCAAATTACTTATGCCGAAACTTAAAAATAGATTAATGTTTCTTGGTATATGCGTTATCGTGTTAGCAATATGCTTATTTTTTATTTTCACGAGTATATGTAAAGATGGGAAGTGTAGTCTAGGAAATGCTACTATTGTTCCAACATTCCAGATATCTGTAATGAAGGATGGTTCTGGGAATGGAACTTTTTACGGTATTGTCAAAGGAAAAAAAGTATTTACTTGCGATGAAAATTGTTTCAGTATTCAGTATTATTCTGCTCCAAAGGGAACAGTGATAACTATTTATGCAATTCCAGACAAAGAATCGGCCTTCGTTGGATGGACGGGCAGAGGATGCTCTGGAAAAAAATCTCCATGTTCTCTTAAAGTTGATAGCGCTAAAGGTGTTCGTTCGAGGTTCGATATCGTACAAGAAGTTACCCTTAGTGTTTTGAAGGATGGGTTAGGTAACGGTTCTTTTTATGGAATTGTTGGTACTAAAAAAGTATTTACTTGCGATGAAAATTGTGCTGATGCGTGGTATGACGCTCCTCAGGGAACTATTGTAAAGATCTATGCTAAACCAGACAAAGAATCGGTATTCACTGGATGGACAGGGAGGGGATGCTCTGGCAAGAAAACTCCCTGTGTGCTTACCATGGATTATGACAAAGGTGTTCGTCCGAGGTTCGATTTGAAGAATTAAAACTTAGTCAATAAAAAGACTTAAAAACAACCCACTATGGTTGTTTTTAAATTAAAACTAACATCTACTTCATCCCTACAGTTTTTAATATCTCTTGAAACGCTTCTGGCTTTTCATTGATTACTTGGGCTAATATCTTTCTATCTATCGCCACCTTACTTTTGGTAAGAGCATTGATGAATTTGCTGTAAGTGGTTCCATTTAATCTGCAAGCAGCATTGATTTGAATTTGCCAAAGATTTCTCCTTACTCTTTTTTTAGCTCTTCTATCTCTGTAAGCATATGTCTTAGCTTTCATATATGCTTCTTTGGCGGCTGCAAATTTATTATTTCTTCCCCATTTGTAGCCCTTTGTTTGAGATAGGAGACTCCTTCTCTTTTTATTAGCGTTTACGCCTCTTTTTACTCTTGTCATGCTATTTGGTCTGTTTAATTGGTAAAAATCTTAAGGATTTCCTCACTACTTTTGCTTCCGAAGGATTTAACTCGACCCATTTTCTCTTCTTTCTGATTTGGTCCCCTGTTTTTTTTGCTCTGAAATGATCCTGACCGGTAGCCCTGCGAAGAATCTTTCCATTCTTAGTCATTTTGAACCTTTTGGTCAGGGAGTGTCTCGTTTTTGATTTCATTTTTGCCTTTTTTAATAATTAATGATAGTCCTCTCGGATCTTTTTTCAATCCTTGATCTGTTTCTATTGAAGTGTAGGAAGATAGTATTTCAACAAACTTATTTACTTTCTCTGTCGCTAACTCATTGAAGGCTTTCTGCCTTCCCCTCAAAATCATCTCTACCCTCACCCTGTCTCCATCATCCAAGAATTTCTTGGATTGTTTTGCTTTCGTTTCCATATCGTGCAGAGAGATATTGAAGTTTAACCTAATTCCTTTGACTTGGCTAGTTTTTGTTTTCTTTTCGCCTTTCTTCAACTGATACAAGTATTTTCCGTAATCAATTAGCTTGCAAATCACTGGAGTCGTTTTTTCGGTAATCAAGATTAGATCTAAGTCCCTTTCTTCGGCCATTCGCAGAGCTTCTTCTTTAGAAAAAACTCCCAATTGCTGGCCTTGTTCGTCTACTAGTCTCATCTGGTCAGCCCTTATTTGATTGTTGATTATTACTCTTTTAAAAATATTATTCTATTTAATTATCTTAAGTGGAGGTGCCGGGAATTGAACCCGGATCCAACGTATTTACCAAAATACATCTACAGAAATATCCAGTTTGTATAGAAACATAGCTTTAAAGCTGGCAAAAAGCCATATTTCTTCCCTTGAATTTTCAATAGCGTCTGCTAGGGGAGCAGAAGCTATCTATCCTGAAGTATGGCACCCGTATCTACCTATCAGGAATCAGTAGGCGGATGGTCTAATTAGACAAAGCTAATCAGACACGCTTACGCCAAAGCGTAAGCGGGGGTTGCAAAAAAGTTGGCACTTAGTTGCGTTTCTGATTGTTTAGCCAGCACCCAGAAAGCTGGTTCTGCATATTTTGACAAGGTACGCTGTCGAAACCGATCACCCCCTTCGTTTGATAGCCCTGGCTATCTCTCTTTTCGTATCCTTCTTCTTTATACTTTCTCTTTTATCAAATTTCTTTTTCCCTTTGGCCAAAGCTACTTCTACCTTTATTTTATCCCCCTTAGTATACAACCTCAAGGGTATTAGTGTCAATCCTTTCTCCTGGGTTGCATTATATAATTGGAGGATTTCTTTCTTATTCAAAAGAATCTTTCTTAATCTGGCCGGATCATAGCTTTTGGGAGTATTCAACGCCTGATAATTGGGGATATTCGCATTATTAAGATACGGTTCGCCCTGTTTAAATGAGATAAAGGAAGAGCGCAAGCTGGCTCTGCCTAATTTAATTGACTTTACTTCAAAGCCGTACAACATTAAGCCGGCCTCGAATTTTTCCAGGATTTCGTAATCAAAAAAAGCCTGTTTGTTGTCTGATAATGTTGCCATAGCTTAATATTAGCATACAAAATAGACAAAAACAGCCAAAGCAATTAAAATGAATAACGACTATGATAAAAGAAAAAGTCTATCAATTTGTGGTAGGAGCTTTGAGAAAAGGCCAAAAAGACGGCATTTTTCCAGATTTTGATTATACAAAGATAATAATTGTAAGGCCGGAGATAAAAGAACACGGGGATTTTTCTACCAATCTGGCTTTTTTGCTTTCTTCTCAATTCAAGATAAATCCAGTTGCCTTGTCCAATACTTTGGTTGAAACATTCTTGCAGTTTAACCAGAGCCAGAAATTATTTGAAAAAATAGAATCAGTCAATGGTTTTATCAACCTCTATCTTTTAAAAGAAACATATTTTGAAGAGTTGAAAGAGATTTTAACAGAGAAGGATAAATACGGAGATTCTTCTTTCGGCAAAGGGGAAAAGATTCAAGTAGAGTTCATTTCCGCCAATCCTACGGGACCGTTAACAGTAGGTAATGCCAGAGGAGGCCCTTTTGGCGATTGTTTGGCTAACATTTTAAAGAAAGCAGGATTTTTTGTTAAAAAGGAATACTATGTCAATAATTGCGGAAATCAGATAATAGCCCTGGGACATTCTGTTTTAAAGAATGAATTGGCAGAATACAAAGGAGAATATATTAATGAATTGAGCAAAAAGAATAGAGAGAAAGATCCGGAAAAAGCCGGGAAGAATGCAGCCAAGATAATTATTGACCAATACATTAAAAAAACTACAGATAGGATAGGAATCAAATATGATAAATGGTTTTTTGAAGATGATTTGCATAAATCGGATAAAGTTAAAAAGATTATTAATCTTTTAACTGATAAAGGATATACATATTTAAAGGATAAGGCGTTTTGGTTCAGAAGCACTTCTTTTGGAGATGAAAGAGACAGGGTTTTAATTAAAAAAGACGGGCAATCTACATATCTGGCTGCAGATATTGCCTATCATTTTAATAAATTCAAAGAAAGGAAATTTGATAAAGTAATTAATATCTGGGGAGCAGACCACTATGGAGATGTGGCTGGATTAAAAGCAGGAGTCAGTGCTATCGGATTTGCCAATCAATTGGAAATTATCCTTTTGCAATTTGTGACAATATACAAGGGAAATGAAATTGTAAAAATGTCTAAGAGGACTGGTACATATATCACCATGGATGAACTATTAGATATAGTAGGCAAAGACGCAGCAAGATACTTCTTCCTTTCAAGAGGAGCAGATACTCACCTTAACTTTGATATAGATTTAGCCAAACAGAAATCTGAAGCTAATCCGGTCTTTTACATTCAGTATGCCTATGCTAGGATTTGCAGTGTATTAAAAAAGGCAGGAATGGTTGGCAGAAGATATGATTCTGCTTTGTTGAAGGAACAGCCAGAGATTGAGCTATTAAAAATATTACCTGTTTTCCCTGAAATAATAGAAGATGTGGCAAAAACTTATCAGGTTCAGAAATTATCTCAATATACTTTAGAGTTAGCAGGTGTTTTCCACAAATTCTACCAGGACTGCAGATTGATAGGGCAAGACAAGAAATTAAATAGAGCTCGTTTGAATCTAGCCAAGGCAACTCAGATTGTTTTAAAAGAAGCATTGGATTTAATGGGAATTACTGCTTTGAAGAAAATGTAATAATATGGCAATGAATTTCTTTGAATCGGAAAAACAGATAGCAGAGTATTGGAAAGAAAACAATACATTCCAAAAGTCTTTAGAAAAAAAGGGCAAGAATTTTGTTTTCTATGAAGGCCCACCCACTGCTAACGGAAGGCCCGGGATTCATCATATTGTTGCCAGGGCCTTTAAGGATTTAATCTGCAGATACAAAACCATGCAGGGTTTTGTGGTTCAAAGAAAAGCTGGATGGGACACCCATGGTTTGCCAGTTGAGATAGAAACGGAAAAGAAATTGGGGCTTCGCTCTAAAAAGGAGATAGAACAGTACGGAATAGATAAATTCAATAAGAAATGCAAAGAATCGGTCTGGCAATATGTTGATGATTGGAAAGATCTGACCCAAAAGATCGGATATTGGCTGGATATGGATAATCCGTACATTACATACGATCCTTTATATATGGAAAGCGTATGGTGGATTATCAAACAAATAGCCGATAAGGGCTTACTATATCAGGGGCATAAGGTGGTGCCATATTGTCCTCGTTGCGGAACAGCTCTTTCTTCTCATGAAGTTGCCCAGGGATATCAGACGATAAAAGAACCCTCGATTTTTATCAAATTTAGATTAAAGAAAAACAACCATAAAATATTTTCAAAATATCCTGATTTGAATTTGCTTGTTTGGACGACAACTCCATGGACGCTTCCAGCTAATGTTGCCATAGCCATAAATGAGAAGATTAAATATATATTGATTTCTTTAAATAATGAGAAATATATTCTGGCTGAGTCAAGAAAAGAATTCATCAAGGATAAATTTGAGATTTTAGAAACATTTTCAGGAAAGGAATTAAAGGGTTTAGAATACGAGCCGTTATTTGGGAATGATTTTGATTTCGGGAAACAAAAAAACATATATAAAATACTGTCTGCTGATTTTGTCAGCACGGAAGACGGAACAGGATTGGTTCATATTGCTCCGGCATTCGGAGAAGATGATATGAATTTGATACAGGAATGGAATTCAAAGAATGATGACAAATTCCCTATCATTTTAACCGTAGATTTGGAAGGAAAATTCAAGCCAGAGATTACTAATTGGGCCGGAATGTTTGTAAAAGAAGCAGATCCATTGATCACTAAATATCTGCAAGGGAAGAGTAAGATATTTTTAATTCAGGAATATGAGCATGAGTATCCATTCTGCTGGAGATGTAAAACTCCTTTGCTGTATTATGCAAAAGAGAGTTGGTTTATTAAAATGAGCGCTTTAAAAGAAAAACTCCAGAAGAATAACGAGAATATTAACTGGATTCCTGGCCATGTAAAAACAGGTCGTTTCGGGGAGTGGTTGGAAGATATAAAGGACTGGGCAATTTCCAGAGAAAGATATTGGGGAACACCATTACCAATATGGAAATGCGAATGCGGGCATAAAGAAATTATTGGTTCAAGAGAAGATTTAGCTGAACAGAAATTCAGCGATAATAAATATTTTGTCGTAAGGCATGGGCATTCTCAAAATATTGTAGAAGATTTACACTCCTCTTTCCCAGAGATGAAGGAGCTCCCTTTGACTGAAAAAGGAATTAAAGAAGTAAAGGTTATTGCTAAAAATCTAAAAAGAGAAAAAATAGATATTATTGTTTCTTCTGATATTTTGAGAACAAAACAAACAGCAGAGATTATTGCCAAGGAATTAGGATTAGAAATACAATATGACGCTCGTTTGAGAGAAACCGACTCAGGAGAATTTAACGAAAAACTTCGCAAAGATGTGATTAATTTCTTCACCCAGGAGGAAATAAACTCCCCACCCAAAAGAGCCCTAAAGAGATTTAATAAATCCTTTCCCGGGGGAGAAACATACAGGCAAGTTAGGATAAGGCTTCTAGAGTTTTTTCGGGAAGCAGAAAAAAAATATCAGGGAAAGAATATTTTACTCGTATCCCATATCGCTTGTATATATTTAATGGAATCATCATTTAAGGGCCTGGGAGTGAAAGAAAGTGCGGATTACAGGGAAGAGTTTGATCTTAAACCGTCTGAAATTAAAAAATATGAATTTAAGGATTTTCCGTATGATGAAAATGGAGAAATAGATTTGCACAGACCATATATTGATCAGATAGAATTTAATTGCCCAAAATGTGGCAAGAAGATGAAAAGGATATCCGAAGTTATTGATTGCTGGTTTGATTCCGGTTCTATGCCGTTTTCTCAATATCATTATCCTTTTGAGAATAGAAAGTTGATAGATAAAAAGGAACAATTCCCAGCTGATTACATTTCAGAAGGAATAGATCAAACCAGAGGTTGGTTCTATACCCTTTTAGCTATTTCTACACTGTTAGGGAATGAATCACCATATAGAAATGTGATTGCTTTGGGGCATGTTTTGGATCAAAAAGGGCAGAAGATGTCTAAGAGCTTAGGAAATATTGTGGATCCCTGGCAGATGATAGAAAAATATGGGGCAGATGCTCTGCGCTGGTATTGTTTTACGGTTAATCAGCCAGGAGATCCTAAGCTATTCAATGAGAATGATTTAGATCAGGCATTAAAGCAATTCCTTATGACTTTTTGGAATTGTGCTGTATTCTTAAAAACATATTCATCAGAATCAATTTCTCCAAAACCAATTGTTTCCAATATCTTGGATAAATGGATATTATCCAGATTAAACAGCGTTATTCAACAAGCCATCCTTAATCTGGATACATACGATATATCTACTGCTGGGAGATTGATTCAAGATTTTGTTATCAATGATTTGTCTTTATGGTATGTCAGAAGATCCAGGCAAAGATTCCAACAGCCAACAAGCGGAAAGGAATTAAAAGCATCCTGTTCCATGTTATCTTTCGTATTAATCCAAACAGCTAAGATTTGCGCTCCATTTGTTCCATTTTTAAGTGAAAGAATATATCAGGAATTGGATATGATAGACAGCGTGCATTTACAGGATTGGCCAAAGATTGAAAAGAAAATGATAAATGCTGATTTGGAAAAAGAAATGGCAATAATTAGAGAAATAGCCAGTCTTGGTCTAAATCTTAGAAATCAGGCCGGGATAAAGGTAAGACAACCTTTAGGAGAGATGAAGGTGTTTGTTAAAGACAGAAAGCTTGATAGGGAATGCTTAAACATATTATCTGAAGAATTGAATGTAAAAAACATTTCAGAAGTTAAAGAAATCGTTCAAGAAAATAATTGGATTATTGGAGAAGCTTTGGGGATTAGGATATCTTTGAATACAATAATATCAGATGAATTGAAAGAAGAAGGAACATTAAGAGATATTGTAAGGTTTATCCAAGACAGCAGGAAGAAATCAAATTGTACTCCAAAAGACAATGTAATTCTTAATGTTGTAGTTAGCGAAACTTTAAAATTAATCTTTATCAAAAACGAGACAGAAATCCTTGCCCAGACAAGAAGCAAAGAAATTAAGTATTTTAACCAGATATCTGCCAAAACATTTGCATTTCAGCAAGAAGGAAAGATTGGAGAGGATAATGTTTGGTTGGGAATAGAGAAATAGATAAATACGCCTTTTTAGATTAAAATATAATATTATGGAAAACAAAGGAGTTCTTAGACAAATTATCTTTGGGGCCAGACCCAAAAGAGCAGAACAGTCGCAACCGGCTAGACATGCTGTTAAAAATGTCTGGGGAGACACAAAAACATATATTCGCCAGGAAGATGCGTTAAGACAATATGTAAAAGGGAGAAATTATATTATCGGTCCGGATGGAAGAATAACAAGGGTAGATGACGAAAAGATAAAAGAAGCTATTGGGGCAGTTTTTGGTGGCAGAGATAGACTAACTAGGGAAGAAGCCAATAGGAATATTAGACTAGGGCATAAAGATGCAAAATCTGAAAGGGCCAGAGGAATCTTGCCTAGTATGGCAGAAGAATTAAGGAAAAAAGAGAAAGTAATGGATATCTTAAAGCCCGGGCCCAGGGTAGTTAAACCAGGCATGGGAAGAGCTATTTGGAATACAGTTAGAATGGTAGCTGGCAAAGAACCAATAATAGACAAACCAGAGCCATTAGATTCATCAGTTATCAATCAAAATACTCCTAAAATTAAATAATAAAATGAGAAAATCAAAAAATAGAATATATCTGATTATTGCTATTCTGTGCGTTATCCTAATAATCTTGGGAATTTGGTTTTGGAACAGAAATTCATATTCCAAGGAAACTCTTAAATTGGAGATTTTAGCTCTTGATTCAGTAGCAGTGGGGCAGGATATGGAATATATAGTTAAATTAAAGAACAACGGAGATATCAGACTAGATAGTCCTGTTTTGACTTTTGAATTCCCCCAATATTCCATTCCTGAAGACGGAGGGATATTGAGAAAAACCATTGAGGGAGAAGAATTAGGCCTGGCTATTTATCCAGGGGCGGAAAAAACCTTTAAATTCAAAGGGAAACTTTTTGGACAGACAGGAGAGGGAAAAGAGGCCACTGCAATGCTTACTTACCAACCAAAGAATCTCACTGCCAAATATGTTTCTAAAACAACTCATTTAACCACAATTTCTAATGTTCCTATTACTTTTGATTTTGATATTTCTTCAGAAGTGGAATCGTCTAAACCATTAGATTTCTCTTTAAACTATTTTTCCAGCTTAAGTTTTGCTTTAAATGATATTACGATAAAAGCGGCATATCCTTCAGGATTTGTTTTTACTTCCAGCACTCCCAAAGGACTATCTCAGAATGAATGGAGAATAAAGACATTAAATAGTGCTCAAGGAGGGAGGATAAAGATAAGCGGGGCTCTTTCCGGAGAAGTGGGAGATTCAAAAACCTTTTTAGCGGAGTTTGGCATATGGGTTAATGGAGAATATGTGATATTAAAAAAGGCCACAAAAGATATTTCTTTAACAGAACCCTCTATATATCTGGATCAGATGATAAACGGAGTTCAGGAATATTCCGCTAATCAGGGAGACAATCTGCATTATCAGATTATCTTCAGAAACATCGGAGATAAAGCAATGCAAGATTTATTCTTGACCGTAAGACTTAAAAGCGATCTGCTTGATTATACTTCTTTGAAAGCTCCTGACGGACAATTTACAGTAGGCGATAATTCTATCATGTGGGATTCAAGAAAAATATCTTCTTTGAAATACTTGGATGCCGGAGAAGAGGGGCAAGTGGAGTTTTGGATTAATCTGAGCTCGGATAAAATCAGTTCTTCCAAAGAACCTCAAATTGAAAATGAGGTACGGCTTGGCCAAACCAAAAAGACCTTCTATACCAAGATCAATTCTAAATTAGATCTTGTTCAGGAATTGCATATTGATGATGAATTATTCGGCAGCGAAGGGCCGTTGCCTCTAAAGGTTAATCAAGAATCAACTCTTACTGCTTTCTGGAGATTGAAGAACTATTACAGTGCTTTAAAAGACATTAAGATCAAGGCAGTTTTACCATCGTATGTTTCTTTAACTGGCCAAGTGAATCCTCAAGAGATTACCTTTGATTCGCAGACAAGGGAATTAATGTGGAATATTTCTTCCTTGGCCCAAGGAGAAGGAGTTGCTTCTCCAAAGATGGCAGGATTCCAAATTAAATTTACGCCAACAATAAACCAGAAAGGAACATCTGTCCCTATCTTGACCAATGTGACTATTACGGCGCAAGATGACGTTACCGGAGATACAATTAATCTGACTATTCCTAATTTGGAAACCAACTATTTAGGCCAGAATGGAACTATTCAATAAACATATGGATTTAATGGAGAAAATAATATCATTAAGCAAAAGAAGAGGTTTTATCTTTCCATCCTCTGATATATACGGAGGTTTCGGTTCCAGCTATGATTTCGGACCCTTAGGTGTTGAATTGAAAAGAAATATTAAAGAGGCCTGGTGGAAAGATATGGCTCAATTGCATTCTTCTGTTGTCGGATTGGATGCGGCAATACTCATGTCTCCTAAGGTTTGGGAGGCCTCAGGCCATTTAAGCGTAGGATTTGCAGATGAATTGGTGGAATGCAAAGAATGCCATAGAAGGTTCAGATTAAGTGAATTAAAAGAGAAAAAATGCCCGGAATGCAAAGGAGAGCTGACAGATCCGAAACAATTTAATCTGATGATGAAAACATTTATTGGTTCTGTTGAAGATGAAAGCGCTGTCTCATACCTTAGAGCTGAGACATGCCAGGGAATATACGTTAATTTTAAAAATGTTTTGGATTCAATGAGAATGAAACTTCCTTTTGGCATTGCTCAGATTGGAAAATCATTTAGAAATGAAATAACTACGAAGAATTTCATTTTCAGAATGAGAGAATTTGAACAAATGGAAATGCAATATTTCTGCAATCCAAAGGACGCGGACAAATGGTTTGAGTATTGGAAAGAAGAAAGATTGAAATGGTATAAGGGATTAGGACTGAATATGAAGAACCTTAAGATACATGAAGTGCCGGAAGAAGATAGGGCCCATTATGCCAAAAGACAAATAGACATATTATATAATTTTCCTTTTGGCTGGCAGGAAATTGAAGGAATTCATAACAGGGGGGATTGGGATTTATCCCGTCATTCCAAATACAGCGGAGCTGATCTGTCATATACTGATCCGGAAACAAAAGAAAAATACATTCCATATATTGTTGAGACATCTGTTGGTGTAGAAAGAAGCTTGCTGGCTTTTCTATGCGATGCTTACCAAGAGGTAGAAGGAGGGAGAACCACAACTACCGAATCAACCAAAGAGATAGAAACAGTTTTGAAATTCCATCCCGGGTTGTCTCCTGTTAAGATTGCAGTTCTGCCATTGCTGAAGAATAAGCCAGAATTAATTAAGAAATCAGAAGAAATATTTGAAATATTATCCAAAGAATTTATCTGCCAATATGATGAGGCAGGAGCTATAGGAAGAAGATACAGAAGGCAAGATGAAATAGGAACGCCATTTTGTGTAACAATAGATTTCGATTCTTCGGAGAAAAACGATGTTACTGTGAGAGACAGGGATACAATGGGGCAAGAAAGAATCCAAATTTCTGAATTAGTTAATTATTTCAAAGAAAAAATTAAAATATAGTATATGAAAATACTCAGAGGAATATTTTTCCTTCTTTTTATCGTAGTAGTAATAGCCATTGTTATCCTTGGTTATCTTGGCTTTATCCCCATCCTTTCAGATTTGATGGGTTCAACCAAGCCAAGAGATCTTGGAATTAAATACACTCAAGCTGACTATGATTCTGCAGGGGTTAAAAATAAAGTAAAGATAATAGTTGTTGATTCTGCTCCAGATATTCAATCAAGCATAATTTGTTTTGGA
>Ga0268276_1002070_pt1 | contig 17904 bp, 21 predicted proteins | sample saktaG_4_FD_190145 | JGI IMG/M metagenome (GOLD analysis project Ga0268276, IMG submission 190145) | Saline water microbial communities from Sakinaw Lake, British Columbia, Canada - sak_2010_1_5_45m | ecosystem: Environmental > Aquatic > Non-marine Saline and Alkaline > Saline ...
TCCCTCGAAGACGCTGTTGAAGAGGTCTATGATATGCCCTTCATCTTTCTGCAGCCTGTCGGGTATGTTTATCTCGTCTATCGTTTTAGCGCCTTTATTTTCCAGGACGCGTTTTATATTTTTAAAGCAATGCTTAACTCCGAGTCCGCTACCCGAAGTCAGAAGCACCATTACGCGTTTCCCGTTAAGACCGGAAAGGCTGTCTAAAAAAGTATTTATCGCCGGCACAGGAGCAAATGCCCAGACGGGCGAGCCAAGCACTATCAGATCGTAAGGGCTTGCATCATAATCCACTTTTCCTCCGAGATCGGCCCTTTTATGCGCGCGGGCCGCGCGGCACTGTCCGAGAAAATCCTTTATTTCGTCTTTCGGAAATAGCCTATGACTATCAACCTCGCCTTTTTTCTTAAGCTCTTCGGCGAATAGCTTTGCTACGTGATCGGTATTGCCGCTAAATGAATAATAAACTAAAAGGGATTTCATGTATTCCTTTCGTTTCTATAAACCTATTTCTTTGTTTCGGATTTGATATACGCCTTTATTATCTTCTGATCTATCGCCGGCTTATCTCCGGGGACGGTCTTAACATTCTCTATATTTTGAGCGATATCATATCCCGCCGTGACACGACCAAATATCGTATGGCGCATATTAAGATGAGGGGTCTCGGTAGTTGTAATAAAAAACTGGCTGCCGTTAGAATTTGGTCCGGAATTTGCCATAGCCAATATCCCCGGCTTATCAAACCGGACGTTCGATTTAAACTCGTCGCCAAAAGGTTTACCCCAGATCGAAGCGCCGCCTCTGCCGGTTCCGGTAGGATCGCCTCCCTGTATCATAAATTCCGGAATGACACGGTGAAATATCGTGCCGTTGTAATATCCTTTTTCCACCAGCTTCACAAAATTTTCGCATGTCTTAGGCGCGACATCCGGCATAAGAGTCAGCACGACAACTGTATTATTCATCGCAAAAACCCCTCCCTCGTAATTTATGCTAATGATCGCTAAAAAAAACAAAGCTGCGGCTACTACGAACCTATTTATCATTGTATCAAACACTTTAGCTCAGGCGAAATTGACTCCGTCTTCTTTATGAAAGCAACTCCTATGTCATATAACCCTTCGCCGGATTCCTCTATCCTTACAACTTTTCCTACAAGCTTATTGTCAATTATCATCGCTTTGGACTCTATCTCGCGGCATATCTGACTGGTGCGGTAGTCGAGCTCTATCACAACTACGCTCGACAGCTCGGGAACTAGCTCGGTGGTAAATAATAGCCCTGTGGCGCTTAAATTTTTCGATATTGCCCGCAATGACTTTGCAGCCTTGCCGCCTTTAGAAGGAATTCCCATATTCTTAAAATATACGGGTTTTTCGTGCTTGTACCTGAAAAACTCCCTCTTCTCCTTGCCATGATAATGTTCCTGCATAGCTCCCCCTTTTATTTAATAAGACCTCCGCTATTCTACTCTAAAATCCGGACCCAGGCAACATTATTTACCTCTACTTAGATATCGCAGCCTCTTATTTTCCGGAAATCTCTCTATAGCGTAGCGAAGCATAGTTCTCGGCATCCTATTATAATTTTTATCAAGAAACCTATCTTCTATCCTGATATCGCGTTTGCCGACCTCCCTAAGCATCCACCCTACGGCTTTATGAATTAAATCATGTTTATCTAATAATAAAATTTTTGCTATCTTAAGCGTGTCTTTATAGTCGCCTCTCTCTATAAAATGAAATGTCGCCAATACCGCTATCCTGCGCTCCCATAATGAATCGGAACGCGCCAGCTGATAAAGTTTACATCTTCTCTTATTATATAGATAATCTCCTACTATATGTTTTGCGGTAACATCTACAAGATCCCAATTATTTATATATTTTGAATTCCTTAAGTATATTTTATATATTTTTTCTTTCTCGCGGGAGACGGCTTTACGATATTTCAGAATAAGAATAAAAAGAGCTAATAATCTTTCCTCATGAATACGGGATTTTAACAGACGGAGGGTCTCATTAAACGGCAGGCATTGATACTTTTTGGCCAAAATTCTTACTATCGGCACATTAATCCCGATAAAGATATCGCCTTCGGCGTATTCCCCGGGGCCTGTCTTAAAGAACCCCTGCAAAATTTTCGCCTTTTTCCTATCGGAATATTTTAACAGCTCTTTTTGCAGAGAGACCGCCGTCATTTATGGCCTTTCTTTATTATCGACATCACTCCTCCTTTTTTATTTACCTAGGTACAGGCACTCCACTTTTTTTCTGGCCCACGGAGTCCGCCTTAAGAATGTCAGGCTGGATTTAATGCTGGGGTCTTTTGCGAAGCAGTTTATCCTTATCCTTCGGGACAAATCTTCCCACCCGTATTTCTGGACGAGATGAGTGAGAATCATTTCGAGGGTTACGCCATGAAGCGGGTCTTTGTGTTTGTTATCGATCATCTTAGATTAAATTATACTATTTAATTCAAAACCTATCAATAAATTAGTGCCCCGGCAGGATCTCTAACTCTACCCTAACTAAACCTTTGGCGGTGTCGGCCAGTCTGGAGAACGCGCTTTTTGTCAGATCTATCACCCGGCCATCGCGCACCAGGCGCTTAGCCGGGCCTCGGTCATTTACCCTTACCGTGATCGACTTGCCGTTCTCAACATTGGTAACTTTTATAAGAGTATTAAACGGCACTCCCCAAATTGCGCAAGTAAGCTTCTTGTCGCTAAATATCTCCATATTTGCCGTAGTCAGAAGTATTCCGGAATCAAGCTCGGAATACCAGGAGGCCTCCCCGGCTCTGAATATGGCATCCTGCGCAGCCGAGATAGCTTCCACGCCGCCGAAATTCAGGACCAGAAGAACAGATGCCGCAATAAGGATATTGAGCATTCTATTCATGGGAGTTCCCTCCAATTCCCCTACGCAGCCACTTAAAAACTAAATGCTCCGGGGATATTTCGCACCTATGATTTACGTCATTTCATTGACGTAAATCATGTGCTCAATAAAAAAACCCACTCCTCACAATGGAAGAATGGGTCACATTACAGTGGCGGCCCAGCTACCATTTGACCCGAAGGTCAAGTGAGGTCTGAAGCTTTGCGTCCCATCCTTTCGGATGGTTTGCCTTGTTTCACTTCACTTAAAGACTGTCATTAAAGAGCGGCAAAATAAAAACCCATTCCTCACATGGAAGAACGGGTCATGTTACAGTGGCGGCCCAGCTACCATTTGACCCGAAGGTCAAGTGAGGTCTGAAGCTTTGCGTCGCCTGCTTTCGCAGACTTTGCTTTTTTCACTTCTAACAAAAGTATACCATATAAATAGGAAAATACAATAGCAGGCGAGGTATATTTATCGCATCTTTTACACTTCTATAAGATCATATTTTCGACTTCCCAGGCCTATCATTTCAGAATACGCAAGCTGGATATCGCCATTCTGGTCGGGGTGAGTAGATTTAAAAATATCTTTTTTACAGACTTTATTTACCATATCATATGAGGCCTGGTCGATAGCCACGGGATCCAGAGATGCAAATATTCCTACATCCGGAGCTATCCTGGAATTCTCCTGCCCCCAGCAATCGCACTCTTTATTTATCTTTGTAGCGAAACTAATAAATGCCGCCTTATTCTTTTTGCCGCGCAAAACGGCATAAGCGTATTCCGCCATCTTCTCCTGGACATTTGCGCCGGCCTTAAAGTCTATAAATAAAGTAGATGTCGGACAGGCGCCCACGCAGTTGGCACAGCCTATGCACTTTTTTGGGTCTAGCGATATCTTATCGTTAAGCGTCAGGGCGCTCACAGGACAAACAGCAACACACGCGCCGCATGACACGCACCTGTCTATATAGACTACAGGCGCAAGATCGTTATGCTGGGCCATTTTGCCCTGCCGCGTCGCGCAGCCCATACCCACATTCTTTATTGCCCCTCCGAAACCGGTAAGCATGTGCCCTTTGAAGTGGCTTATAACCACCATAGAATCGCACTCAATAAATAACCTTCCTATCTTTGCTGTTTTAATATTCTTTTGGTCAATAGCTATTTCAACCGTTTCATCTTTTTTCAGGTCATCCGGTATTATAATATCCACGCCGGTGGCGTCTTTGGTAAATCCGTGCTCCAGCGCCAATTTCAGATGTTCGGCGGAATCTTTGCGCCTACCCCTGTAAAGGACATTAGCGTCTGAAAGATAAACCTGTCCGCTTTTTGCCTTCGCTTCCCGGCATATTACGCCCGCGAGGGTGGGATCAACATAACCGGTATTGCCTTCTTCCCCAAAGTGGATCTTCGCCGCGACCTTGTCGCCGCGCCCGATAACGCCCAGTACTCCGCTTTTTTGAAGGAGTGTCTTAACTTTTCCTTTAACCGCTTCACTATCATCAGAAGTGTCGACCGGGATAAAATATACTTTACTCTTCACGATTGCCCCTTTATATTTTTGAAGTCCGGGAAAATTTTACATTCAATACTTTTACGTCAAATTCCCCCACATCGCTACTCCTCAAATATGGATATTCCTCATTTCGCTCATTAAAAACATCGCCGTTAAGAGCTATCTTATACCTTCGTGCTTCTCCGGACGGGATACTTTCGGTCAATTTATTTTTAAGGACAACTTTTTTTAGCAAATAATCATCCTTATCGTAATAACTGACCTCTAAATCTAAATTCGCTATATTCTTATCTCCGTTATTTTTTAACTCCATACATAGATTGGCAACATGCGGAAATTTGTTTTGGGAAAAAACAATTGTGCTATCCATCACCTCGACATCCTTTACGCTCTCGCCGGCCGGCTCTCCTTTTTCTACGAAAAATGAAAACAGGACACAAAAGACAATAACCATCAAACATCTGCTTTTTATCGTTTTTATCGGACCATGCTTTACCATTTTAATCTACTCCCTAGCGGGTTGGGCACATTTTATGCGGCTCTTCTTTGGAGGGGCAGAGTGCCATTATATCAGGGCACCCTGCAAGCTCTCAGACTATATTTAAAATTTCTTTTATTTTAGCGCTTAATTGGTGGGAATCGACCGGTTTAGTAAGATAAACTTCGTCGTATAATTTGGATGCCTTTAGCCTGGCCTGATCGTCATCCAAACCGCTCAGCATGATTACCGGGATCGAGACTGTTTTATCGTCCTTTTTCAATGCCTCAAGTACCTGAAAACCATCTAGACCCGGCATTTTTACGTCGAGAATAATTATATCGGGATTAATATGTTTGGCTAATTTTAGTCCGTCTTTGCCGGTGCTGGCACAAGTCACTTCAAAATTACTTATAGATGAAAGATGCCTACTTATCAAAAAGCAATAGTCTTTTTGATCGTCAATAAGTAACACAATCACTTTATCTTGCATATATTTAGTATACCTCAAAAAACTAAAATAACAAGCAAGAATAACATTAAAATTTGGACAGCGCCTATTTACTGTTATTCTTCCGCTGGTTGGGCACGGAGTTTTTTAAGCGCTCCGCGCTTCTCTTTTGCAGCGAGCATCTTGTCTTTGGCGCGCTTGGAACGCTTGCGTTTCTGCCTCCGGATCTTGGCGATTCGCCTGGCCTGGTCACTCTCCCGGCCAAGGATCCCGGCTTCCAGTTTTTCGGCAAGCATCCTCCTGGCCCAGTACCGGTTCATAGCCTGCGAGCGCTCTCTCTGACATTTGATTACAAGGCCCGTAGGCTTATGCCTTAAGACGACACACGTGGATACTTTATTAACGTTCTGACCCCCGGGCCCGCCGGAGCGCACAAAAGATTCCTCGAGGTCCTCCTCTCGGATACAAAGCCGGCTCATTTTATACTGAAGGTCCTGCTCGGTCTTTTCAGATACCGGATAGATACTCATCTGTGATTTTCGCTTTTCTCCCGGAAGCTTTTTCCGAAGTTATTCAGCTAAGGTATTTTGCGATATATTCCAAGCTTTTTTTATGCGGCGCCTGATAAGTTTTTAACGAATACCCTATAGGTATGACGGCCATAAATTCACCTTTAGATTCTCCCAAAAACGCCCTTACATCATCTTTCATAATAAATAGTATACCCAGCCATACGCTTCCCAGCCCCAGCGATGTAGCGGCAAGGAGAAGATTCTGCACTGCGGAGGATGAGCTTTGTATTTCCATGGTGCGGAAGAAATCCTTACCGAGATCCTTGCCGACTTTAAAAAGTTCAGTGCCGTGCTCTATCAGGGTGCCGGAATTAACTACAGCGATTACTACCGGCGCATTGGTGATGCTTCGTGCGGCCATGCGGAGAATTGAGGATGCCGGCTTTGGGAAATCCGACGCTCTGTCCGTGATCAGTTGCGCCAGAGCCTGTTTCTTTTCTCCGCGTACGACTATAAAGCGCCATGATTGCTGGTTATGGGCAGACGGCGCCTTATTAGCGGCGTCCAGTATCTTTCTTATCAGCGCATTATTAACCGGCTTCTCTTGGAACTGCCGTATGCTGCGCCGCTCGGTTATCGTGCGGAGGGTTTCATTATCGGATTGAGTGGTCATATATTTAATTATATCACAGATGCCAGGTAATACAATATACCGCGAGGATTAGAATTTATGCTTATTTACATATCGCCCAGCGCAAGATAGCGCTTTTGGAGCGAGGGTTATCAAAACATTCCTTAGGCGTCGGCCTTATAGTTTCGCGGCAAATATCGGAGTAGGCCCCCGCTTCTAACCCTTCCCTGAAAGACTTCATCACCCTATTATCTTCGCCGGAATGAAAGGTCAGGATGGCCACCCGGCCATCAGGCTTAAGGCATATGGGTAAATTTCTTAAAAACTGCTCTAGTGCCGAAAATTCGTCATTAATTTCGATCCGTAAAGCCTGAAAGGTCCGTCGGATCGACCTGGTTATTTCCGCTGGAGATACGGCAGGCTTTGTAAAAGCCAGCGCCTTTTTTACGATATCCGCAAGCGCCTTAGTCGTAGAGATCTTATGACAGTTTCTATGGATAACCCTGGCGATAGCTTTAGCATGGGGTTCGTCGGAATTGGCAAAAATAATATTCTCCAGAGCCTTTTCGGAGATCGCCCTGATCAAGGCCGAGGCCGGCTGGCCTCGCTGGGGATTAAATCTTAGATCGAGCGGCCCATCCCATTTATAGGTAAAGCCCCGCGCCGGATTATCCAGCTGCATTGACGATACGCCCAGATCCGCCAGAATAAAATCGAACCCGCCTCCGGCATCCGCAAGCATCTTATGGGCCCCGGCAAAATTGATCTGCCGAAAAATAAGCTCCTTATCTGTAAAACCCAGGACCCGCAGGCGAGAGGTGGTACGCGCTAACTCGATAGGATCGACATCGATGCTGAATAGTCGGCCGCCGGGCGTAATGCGCCGGATAAGCTCCTCCGTGTGCCCGCCAAAGCCCAAAGTAGCGTCTAAGCCGGTCTGGCCGGGCTTAGGATTGAGAACTTCTAAAATCTCTTTAACACAGATCGAGCGATGCATCCCGGCCGGAGTCTTTCCGCTCCTTACGATCTTCTCGATGTCGAGCGCGTATTTTTCCGGATTAAGCTCTTTGTACTTTTCGTCAAAGCGCCGTGGGTGCTTACCCTTATAACGCACGCGCCGTTTTCTTTTTGGAGTTTCATCTATTTCTAAAGAGATACTCATAATTTATTATATTTTGTGTGTCTTCCCTTAGCTTTTTCTATCGGATATTTCATTTCATTCTTTTTAAGCTTTTCCTCCATGGCGCCAACTAAGCTGATTCCGAGGTTATCAGCTAATTCAAACAGGTATAGCGCAATATCGGCGATCTCATCCTTAATCTCCGCATTATTCTGCATTACATATTTTTCAACCTCTTCCTTGGTCTTCCACTGGAAATGCTCTAAAAGCTCGGAAGCTTCAAGGATTATCGAAACAGCCATATTCTTCGGATCATGAAACTGCATCCAGTCGCGCTCATCTCTAAATTTTACTATTTTTTCGGTGATTTTAGTTACTTCGCTCATTGCTATCTCCTCTCTTAAACAAATAAATAACTTCAAGCTTCAAAGACTTCATATTATTATTCCTAATTTTCTTTTACACATATCATATTTATAGAAATGACCCGTTTTAGAAGCGAGCCGCGGCTCGTCCCGCCACCAAGATCCATCCCGGTGACAGCGACGCGATTAATCACTCGGGCATTATCAATACCCCAGTCACGCTTGCGGAAGGCCCAGGTGCTATGAATAGCGTAAGGCTTTCCATTGTACATACCCAAAAATAACATTATGTGGTTGTCCAGACGGATCAGTGTTATGCCGCCATCACCCTTTTCTGATAAGACTTTCACCTTCTCTTCATCGCTTGAACGCTCGTCAAATTTAGCTAAGAGCGCGCCTACCTGAGCCTGTGCTGAAGAATTTCGCGGTAAATGTATTCCTACGGTGGCAAATATCTCCTGCAAAAATTGAGAGCAATCCTGCTCGCCATTCATTCCTCCCCAGCCATAAGGAGTGTTAATGAGCTTAAATGCCCGATCGATAATATTTCGCGGCGTATATGCAAGATACCCGAAATTTACGGACTCTCTTTTGATATATGCGCTCTTAAGCGCCATCGACCCGTCTGCCAGTCGGGAAGGAATAAACACTTCCACCGCTGCCGGATCTGCAAGCCGTCCTGCCGGAAACCTTGCCCCCATTCGCACGTAATCATGATAAAGCGTAAGGCCGGGATCTAGAAAAATATCTGCTTTCTGATCCGTAACCACGCAAAAATCGGGCTGACTAAGGTAATCTTTCAATTTCTCGATGGTCAGGAAAGATATTTTATTCTTTTTTACCCAACCTCCGCTCGACGGCCCTAGAGTATACAACCATACCCCGTCACTACTTTCATGCAGGATCGCGAGCGGCGTACCTATATCAAGGGAGTTATTCTGAAGCTCGTCAAAATTAACATCTCCGGGTTCTTCATAAAGCCCTTCATCGGATGGCAATACCCGCTGGTCTGCGTAATTAACAATCAAACCGTATCTTAATTCTGTATCTAGAGAGATGCTGCCCAGGCTCATATTCTTCTCGAGGCTTGAGTAAAATTTCTTGTCCGCGCGAATACCTGAACGAAAATAATATCTTTTGGAGTTAAATGAATCTAAACTTTTTTTAAGATCATCAAATATTTTTTTTCCGGGATATGTCCGGCCGAGGTCTACAACATCCTGTGTGAGCTTCAGAACTTTTTCGGTATTTTTATTGAAAGAATCGATCTTTGGGCCATCAAGTATCACTCTATCCGCAAAAGGATGGCGCGCGATCCAAAAGCCAGGACTCTTCATCTCCCGGATCGTGCCGGTAATTACGGTCGGGGCGACATAGTAGAGCTTATCTTCTTTACTGGAGCAGCCAAGACAGAAAAAAATAAGGCAGGCACAGCACAATGTTATGCGTTTACGATGCATCGGATCCCTATTACGATCATTCTCTTTAGGCACGGAAATAAGAAGCAAAAAATGACTACCCAGAAAAATTTAGCTCCTGCGTAGTTGTCTGGCTATGTGTTACTAATCCACTTTAAGCGTTTTAAAACTAAAAAAACATCCTAAAGGGTTCTATTTTACCATGAGCAATCTGTAAGATTGCTCAGGACTAGTCCACCTAAATTAATTTATGAATTTTGGTGGGTCAAAAATTTTATCTTGGCTAAAAGCGCCTGGGCGTCGAACGGTTTTAAAACATAATCGTCCGCTCCGACTTCCCTGAAGCCTATTTTCAGATATTCCTCCTCGGGATAACGAGCGGTAAATATTATTACCGGTATCCCGCGTGTAGCCGCGTCGGCTTTAAGGTCCCTGCATACGTCACAGCCGTTCTTTCCGGGCATTACAACATCCAGAAGTATAAGATCCGGTTTTTCGCACTTGGCGACTTCCAGGGCGCGAGCGCCACTGTCAAGGGTCAGGACCTTATATCCGCTTACCTCAAGCCTGGTTCTTGTCAATTCCAATAAGTCACCCTCGTCATCTATGACCAGTATCTTCTTTAATGTGGATTTAATTTTTCCCATCATTACCCCCTGCGCTCTTTTATCGGCAAGGTAAAATGAAAAACCGACCCCTTACCGAATTCCGATTCTGCCCATATCTTTCCTTTGTGCGCTTCGATAATATCTTTGGAGATAGCCAGGCCAAGCCCTGAGCCGCCTTTTTTCTTATCCATTAAATTGTCTATTTGCTCAAATGGCTGAAACAGCCTTAAAATATCCTCTCTTCGAATCCCCCGCCCGGTATCCTGCACGACTACGTGCAGCGTATTATTCTCTACCATAGTGCCGATGGAAACATTTCCGCTTTCCGTAAATTTTATGGCATTATTGACCAGGTTGGTGACCACCTGGTTTACCCTGTCTTTATCGAAAGCTGATTTCGGAACATTGCCACATAGGTTTACCGTAAAATCCAACTTTTTTTTATCCGCTAACATGCCCATCGCACTGGCTACTTCGGATACTACTTCGTTAATATCATTCTCTCTAATATCAAATTCCATACCCCTTGCCTCTATCTTCTGAAAATCCAGAACGTTGTTGATCAGGCGCTCCAATCTGTCTAAATTATTTTTAGCTATATCCAGCAGATTCTTCTGCTTATTGTTAATATTTCCCACTAATCCTTCCTCAACAAGATTTATCCCTTCCTTAATTGCTCCCAGAGGGCTCCTTAATTCGTGCGAGACCATGGCGGCAAATTTTGATTTCATCTCTGATGTGCTTTGTATGACCTTTGAACGGACCATCTCCTCGGCCGCAGCGGCCTGTTGAACGACAAAAGCGGTAGTGGTGCTAAGATTATCCAATAGCGCGTCTTCGGAAGCCAGTATTGGGTGCTTGGCGAAGAGAGCTAGCACTCCTATCACTTCTCCGCCGGGAACCTTAAGCTGATAGCCGGCGAACGACATAAGGCCCAGCTCACGAGCCCATTCATGGTTATGCACCCTGGGGTCATTAACTACGTCGTTTGTTAGAAACTTGTGCTCTAAACCTGCGGCAACGAGCCCGATCTTGTAACACCCGAATGGGACTCTGGCGTGGTTTTTGCCGTCAATGTGAGTGTATCTGCCGGAACTTGACATTAAATGAAGACATTTGTCCCTAAAACGGCAGACATGAGGGCCTATTTTATTTTTAGCATGAATACATCCTTTTTCACACAGGTCTCCCGGTCGTATCAGCCAAATACGGCAAAAATCGGCGTCGAAAATACGCACCACACTTTCGGTTATTATATTAAGTTTATGCTCAAGCCTGCCCGACACTAGAAGTGCCTGCCGAAGCATATTGGTATGCAGTTGCCATTTCAGTGTCTTCTCTCGCTCAATCTCCCACCGCTTGCGCTCGGTAATATCAGTATGTATGCCGACAAGGCCGAGAATATTACCGTTATTATCCTTAATGGGATATGCCCGCAGAGAAATATCCACTATTCTTTTATCTTTGGTGAACATTTTTACTTCGCCGGTCCATGCATCTCCTCTCATGATCGTGTCAAAAATACTTCTTCCCACTTTCTCATCAACATAGATAGTTGCCGGAGACCTTAGAGCGGCTTCTGTTTCACTAACAGAGAATCCAAACAACTTAGTAAAGGCCTCGTTCTGATAATAATGCCTTCCGTCAGGCGTAAGCATACCGATCGCATCCGTACTGTTTGCCATAGCCTTTTGGAAATGAGCCAATTGCACTTCTTTAGCCTGTATTAATTCTGTCCTCAATTGCTCGCTTTCGGAGGCAATCTTCGTCTCTTCCAGGGCACGTCGAACGGCCATAACCAATCTGCCAAGCCTATCCTTCAGGATATAGTCGACTGCACCGAGTTTAATTGTATTAACGGCCAAATCCTCACCGATTGTGCCGGAGACGACGATTAGCGGGATTTTTGGAAAGCTTTCCTTTTTAATCTTCAGCGCTTCCTGAGCGCCAAAATCTGGCATGTTGTAGTCGCAGAGGATGATGGCGGGCGCGTGTTCCACAAGCGCCCTTAAAAACTCATCCTTAGACTTCACCCACTTCGACGTGTAGTCGAGACCCCCTTCGGTTAATTCTCTCGCAATAAGCTCCGCATCTAAGGGGGAATCTTCGACGATTAATATGCGCAGCTCCTTATCCACAATATCCCCGATCACTTTCAGATCTACCGGCTTTCTCAGATACTCATCCGCTCCCAATTCCTTAGCAAGCATCTCATTTACACAGGGATACCCCGTCAAATAAACTATTTTTGTATTAATATTATTATCTTTAACATATCTGCTGATCTCAATACCCGAAAGCTCCGGCATATTTACATCCAGAAAAGCAACGTCATAGTTCCCTGTCTTTATTAAGCCCAATCCTTTTTCCCATCGAGCGCATATTTTACGGCGCCCCTCTTATTTATTCAAAATTATATCGTGAGTTGCCGAACAATAAAAAACCCAAACACTTATGGCCTACGCCACAAAGCTTGGGTCAGAAAAATCTTATCGGACCGGCTATCCTGCCTGCTTGATTGCTTTCTTATATGGGCCATCCTCACCTCGTAGTGTAGACATCCATATACCCGAATGTTAGTATAGCACATAGTACTATCATAGGCAAAGCGTATTGTGGGAATGCATTACGCCGGAGGTCTGGAGAGGAAAAAATGTACCAAAAACTGGTTATGATTGCTTAAGACTTCCGCATTGTTTAACAATAGCTTTATTTATATATTTTTCAATATAGCACTTTATCAATTCACCAAAATACTTACAAATATTATTAGCTAATACTAGCGCGGTAAAAGCACTGATTATAAAAAAACAATAACCCTACGCAACTAATTTAGTCACATAGGATTATGTTTTAGTGGTTCCTCTTAATTGACGACAATAGAACCTTTATCAAAGAATTTATAGCATTTTTGCATACAAGTGGGGCGAAAAAGCTAGATATGGGCGTGGCAGGGTGTACCTTTTTAGGACGGCTACTCTATTTTTAGTAATAACGGCCTCTCCAGCCTCCTCCCCAATTCTCGGAGCGTGTATTTCCAATACGGCTGGATTGTTTGCTCGCCATAAGGCTCTGGCTATCGCAGGGGGGCGCGTATACCTGTCTGGCCTCCGCGGCTGCCACTCTTTCATATTCCTTGGGATTTATGTTACATCCTTTCCAGGCCTCGATCTTATCGTCGACCAGATAGAAGAGGATCTTATCATGGGGGGCAGAGGAGAGTATATCATCGAATACCAGCACCACTCCGTCGCCTTTTTTTTCGTACTTTATAAGATTGCCCGGATGATAGATATCGAACAGGTCTTTTTTCGACATACCAACAAAGATAGTGGATTTTAATTTTTTATCGTCGGGGAATATGAATTTGCGCTTATTCCACTCCGTGACCTTTCCGTCAACCAGCTGGAATGTGATCGTATCGTCAGAATCTGAGGTAGTTACATTATCAAATACCAGAAATTCCTTATTACCGCTCTTATCATATTCCTTTATATTGCACGGGTTATAAAGCTTAAACAGATGTTCCTTTGGCATGCCCACATAAAGAGCGTTGTTCGCTTTTGCCGCGGGCGCGGTGTCCCGGCTGTCAGCGTTCGAGGTATAAGCAAAGGAAATAACAGAAACCATGATTATGAAAACCGCGGCGATGAAGACGAATACCGATCTTTTATTGATCATTTATCCCCCTTTTACGGTACTATCATTATGCGGATACGCGGCCCTTTCGCTCACACCTTTATTATAACCTGAATTATACGCGTTACTAAGCTCTAGCGCCCACGTATTTTCTTCTTCCGCAGCGCGCTTTCTTTTGATAGCGCCTTTCACGGCTCCGGCTCCAGCGCCCCAGGCGGCACCCTTCCCGGTATCGCCGTCGCTTAATTTGCCGATCGCGGCTCCGCCCAATGCGCCGCGGCCTGCGCCACGAATTACATCACCGTTATTCTGTGCGCCTCCGGCCGTATAATTCACGGGAGTTTTGCCGCTCTTAGCATCGTTATACCCCCTATAATAGGCATCGTCAAGCTCCTGCTGCTTGAGGCCTGATGGCTGACCCGAATTACGTTTCAGCAAGCCCTCTGCGTTTGTGGAGCTTGCCGTCGTTGCTAGTATAAATACAACTACAAAACAAAAAAACATGTTGCGATTAAAAAAGTTTCTCATAAATCCCTTTCTGTTTTATACACCGCCCTCTTACTACTTAATAAGCTAATTTTTATCTCCATTCACAAAAGTATCACGCCAAAACTTTGTACCATGCACTGTCGCCTGCAATGCCAACCCGCTCTCGGTAAGTTGATACACGCGCAGCCCCGGCGCAACGGCCACTGCGCCGCTTGCCGCTGCCCCTACCGCGCCGCCTTTGGCTGCCGCGTCTGCTTCAGCGCCAAATTGCCAGCCGTTCTTTAAGAATCCATCCAATACTTTACGGTCATCGAAAATAAACACCACTCGAAAATCCTTAACTCCTAAACCAAAACCAATACCTCCTTGCCCCATACACATAAATGTTTCTTTGCCAAAAACGCTATTTTCATGAACCAAACCTCTGCCGCCTGTAAAACTGGCTAGAAACACATTAACATTCAAATTAGAAAATACCGCATATCCCTTTGCGCGCGAGATCTCCCATTTTGCCTGAGGCTCTACTTTATACAGGTCACGTAGAACTCCATCACGGCAATACCTGATATACGTGCGCCATTCTTCCGCCGTTTGAGGCTTCATATTTACTTTTTTCGCACAACCGGACATATCAGCTATCAATAACATCGATAATATAAAGGCAACCAGCGTTCTTTTCATATTGTCTCCCATGAGATAATTATACCACTTAAACCCAAAAATAAAAGTAAAACGCCTACCGATTAAATGATAGGCGTTTTTCCTAAGGATACGCCACGATAGCATTACTATCCGTAGGGTGTCCCGGAATAGGACGTCTATCCACCTCACTTTGAACGCTTTAAAACCGAGAAAACACCCCGAAATCACACGAAAATAGTCGTTCTTCCCAAAGATATGCCAAAATAAGAAATACCCACGCCGAGATGATTTGATGGTTTAACCAGCTAAATGTCTTAGAATAAACCTTAAAATAATAAGACTTCTGATATATTTACTCTAAAACGTATAGACGAAAGTAAAAATAACAGAATCATTGGCATCCGTATTGATGCCCGTCATCACTCGTTGATATGCCAAAAGAATCTGGATCTTGTCATCCGACCAGCCGACACCCGGCGAGAGAATAAATGATTTTATATCTGAAGAAGGGATCTTATCACCATCTTGCCGCATATCACCTTGTGAAAGAAAATTTATCTCTACCATCAGATTAAATCCTTTTGGTAGGAAATATTCCACCCCAAAATCATAGTTAACATATTGGCCATATATCGTCTTAGCTCCATCAACACGGACAAGTTGAGGGTAACTATATGAGAAATCGGCATGAAATATAAATGGCTTGAGGTGTTTAGTCAAGTTCAAGCCGAACCCTGGATCCCAGGATCCACCGCCGGTAGTAGTGCCCATTAAATCTGTCCCAAGCTTATTCGGATTGGCCTTCTGGTATTTGCCTGTGGGCATCTTTAACTGTAATAGCGCTGTTACATGAGGCAGCCACCCTTTTTCTTCTAATGCACAACCACGTAAGAAAAGATAACTATCTCCAAAACCGGTTGAAGACGCTCTTTCACCATCTATTTTAACACAATTCTGCTGATAAACTACCTGGCCATCAATTTCAAATCTATCGGTAAGCCCTAGCTGGACGAATAACTGTTCCTGAAATTGATTTTTCCAATCACTGCCAGGTAGTGACTCGTAATGGCCGCTTGAGTCAAAATACCCTCTCGTAGCGTTGTAAAAAAAGAACGGCTGTACAACAAATTTCTTTTTCCCGCAAAGCGGCGCGGTCCAAGCTGTGACCGGTCCCGCAGAAGATGGATTCCATTCGCCCTGAACTACGGATGTTTCTTCTGCTGTAGCGTTTGTTTTTATAGAGCTAAGCGCAAAATAGATTAAAAATAAAAGAAAAACTTTACGTAGCATAATACGGCCCTCCCATATTAAAATCCCCGATAAAAAAACAAGGTTACCTTAAAGGAAAGAATTAAACTACACTATAGGAATATGGGAGGAGCGTGAGAATATGAAAGATTATGGCAGGTTTGAAAAAAAGATATTCGGCAATTTTTTACAAGACACTCTACCGGCAAGATGCACAAGGTTAAAATCGCAACGAGCTGAACAATAAAAACCTGGATCAGCAGCTGAGAAATAAAACATTGATCGTGAGAGAGTTGATCCTTATGGTGATGGATGCTAGTATGAAGAAACTCGCCGCCTACAGAGATAAAGATGAGGCTGAAAAGGCCTAAGAGAAGAAGTATTGATGCTAATTTACTTTTATGCTTAACCATATTTTCATATTTATCATCAGATACTATCGTAAAATGGAGACAATGTCAATGTATCACGTCTTTATTCAAAACGAACGGTCAAATTCAATTAGGGCTTCCGTATACAGCCAAGGTATAAAAACGTCTGACACAGCATTTCTACTATGTCAGACGTCAGTGTGGCTCCCCGTTCAGTCGTCTGGCTGCGTGTTATTATGGCACTTTGAGCGCTTTAAAACCGAGAAAACACCCCGAAATCACGCCAGAATAGTCGTTTTCCCTAAGGATATGCCGCAACTCGCACTCGGGGACGGCCAGACGGCTTAGCCTAATCTTACCCCTTACGCTGAATACTCAACCGATTCTTGAATATATGTATTGAGTCTATTTTTCCATCCCGGCAACCATAGCTGTTCATTTCTTTCCGGGGGAGAGTTATTAACGCGTTCTGTTAGAATTTTATCGGCAGCCTTAACAAACTCTCGGACAGCCTGTACGCCATTTTCAGTTCCATCCATTCGCTCCAGCACCTGAAGTAACCCCCAACCTTGTCCATTATATCGTTCTGTAGCCAGCATTCCCTCTCCTTTAAAATTAACGTAATCTACTAATGCGTACATTCCATAGGGAGTGGCAGCCATGTGATAAAACTGTTTCTCTATGTGAGGACGTAATTTTACCGGAGCGGTATTTAACATTTTTGGCAATGCTGCTTGCAAACGATTAACTATAAATATGAGTTGCAGATCTTTTGTGTCGGTCAGGAATTTTCTGAGGTCATATACTTTGGAGGATCTCTGATCTTCCAGAAATTCTTCCCGGCTTCCCCAGGGGCAATGCGGCTCTTTCTGTTCTTCCAGCCAGGTGGGTAAACTCACGCCTTTTTGCTTGATAAATCGTAATAGCGCTGGAAAGTTCTCGTCGAAAGGACCTCTCTTACCTTCCGTATACCATATAAAATGCCCTATACCAAGCGACATAAAATCTTCACCCTTGTTCCAGGTTACAAGATAGTCATTGCGGCCGCCGCATTCATTGCGGAATATTTTGTTCCCTATCCACTCGGCCTCTTGGTCTGTGAGAGATAATTGTTGTGTCCCGATGACGGCTGACGTCGAAAAACATCCCAGCACGACTATCGCTGTAAACGTTATTTTTAAAACATGCAGCGCTTTCATATTTAAAAGAGCTACCTATCCCGTCGTTCTATAAGCTTCTCGATTTCTGTCACCACAAATCCGGGGAATAAAGCTAATATTATAACCATCCACCAGTGATTAGGAAAAGAAGCTGTTTTTAATATGGCGTTTCCAAATGGCGTGTATACTATTAAAAATATGGTAAGTAGTGTCAGCGCTATCCCGACGAGTACCCATTTATTTGAAAAAGGATTAAAGCTAAAAGCTGAGCCGTATATTGACCGAGCGGTAACCAAATATCCCAGCATGACAAGCTGAACGCCCACAAACGCCGCTGTCTGCGCCTGGGTCAATATCAAT
>Ga0268276_1002073_pt1 | contig 17884 bp, 17 predicted proteins | sample saktaG_4_FD_190145 | JGI IMG/M metagenome (GOLD analysis project Ga0268276, IMG submission 190145) | Saline water microbial communities from Sakinaw Lake, British Columbia, Canada - sak_2010_1_5_45m | ecosystem: Environmental > Aquatic > Non-marine Saline and Alkaline > Saline ...
AAATGGTTTATGGTCATTCACCGGAATGGAGAGCAAAAACCGGAATGACACAGCTTTCTTATTACAATGAATATTTAATGGAACTTTCGGAAAGCATAAAAGAAGAAAATCTATTAAGTAAAACATTATTTATAATTGTATCAGATCACGGCGATAGAGCTAAATCCTCGGAAATTGATAATTATCGTGTTCCGCTTTTAGTTGTTGGTGATAGTATTCCTTATCAGAGCAGAGAAGAATTATTAACTCATCTGGAACTTCCTGAAATTATTTATTTTTATGCTGCTTCGGATGACCATCCAACTTCTTCTGAGGGAATATTTTTTGTTGGTTCAACCGAAAAGTGGGTTTACGGAAAAATGAACAGGCAAAACGAATATCTGTTTATTGATAATGCATCAGGAACGATTCTCTCTCAAAAAGGAGGATTAATACCAATCGAAGTTAGAAATGAATTTCAAAATCATTTAGATGGATTCAATGCAAAATATGGAGTTAAATAGAAAATGCGCGCTACTTCAGCTAACAGCGTGTATACGCTCCGCTCTCCCGATAAATCGGGATCGCTTCGGACTTCGCTACATTCTCACCTTCTCTGCGCTACGGTGAAAACATCGTATACACGCATAACGTTATCCGATAAATAATCAACCGGGTGGTGGGTCTATTGTTATCTAATCATGATCGCAGTGTTCGTGGTTCATGCTGCAATCCTCATCGGAATATTCGATTTCCAGGGTGACATGCTCGCAATGCATATCATAGGCGATGTGCTTCAGTTCCGATTTAATGGCTTTGGCTTCCGCCTGAGAGGTGTCCTGATCAACTACTACATGAGTCGTTAAAACATGGTTGACTCCGTCCAGTGTCCAGATATGAGTATGGTGGACCGAGCGGACTTTTCCGATTTGTTTGAATTTTCCCTCAAGGGCTGCCGTATCCACTTCATCCGGAACGACCTGCAGAAACACCTTGAGTGAATTTTTAAAATTTGCGATAACGTGATAGACAATAAAACAACTAATGACAATGGAGAGAATCGGATCCAGAAAATAAAAATCGGTGAACAGCAGAACAATACTGACAATCAGGACCGCAAGCCAGCCGAGGACATCCTCAACCAGGTGCAGACTGACGACCCGAATGTTCATCGTTATTCCTTTGCGCAGTTGTAGGACGGCGGCACCGTTGACAATGATGCCAAGAATAGCAAACAGGATCATACCCTCGGCATGTGGTTTGACCGGATGGAGCAGTCGAGGAATGGCCGCTCTGATTATAAAAACGGAGCCGGTCAGCAGGATGATGCTATTGATAACCGCAGCCAGAATTGAGTAGCGGCGGTAGCCGTAGGAATATTTCGGATCGCTGCCTTTATTTGACAGTTTTTGAAGAATGTAGGATAATCCCAGTGCCAGACTGTCGCCGAAATCGTGAAGCGCGTCGGATAAAATGGCGATGCTGTTTGTAAAAAAACCACCGATGATTTCCAGAATCGTAAAAAACAGGTTCAGGAAAAATGCGTAACCGATAATGCGGGTTTCACGCTGATGCTGATGGGCGTGCTTGTGACTTTGGAATATCACTCTGTTATTTTTCCAGATCGTTTAAGATTTCCAGGATATCTTTTTTAAACTCGATTGGTGCTTCCACAATTCCCCAGCCTTTAGTCTGCTGATAGATACCATTATATACCGTATCGTGATACGAACGGATGAAATGAGGAATGTCACGGGTTTTAAGTTCTGATTCCAGGGCGGCGGCCTGGATTTCATTTTGGAGCGTTGTTATTTTTTCATAATTAGGCATATTAATTCCTAAAATTTGTAAATAGATTTCTTTACTTAAATAATGTCATTCCCTTTATTTTCGTTTCCAGCTTGTAAACGGCATTGGTTTCAACTTCAGTCAGATAGAGTGTTTTCAGGTTTTTACCGCCAAATTCCAGGTTTGTCGGTTTCTTACCCGGGGTCTTCAGATAACAGGCAGTTTCGCCGGAAGGATGAACCATATAAACGGCCCCGCCGCCAAAATGGGCGATGTAGAGATTGCCCTTTTCATCAAAGGCGATTCCGTCAGGATCACCACCGGACAATTCGATAAATACACTCCGCTCCGATCCAATTTCACTATCGAAAAACGGGAATTTTAAAACACGATTAAAAGCCGATTCACAGACGAATAGTGATTGTTTGTCCGGCGAGAATGCAATGCCGTTGGGATAGGCGAGGTTCCCGATTGCTATGGATGTCGCTCCGGTTTCCGGATTAATTTTATATACTGCTCCGTCGGGATTGGCGCGGTCATAATGAAAGGGATCGGTAACGTATAGATAACCGTCTGGTCCCATAGCCAGGTCATTGGGGCACTGCAAGGGTCGTTCGGGAGTACCGGTGCTGAGAATGGTCACGGTTTTATCTGGATCGATTTTCAGGATGGCCTTATTTCCGAAATCACAGGCATAGAGAATGTTATTGTGAAACAGAAGACCGTTTGTCCGGTTGAATTCGGGAATTTCCTCGGAATGAGCCAAAAAGGTGTCGGCAATGCTATTGTGAATTTTTGTCATCCAGTCACCATAGCAATTGGAGACATACAGAGCAGATTGACCGTCCCAGGTCGGGCCTTCGGGAAAATTCAGATTATCGGCGACTTTGATCCAGTTTCCGTCGGGAAGAAGCGATTTTTGCTCACATGAAAAAGAAAAAATACCGATACCGAGTAATAATATTGCGATGAGTTTAGGTTGTTTCATGTTGCTTCCAATCAATTGGTGAAAAAGTCCAGGATGTTGCCCAAGGTATTGCTGTCGGCTTTATACAGTTCCGTATAGCGGCAGCGGGTGCAGGTGACTGCTGTAAATTTGACATTCTGAACATCAAATATTTTTGCCAGGAAACTGCCGGTTGTGCGGATTTCCGAGGCTTCGTATTGAGGATTACCGCATTTGGGGCAGATATAGATTTTCTTTTCTTCCATGTTCACCTCAATTAAAGGATTTATTCTGTTCCATAAATTCGGTCTCCGGCATCACCAAGACCGGGCAGGATATAGGCATGATCATTTAATTCACGATCGAGAGCTGCAGTAAAAATCGGTACCTCGGGATGATCGGCTATGATTCGTTCCACCCCTTCCGGCGCCGCTACCAGGCATACAAAACTGATATCCGTGACGTTTCTTTTCTTGATAAATGTCAAGGCGGCCGAGGCACTGCCGCCGGTAGCCAGCATCGGATCGATAAGGATTACTTTGGTTTGAGCGATATTGGGCGGAAACTTTGTATAGTACTCGACCGGTTCAAGTGTATTTTTGTCCCGATATAACCCAATATGACCGACTCGTGCCCGGGGAATCAGTTGCTGAATGCCGCTGACCATTCCTAATCCGGCCCGGAGTATTGGTACGAGGGTAATTTCCTTTCGTAATTTATAACCGGCGGTTGCTTCCAGCGGTGTGGAAACTTCGATTTCAACCGTTTCGGTATTTCGGAATACTTCATAAACCATCAAAGAAGCGATCTGATTTAAAAGTGACCTGAACAGATAATTATCGGTTTTCACATCCCGCAGCGTGGTGAGTTTTGTCTGGATCAGGGGATGTTGAATGATTGTTAATGTGGGAAATTGGTGGTCTGTCATAATTTCTCCTGGTAATGTATATTATTTATTATCCAGTTTATTTTCAATATCATTCATCTGCTTTGACAAATTATTGAGACGAAACTCGATGGAGTTAAGAATCCAGAATTGAAAATGTTCCACTTTGGTCTGTTTATAGATCATCCAGATGATTTTAATTGAAACCAGCAAAATGCCGACTTCAATAGAGAAAAGAGGAGGCAACGGTAAATTGACAGGGAACAAGTGCCGTAATATATCGAATATGAACAGGGTAATGATGATCGCCAGGAAAACCATGTTAATGATCAGGTCCTGTTTTGCGGAACCTTTTCCACCGATCTGTCCGACAAGATTACGGATTTTCTCTTTTTCATTTCTAAAATGTTCGAGATCACTTTCAAGAGTAATATTTTCTTCAACCGTCATATCAGCATCCCTGTTTTGAAGTTAAAAAGTGCTTTCACTTTCAAATACCCACTTAATCTACCAAAAGTATGGCAAGAATGCAGCTGTCTAATTTATTTTCCGGATTAAAATAATTACTCATCAGCCGGTTTTACAGTACACATTTAATGGAATAATTGCTATTTTATCAACGATGAAAAAGCACCGTTTTTCAGCCTCATTTCAAACTCAACAAGTAACAATACAATTTAATGCAAAGGAAAAGCCATGAGCAGCACAATGATTGACCGTTTTTTTAGATATGTTAAAATCGATACTCAATCTCAGGAGGGAATCGAGGATAAATATCCCAGTACTGATAAGCAAAAGGATTTTCTGAAATTACTGGTTGAGGAACTTAAGGAATTGGGATTAGATGACACAAAGATGGATCAATACGGCTATGTAATGGCAACACTGCCGTCAAATCTCAGTCCCGAAGAGACCAAAAAAGTGCCGGTGATCGGTTTGATTGCCCATGTGGATACATCGCCGGAAGTCAGTGGTTCCAATGTCAAACCGACTATCCATAAAAATTACCAGGGCGAAGATATCGTTTTGCCCGGCGATCGGGACCAGGTGCTGCGATTTGATGAAAACCCGGCGTTGAAGGACCATATCGGTCATGAAATAATCACCTCCGATGGCACGACTCTGCTTGGTGCTGATAATAAGGCCGGTGTCACGGAAATCATGGGGTTGTTAGAGTATCTGATTGCCCATCCTGAAATCAAGCATGGCACATTGCGAATCGGCTTTACACCCGATGAAGAGGTCGGCGCCGGGACAAAGTTTTTCGATGTGAAGAAATTCGGTTCTGATTATGCTTATACAGTGGATGGTGAAAAGGTTGGTGAAATAGAAAACGAGACATTCAACGCCTCGGCGGCGACATTTACGGTTCATGGCATCAATGTGCATCCCGGATATGCGAAGAATAAACTCGTCAATGCGATCAAGATCGTGTCGGATATTATCATGGAATTGAATGCCGATCCGTCACCGGAAACCACGGAAAAGCGAGAAGGTTATCTGCATCCCTATGTTCTTGAAGGCGGTGTCGAAAAGGCCAGTGTGAAGTACCTGATCCGGGATTTTGAACAGGCCGGCATGAACGATAAAGCCGGACGTCTGAAGCATGTCTGCGAAATGATGATTAAACGTTACCCGAAAGCCAAAATCGAATTGGAAATCAGGGAATCATATCAGAATATGAAAGTGAAGATTGATAAAGATCCGAAAGTTGTCGAGTATGCATTGGAGGCCGTCAGCCGGGCGGGGATCGAACCTGAACTGCAACTGATCCGCGGCGGCACCGATGGTGCGCGTCTCTGCTTTATGGGGCTGCTGACGCCGAATATTTTCACCGGTGGTCATAATTTTCATGGTAAATTGGAATGGATTGCTGTGCAGGCCATGGAAGAAGCAATTGATACATTAATAGAATTAGTTCAAATATGGGTGGAGAAAAGTCTTGAAAATTAAGACTGTTGCTGACCATTTTCGACTGGAAAAACAGTATCCTAATCCCTTTAATAATACGTCGAATTTCCAGATTCAATTGATCGACAGTGGCGATATTACCTTTACATTTTATGATATTAACGGTAAAGAAATTGATAAGATGATGTTGTTAAATAAGGGGCCTGGTCAGCATATTGTACCCTGGATTCCGCGTTATCTACCGTCTGGAATCTATTTTTACAGCATTCAGATGGAATCTTATAAAACTTAGGGTAAATGCCTGCTGTTAAAATAGGAAGAAAGTGAGAACATTTAATCAAGGAGATATAGACAATGAAACGAAATCAAGCTCATTGGATTTTGCTTGCTGTGTTTTTAGCAACTGTATTGATGCTATTCAGTTGTGGAGACAAGGTGATTCGCAGTAAAGCCGACCTGAATTATGTTAACGGCGAACTGGAGAAACTGGCGCCAGTGGAGTTGAACGCCGATTTGTCCGGATTAAAACCCAGCGATTTTCAGGTATTGACACGCTTACTGGAAGCGGCTAAAATAATGGACGAACTGTTTATGTTACAAGTAAGTAGAGACAATCCTGCGATCCGGGCAGAATTACAGCAATCCGAAGACCCGGAAGATGCGCCGTATCTTGAAATGTTCAATGTCATGTTTGGCCCCTGGAACCGGCTGGTAGAGGACCATCCATTCATTAACAAGAAAGAAAAACCAGATGGCGCTGGATTTTATCCCGAGGATATGACCAATGAGGAATTCCTGAAATTCATCGAAGAAAACCCGGACAAAAAAGAGGCGTTTACTAATACATTTACTGTTATTAAAAGAGCCAAAACCGGCGAATTGACAGCGGTCCCCTATCATGAAGAATATGCTGATTTGGTGGATGAAGCCAGCTGTTTATTGAATGAAGCGGCCGAGCTTACGAAAGATCCGACACTGGCCAAATATCTCAAACTCCGGGCGCGCGATTTATTAACCGATGATTACTATGAAAGCGATATGGCCTGGATGGATCTGGCCGGTGATTTTGAAGTGGTGATTGGTCCTTATGAAGTCTATGAGGACCAGATCTTCAGCTACAAGGCTGCCTATGAAGCGTTTATTTGTATTGTGGACCATGTGGAGAGTGAAAAGCTGGCTACGGTAGCAAAGTATCTGAACGAACTTGAGGCCGCTTTGCCGATACCCGATGAGTACAAGAATTTAAACCGCGGCAGTTCATCACCGGTAAAGGTGGTTCAGGAAATATTTTCTGCCGGTGACACAAAAGCCGGTATCCAGACAACGGCTTTCAACCTGCCGAACGATGAACGGGTGCGGGAGGCTAAAGGTTCGAAAAAAGTCATGCTGAAAAATGTCGCCCAGGCAAAGTATGAAAAATGCTGGATTCCCATTGTCAATACGATTCTGGCCCCGGAACCACTTGCTCATGTTTCTTTCGATGCCTATTTCAATCATGTGCTGATGCATGAAGTCAGCCATGGGCTGGGCCCCGGCATTATCACAAAGGAAGACGGCAGTAAGACAACCGTCAGCCTCGAACTGAAAGAACTCTATCCGATGATCGAGGAATGTAAAGCCGATGTTCTGGGTCAGTACACTTACATGTACCTGATGGATAAAGGTGCTTTCCCGATGAATAAAGAATCAGCGTTTGCAAGTTATCTGGGAGGTATGTACCGATCGATCCGCTTCGGCATCGATGAAGCCCATGGCGGTGGCGTTGCCATCCAGTTCAATTATTTTATGGAAAAGGGTGCCTTTTACCAGGATGAGAACGGTAAACTGAACCTGGATGACACGAAGTTGATCGCTGCCATTAAAAGTCTTGCTGAAGAATTGTTATTGATTGAAGCTCATGGTGATTATGATCGCGGGAAAAAACTGATCGAACAATATCGGGTGATGACACCGATCATGGCTGACTATGTGGCTCAATTGAGCCATCTGCCGGTTGATATCCGGCCAAGTTTTCCGATTGCCAATTAACTGAAACGAAAATAAATGAGGCCGCCTGAAGTAATTCAGGCGGCCTTTGTATTCTATCCTGGGATAGATGAGGTTACCCTCCCCGAACGTTAATGAGGGGATTTATGAGGGATATTACGGCACATCCGGGGAGGGGGAGGGGATATTTTGTAAGTTTTTTTCATTGTCTCAAATATCAAAACTGTTAATTACTTGCACAATAATGATGCCAATAAGCATTCATGCGAAAATGACATTCAATTTTCAAACTACTACTTAGATGTTATAGATGGTAAAAAAGTTTCACTACTTTTTAAATACTTTAAAAATAAATTTGGAATATTGATTTAAATCACGAATTCACGTTGTTAAATAGCACTTACTATTTTAAAAAAATATTCTGTATATTTGTCTCATAAGAATTTGCGGAGAATGATTTTGAGAAAAATTCTGGCAATTGATGATGATAGCGAAATTCGGGAATTGATTGAGACGTTTTTTACTTCCCATCAAATGGAAGTGAAAACACTTGGTGACGGATTAAAAGCACTTGAAATGATAATCCAGTTTGAACCCGATGTCATTATTCTTGACATTAATCTTCCCGGAAAAAGCGGGATGGATTTATTGAAAAGTTTTAAAGACCATCCAATCGCTGCTCAAATTCCGGTAATCATGTTAACGGGACAGTCTGCTCCGTCATCACAGGTAAGCGGCCTCGTATCAGGCGCCGATGATTATGTGACAAAGCCCTTTGACCTGAATATTTTATACGCCCGGGTTATTAGCGTCATGCGGCGCTCTCTGGTCCAGACCCGGCAAAAATATGGCGAGATGAATCTTCTGCGCTATTTGGTGCGGCGGTATAGTAAAAGGGATTATACGATATATACAAAATACCTCAACGATTATGAGGACTATCCCCGGTACTGGAAAGCCTATGTTCCGGATCTGATTATTGAAAAAGGCAGTAAATATCGTTGTTATCTGTTAGAATCCACCCAGTCTATCCTGGAAGAGACATTTTTAGAACGCTTAAAATCAATGGCTGACATAATAACGCTATGGCACAAAACAGTTGAACTCAACATCATTGTTCGTACGAAAGACAACGAACGTATTGTCCGGCGGATAATCGACGAGAACAAACTGCCAATAATTGTAAAATTCATTAATAAAAGCTCACCTTCAACATAAATATTTCTAAAAATACTTAAAAATATCCTTTTATTTTGCCGGAATATTTATTAGTTTGGAAACGTATGATACAGAAAACGTTTCCACTGGCCAAGAAAGATTTACCCGTAACTTTCAGACCGGTAATTGAACATGCCCGGACCCAGATTATGAAAAACGGGATTCGCAGTTTTACGATCGAAAATCTGGCCGCTGAACTTCGAATCAGTAAAAAGACGGTCTATAAATACTTCGCCAGCAAAGAGGAATTCGTCGAAGCCGTATTGATGTATAATTTTGATGACCTGTTTTCAAAAGTGGAAAAGCTGCCTGAAGAGCCTGATGATCCCCTGGAACACATCTATCAAATTATATACATCATTTTAAACCATTTGTCCGTCATGAACTCCAATTCGATATATGAAATTAAACTTTATTATCCCAATATCTGGAACCGGATCGAACAATTTCGCAGCGGTGTACTGGACGATTTAATCAGTCGCTTCGCAAAAGCCCAGACCCTGGGGCTGATCCGGAAGGATATCAAGATTGATTTTCTGACCGGTATTATTTTAAATGTTGTCCAAAACGTTTTTCAGCCGGAGTTTTTTATTAAATATCCTTATTCCATTCCTGAAATGATGAAATCTTTTATCGATATCGTTATGAATGGAATAATGGAAGAGGGGCAGCGTTTTAATATAAATTCCCTGGATCACAAACAGCCATGAAGCTGGATAGGTGGATTGAGACAGTTCTCAAATATCCCCGCACGGTGATTGCCGGGTGGCTGCTATTAACGACTCTTATGGGCTGGAATATCCTGGTACTCCAGATTGAACCGGATGTGCAGGAAATGCTGCCCGATGATTTTGCGATCGTAAAAGCTATGGATGAAATGAATGACTTATTTGGTGGTTCCGAGCTGATTTTGGTGTCGATTTCCTCGGATAATATTTTCAGTGAAAATACACTTGCCAAGATACGAAATATGACGGTGGAAATTGAAAATCTACCGTACATAAACAAAGTTGTGTCGCTAAGCAATGTCGAAGATATTATCGGCAGTGATGTTGGATTTGAAGTGAGTCAGGTGATTGATGAATTTCCGGTAACGGAAGCGGAGATTACCGCCATTAAGGACCGGATCCGTGGTAATGAATTGCTCCATGGCGCTGTCGCGTCCAGGGATTTTAAAAATGCGGCGATTATTGCCATGCTGAATGCCTCAGTCGAATCGTATGATGATGAACAACTGTTCAGAGATTTTGATAATATTCGCCGGCGTTATGAAAATCCTGAAACCATATATCTGGCAGGTTACCCTTTGACGCGTCGTGAGGTGGCTGTGACTATGCAGGGCGACGTGATGACCCTTTTTCCTTACGGAATTGTGTTGATGATAATATTCCTGGTATTCAGTTTTCGCAGTTGGATTGGCGCTTTTTTACCCTTCATTATCCTTATGCTCGTGGTTGCCAATACTCTGGGATTCATGGCCATCCTGAGTATGAAATTCACCTTCATCGGCTTAATGATACCGGTGATGCTGATTGCCGTAACCAGCAGTTACAGTATTCATATTCTGTCTCAATATTTTAGTGAGTGCCGGGATTGCCAAAGCCCTGACAATAAGCTTAAAGTTATAAAATCAGCCATGAACCTGATGATAACGCCGGTATTTTTATCGGGTCTGACAACCTTGATTGGTTTTCTCAGTTTACAGTCTCATGTATTGCCGCCTGTTCATGAATTGGGTATTCTGGTCTCTTTTGGGATTGTGGTAGCGTTTTTAACCAGCATGACATTTTTACCGGCGGCGCTAATATTGTTGCCATTTCCCTTGCATTTGCAAAGCAGTTCTGCATCCGGCCGACTGGACCGGGTTCTTAGCAATTGGGGAAGATATTTTACCCGACACAACAAAGGCTTTCTACTGGTTTTTGCATTAATTGTCATAATCATTGCTGTCGGTATTCGGCGGATTGAAGTCGATACGAATCCGGTCTATTTCTGGGACGCTAAATCCGAGTTGCGCAAAAGCAGTGATTTTATCGACAAGGAATTCGGCGGCTCCTCGCAATTGTCGATTCTGGCGGAAGGTGACATTAAATCGCCGGAATTTCTCCACAAGATGGAAGACCTGTCCGGTTATCTGAAAACGAAAGAACAAATAACATCGGTTACCTCCATTGTGGATCAGCTGAAGCTGATGAACCGGGCATTTCATGCTGACAGTGCCAGGTATTATAAGATACCTAAAACCCGGGAGGAGGTCGCGCAATACCTGCTCCTGTATACCTTATCCGGTGATGCCGAAGACCTTGATCAATTTGTCGATTATGATTATGAAAAGGCCCAGATTATTGCCCGGATTGTGGAAACGGGTTCAGCGGATTCCTATCGTTTGTATCTCGATATTTTAGATCATATTGAAAAAGCGTTTGACGCTTCCGAGTTTCCGTCAGTAACGGGCATGACGGCATTTGTTGGCGTCCTGGCGGACATGGTAGTAAAAGGTCAGATTCGAAGTCTGATTATTTCCATTGTTCTGGTTTGCCTGGTAACCGCGGTAATCTTCAGGTCTCCGGTGGCTGGATTTTTATCAGTTTTACCCCTGACGGGAGCCATGCTGATTGTGTTCGGCCTGATGGGATTTATAGGGATTCGTCTGGATATGGCGACGGTAATGCTGTCCAGTATTATGATCGGGATCGGGATCGATTATACTATTCATTTTCTGTATCGCTGTCGCCTGGAAGTCCGGAAGGGACTCAGTCTCAAAGCGGCGATCCCAATAACATTACAGACCAGCGGCAAAGGGATTTTATATAATGGTTTATCCGTGATGACAGGTTTCGTGGTGTTTCTGCTATCGGGATTTTTACCCATCTATTTTTTCGGATTTTTAATTGTTATATCCATTGTGGTATGTTTACTGGGAGCGTTGACTGTTATGCCGGCGCTGTTAATGATTAGTAAACCAAAATTTATTACACATAAAAACAGGAGTGATGATGAGTGAGCGACTGGATAAACGGATATCCAAAATTCTGTTTGCTGTTTCGGGTGCAATTGTGCTCTACTGGCTGGTCAAAGGATTAATCTGGTTGTACGGCTGGTTTATCAGTTTGCCTGCCTACAGCGCTGGCTGGTGGGGATCGCTGGGGCATTTTTGCCTCAATAATCTGAGTATAATCATCGTGATTTACCTTATTATTTGTTTGCAGGTGGCGGGCTTGGCAGAGTTTCGCTTCAGGAAAAATTTCTTAAAAGCATTCTTACTCGGAATTGTCCTGACACCGCCGGGAATGTTGATTGCCTGGGGTCGGAAATAACATGTGTATAACCGTAATTTAGATTGGTGAATTATGAATACCGGAAAACGAGATAATTTGAAGAACTGGATTGATTTTGTAATGCATTACCCCAGAACTGTAATCGGGGTTAGTATTCTATTAACATTATTAATGGGATGGAATATCCCAAAAATAATCATAGATCCTGATATTAAATCGATGTTGCCGACCGATACGGATATCATCGTATCCATCAATGAAATGGAAGATATTTTCGGAGGATCGGAACTGGTTATTATATCCCTGAAGTCCGATGATATATTCAGTGAGGCAACCCTCAGGAAAATTCAAATCCTCAGCGAAGAAGTCGAGGAGTTGCCGATTGTCGACAGAGTTCTGTCAATTACAAATATGTTTAAAATTAGTGGAATCGAGGGGGGATTTGAGGTTCAGGATCTGATCGAAAAAATTCCTGAAAATGAAGAAGAACGGGCCGCACTGCGTCAAACGGTGATGGATGATGATCTGATTTATGGAAATATCGTGTCGAAAGATTTTCAGCGTACATCAGTGATTGCCATTTTATCCGTTTCCGGTGATAAAAATTCCGATCAGGAAGCCTACAGGATTTTTCACGATCTGGAGAAAAAGTTTGAAGATCCTGAGGAGATCGATATTGCCGGGCTGCCAATTACCCGACGGTCGATTACCCTGACGATGCAAAAGGATATGAAGGCATTGCTTCCGTTTGGCATTTCTCTGATGATTTTTCTGCTCATTTTCAGTTTTAGAAGCTGGGCAGGCGCTTTTCTGCCCTTCGCGGTCGTCATAATGAGCATTATTAACACGCTCGGTTTAATGGCATTGCTGGGGATGAAATTCAGTTTTATCAGTGTTTTAATCCCGGTAATGCTGATTGCCATTGCCAACGATTACAGTATACATATAATTTCCCATTATTTTGAGGAGTATAGTTCTAGCACCGATAAACATCAGAATTCCATCATTCACCGAACCATGGAACATTTAAAAGTGCCGGTATTTCTGGCTGGTATTACCACTGTAATTGGGTTTCTAAGCTTGCAATCCCATGTGTTGCCACCGGCGCGCCAGCTGGGGCTGCTGGCATCATTTGGTGTTGCGTTGGCGTTATTGCTAAGCGTGACCTTTGTACCGGCGGCTCTGCAATTGCTGGATGTCCCGATGATCTTAAAAACAGAAGGCAACTCCCAAAGAATGAATAAGTTCCTGAGCCGGTGGGGGCGTTTTTTTATCAGGCACCGTAAAGCTTTCCTGATTGCTTGCCTGGTTTTTACTGTTCTGATTGCATCAGGTATTCCGCGCATTGTTGTGGATACAAATCCGATGCACTATTATAAGGAGTCATCGGAAATACGAAAAAGCAATACGATTATCGATAAATATTTTGGCGGTTCAACGCAATTAAGTATCAAAACGGAAGGTGATATAAAAGATCCTGCTGTTCTGAGGAAAATGGAACGGCTTTGCGATTATCTGGAGCAGGAGCCGACGGTGACCCGTACGATTTCCATTGTCGATTATATTAAAAAAATGAACAAGGCTTTCAACGGGGACAGTAGTGAGTACTATGTATTACCCGATACCCGTGAAGCTGTGGCGCAGTACCTGCTATTGTTTTCCATCTCCGGTGATGAAGATGACCTGAGCCAGGTTGTCGATTATGATTATAGTCAGGCCCAGATTATGGCACGGGTGAACGAAACCAGCTCTGTGTCGCTGAACAGGCTTCTGAATGATACCCGGGAGTATGTAAGAACTGAATTTGATGAAGAGACCTTTCCGGCTGTGACCGGGTTTGTCGCTGTCATCGGTGAATTGGTAGATATGGTCGTTCGGGGACAAATGTACAGTCTGATTTTATCGATTGTGCTGGTGTGCCTGGTCTGCATGGTGATATTTCGGTCGGTGGTAGCGGGATTGTTAGCGATAGTGCCACTGTCGGCTTCGATCATCACGGTATTCGGATTGATGGGCTATTCCGGAATTGAACTGAATATCGCCACGGCGATGCTGTCCAGTATTATGATTGGTGTCGGAGTTGATTATACGATTCATTTTCTGTATCGGTTTCGATATGAAGTCCAGGCTGGAAAGCCGGCGCAGGATGCGGTGATTCGGACCCTGACCACCAGCGGGAAGGGCATTATTTATAATGCGTTGTCGGTGATTGTCGGTTTTACGGTGCTATTGGTTTCGGGCTTTCTACCGATCTACTTTTTCGGATTTCTGATCGTATTTTCCATTTCAGCGTGTCTCGTCGGAGCTTTGACGATTATGCCGGCGTTGCTGGTGATCATCAGGCCGAAATTCATTTTTAAAAAGTCATGAAAAGGAGCGAGTTATGAAAAATTTTAAGCTTGTATTACCTGTCAGTATTTTAATATTATTCTTTACACAACTGCTGCCGGCCCAGATAAGCGGACGCGACATCATGCAGAAAGTCGATGATCAGGGGAGTGTTCAAACAGAAATAAATAAATCTAAAATGACCCTGATCAATAATAAAGGCAAGACCAGAGAACGAGAGGTTACCCGTTATGAAAAATCCTATAACGGGGCCAGTGGAATTGACACAAAGATCCTGATCTTTTTTGAATATCCGGCTGATATACGGGGAACCGGTCTTCTCCTGTGGAGCTTTACAGATGCCCAAAAGGAAGACGACCGCTGGTTATATCTGCCGGCATTAAAACGAGTTCGACGCATCGCTGGTGAGAGCAAAAATGAATATTTTATGGGAACAGATTTTACCTATGATGACATGGGTGGCCGTAATCTCGATGATGATACCTATAAACTCTTAGGCAAGGAGCCAGTTGATGGTGTTGAGTGTTTTAAAATTGAATCCGTTCCGAAATCTGAAGATGATCAGTACAGCAAGAAGGTAACGTGGGTAATCCCGGAAAAATGGGTGTTTGTAAAAGTCGAATTCTATGAAAAAAGCGGCGCTTTGCAGAAAGTTCTAACAGTATCCAATATCAAGCAGGTAAACGGTATCTGGGTTGGTCACGAGCTGTTTATGGATAATCTGAGCAAACAACACCAGACAAAAATTGAAATCCTGGAAGTGAAATTTGACAATGCGATGAATGATCAGATATTTACGCAAACGACTTTACAACGAGGTAAGGTGCAATGAGAACCGGTAAAGCAATTTTCGTTACAATGGTTTTATCCATTAGCCTTTTTCAAATTAGTTTTGCCGAGCTCGAATTCCATGGTTTTTTCCGGAACCACAGCGCATTTCGGACAGCTGAGCCGAACGATGCCATGCTGTTGCGGAACCGGATGCGCCTGAATTCCGAGCTTTGGGGTGATAATGTCTATGGTTTCGCCTCGGTTGATTTTTTAAGTGACATCGTGACCGGGGATGATTCAAAGTTGAATTTACGGGAAGCATATCTTGATATTTACGGCAATTGGGTAGATTTCAGGATTGGTAAGCAGCAGGTAGTCTGGGGCAAAGCCGATGGTTATTTTATCAACGATATTGTCAATCCGCTGGACCTGTCCCTGTTTTTATTGCAGGATTTTGAAGATATCCGGATAGCGACATCCATGCTCAATACCAAACTCCATTATGGCAATCACTCTCTGGAATTGCTGGTGATTCCAGAGTTCAAACCAATGAATATAAACTTCGACGGTGATTGGGCTTTTAATCGGCCGGATTCGTTCACAGCCGCTATTAATATGGGTGGTGGAATTATGAATTTGAATCTTCCAATAAACTACCAGGAGGACATTCTACCCCAATCCTCGTTGAAAAACATGGAATATGGCCTGAAATTAAATAGTTTTGTCTTCGGTACAGATATCTCCTTAATTTATCTTAAAGCCCGGGAAGATAAACCAATCATGCAGAAGGAAATTGTTATCAATAATCTGGGAATACCTTCAGCCGTCAATTTATACCCTTCACATCCCTGGTTCTGTTTCTACGGGATGAATTTTTCACGGCCGCTGGGAATGTTTGTTTTAAGAGGCGAAGGCGGGTATTATCCGTCACGTCATTTTGACTATGTGCCTGAAAATCAGGCCGAAATGATGATAAGTAATTTTTTACTCACCAAACCGTTCATCCAGGGAATGCTGGGTGTTGATTATCAGCTGACGGGCAGTATCAATGTCGCTGTACAGGGGATTCAGGAACGAATACTTAACTATGAAAATTCCATGAAATTCAATGATGAGATTAATCAACTGGGATCATTAATGGTGAATGCGAGTCTTTTCAACGAAACGGTTCTTCCAATGTGGCTGGTGCTCTATAATTTTACCAATGATTCCTATTTAAGCCGTATTATGGTCGACTGGAAATATTCCGATAGTTTTACGATTACAGCAGGAACTGATGTACTGGGCGGCGGTTCGGATGCCAATTCATCCGGGCAATTTGACTTCGGTCAGTTTGATAAAAATGATAACGTCTATTTAAAGTTGAAATATAGTTTCTGATAAAAACCGATTCCGAATTGCCAGGTGAATATCGTACCGTGTATCTCAAAACCGCAGACCAGCTGACGGTTGAAACCTAAATGATAAAACCAAAGTAAGCGATAACCATTCCAAAAATTATCATACATATTCCCAAAAGCCGTGAATTTTTATAAAAATCCTTAAAATAGGAAATGGATTTGGGGACTATTACAACTATAGCTCCGCCAATCAGAGATAACCAACTAATTATAGTGATTAAAACAGTCCAATTTTTAACCCACAGGTTATGATATTCGATCAGTATTATGCCAGCAATTATTCCGACACAACCGGATACAAATGTCAAAGCCGGTGATTTTTCAAAATCATTGACAATATCATTGAAGTTAATCGTACCAATTAAAACAGCAATACCGGTTGAAATGTAAATAACAGAGATGATTTTCGCGATTAAGATTGATAATTCCATTTCCACACTCCTTTTAATACTGTAAAAAAAAATAGATTATTTTAAGGAATATTTCCTTTTAACCTTTTTATTTCTTTGTCGAAATCCGATTCGTAATTCTTATCCTGTACCGCCCTGAATTTATCATATTGTTCTTCTGCTAATTTCCTGGCAATATCTGCTGAAATACTTCCTGCATTTTTTAGAACTGAATAATCATTGAATTGAAGAAATGCATCCAACTTGTCACCCCAATCTTTCATCCGCATTGGAATTTGGCGTTCTGCTTGATTTTCGGCATAATCGAGATACATGGTAACAATGCGGTTCAAATTGCTTATCTCTTTTTCATTCAGATAGTTTTTGGCAATGGAAACATCCGACTTTAAAACCTTCCCTTTGGGTGATTTTTTCCACGTAGTTAGACCCATATTAGGCAATTCGGCTTTTGCCCTCAAAGCAATTATCTCTGCCGCCGTATGGCCTGTTATCGCCCAATGTAATTTATTCTGAACGGTTTTGTAAAACATTTGTGTTGTTTCGGCCTTGGGGTCATAGTCGATACTACACTCCGAATAAATATCGGAAATTTTCTGATAAAAACGACGCTCGCTGGCACGGATCTCCCTAATCCGTTCGAGCAACTCATCAAAATAATCCTTCCCAAACAGCTTTATGCCTTGTTTTAGACGCTCATCGTCCAATACGAAGCCTTTGATAATAAACTCCTTTAACGTCTTCGTTGCCCAGATACGGAATTGAGTTGCCTGATGCGAATTTACCCGGTAGCCAACCGATATTATAGCATCAAGGTTGTAAAACTCAAGCTTACGTTTTACTTCTCGTCCTGCTTCGTTTTGAACTGTTCGGATTTTCCGAACAGTTGCTTCTTTTTGCAGCTCATCACTTTCGTAAATATTCGATAAATGCTCGCTGATAGTCGATTTTACCACTCCAAACAA
>Ga0268276_1002074_pt1 | contig 17884 bp, 13 predicted proteins | sample saktaG_4_FD_190145 | JGI IMG/M metagenome (GOLD analysis project Ga0268276, IMG submission 190145) | Saline water microbial communities from Sakinaw Lake, British Columbia, Canada - sak_2010_1_5_45m | ecosystem: Environmental > Aquatic > Non-marine Saline and Alkaline > Saline ...
AAACGCCTGAAGAAACAGATCAGGAAGGTCTCGGTTTTTCATAAGAAATTGCTTCGATCGAAATAAGACTCTCTCCGCACCGGCCGATGCCACAACTTATTGAGTAATTACCTTTATTGTATTGGCGCGGGTGCCCGCTTCCGCCAATTCCGGATCTTTTCGAACAAAAAGCGGAAGACGAAACGGATGCCCCGCATCATCCTCGTGCCCAACCAGAGCAGGCCCAAACCCAGCACCGCGATCAGGAGCGCTCCGAAGATATAGATGACCGTGTTCAGGGTGGGATCGGAGACCAGGGGGTAGATATCCATCCAGGGGTCGAGGAATCCCGGGCTGAAGACGCGGATGATCAGGATGACGGCGCTCAGCCAGCCGGTCAGGATCAGGCTGAAGGCCACGATGTAGAAGGCCAGGACGAGGGCCAGGACTCCGATGATGAGGCCGACGGCCGCGCTCAGGCCCCCCAAGCCGAGGGGGACACCGAAGAACGCAATGAGGACCCCGGCCAGGATGTAGAAGGGGAGCTTCTTCTTCTTCCCCATCGTGACCATGGCCTCGGGCAGGCGGGACGAAACGACGGCGGCCGGTTCGCCGAGTTTGTCGAGGACCTTGAGGATCCGGGTGACTTCGTCCTCGGTCGGGTCGTTGCGGAACGACTCGTAGATGTGCGAGTGGATCTCCTTGACGAGTTCTTCCTGGTCTTTGGCCGGGAACCCCTTGATGCCCTTTCTCAATCGCACCAGATAATTATCGACGATCTGGGCGACAGGCCCGCTGAAACCGTTAGCCATTGTTCGTCTCCTTCTTCACGGAAAGGACTGGGTGGTCTTCGTCCGTGTTTTCCGGGATCGGCCCGCGCTGGACGTTGACGACGATCGCGGAGAGCTTCCTGAATTCCCCTTCGAGCACTCGGAACGCCTCCTCCCCCTTGAGCGTCAATGTGTAGTATTTTCGGGGAGGTCCCTGGCTCGATTCGACCCACTCGGATTGGACGAGCCCTTCCTTGGCCAAGCGGCCGAGGATGGGGTAGATCGTCCCTTCCGTAAGGTCGATTTCCTCGTCGCCGGAAATGGTCTTGACGAGGGAATATCCGTAGTGTCGTCCCCTCGAGAGGCAGGCCAGGATGGCCAGCTCCAAAATCCCTTTTCTCAACTGGGTTATTTTGTTTTCCATGTTATAACCAGATACAATGTAATACATAGTAGTATGTTTGTCAAGCTATTTTTATTTAATTTCCCATATTTTTTTTATTCCGGCAGGGGTCAGATGAATAAAAGAACCATAGCCTGGACGACAAACAGCCTCAGAAGCATCGTCAACGGGTATACGGTCACAAATGCCATCGAGACCTCGTCGGACCCGGGCGCCAGGGAATTGGCGTAAGCGAGGGCCGGCGGGTTGGTCATGCTTCCGGCTATCAAGCCGCAAAGGGACAGGTAGTTGAGCTTGAAAAAAAGCCGGGCGACAAGTGTCGCGAGGAGGATCGGAACGAGCGTGATCAGCGCGCCGCCGATGAACCAGGTGACGCCCACCCGGAGGAATGTCTCGACGAACCCGGCCCCGGCCCCGAGCCCCACCGCCGCCAGGAAGAGCGAAATGCCGATCGTTCGGAGCATCTGGTTGGCGCTCGGCGGGACGTGCCAGACGAGGGGGCCGATCGAGCCGATGCGGCTCAGGAGGACGGCCACGATGAGCGGGCCTCCGGCCAGTCCGATCCGGAAGGTGACGGAAGAGCCGGGGAGCTTCAAAGGAAGGCTCCCGAGCAGGACCCCGAGGGCGATTCCTATGAACATCGGCACAACGGCGGCCTGGGACAGCCGTTCCCCAGTTTCCCCCGCGTCCCCCGCGAACGTGTCCATGGCCTCCGGCTTTCCCACGACCCGGAGTTCATCGCCGAACTGCAAGCGGAACCCCGCCCGCGGCGAAAACTCCATGCCTGTGCGGATGATACGGGTCACGATCAGGCCGTAGGTCTCACGCAGGTTGAGCTCCTGGACGGATTTCCCCCGGATCCCCGGCCGGGTCACGATGATCCTTCGGCTGGTGAACTCGGATGGCGCCTCGGTGAGATTGACGGAGATTTCCACGCCGATGACGGATTTCAGCTTGGCGAGCATCTCGGGCGTCCCGACCGCATGAAGCCGGTCCCCGATTCGGATCTTGGTCTTGGCCCGGGGGACCTCCTGGGCCCGCAGACCGCGGGCGAGCCGGGAGATGACCACCCCCCCACCGGCCATGCTGACGATCTGGCTGACCGGAAGCCCGTCCAGGTCCGGGTTGCGGACCTCCAAGTTGATGCCGGAGAGCCGTGACGCATCTTTTTCCTTCAAGGCATCGAGCTCGGCGGCCACGCACCGGGGATCGACCCGGAGGGCGAGGCGTATCGCCCCCATCACCAAAATCACTCCGATGACACCGAAGGGATAGGCCATCGCGTAGGCCACGGACGGGAGCTGCGCGACGGCGTCGGTATATCCCGGAACGAACTTCAGGGACTGTTGAACGGCGGCCAGACTGGGCGTATTCGTCGTCGCTCCCGAAAACAGCCCGGCCGCCGCGGCCAGGGGAATGCCGGCGAACCGATGAAGGATAAGCGCGATGGCGCCTCCGCCCAGAACGACTCCCCCGGCCAGGAGATTCAAGCGGAGGCCCTGCTTGCGCATGGAGGCAAGAAGCCCGGGCCCGACCTCCTGCCCGAAGCTGTAGACGAAAAGGATCAGCCCCAGGTCGCGGGCGAACCCCCACATCATGGGGTCGATGGAAATGCCGAAATGCCCGAAAACCAGGCCGACGAAAAGGATCCCGGCGACGCCGATCCTGAACGACAGGACACGGATCATCCCGAGGACCATTCCCAGGACGGTGACCGCGCAGAGAACGAAGAGAGCATGACCGACGGCGTCCTGGAGGAAAAGGTCGAATAGCCAGCGCATCAAGCGGCATTGTAACGCACGCCTCTCGGCTAGTCAAAATTGGTATTGTGTCCCCTTTTTTAATAAAATTAGAAAGTGCCGCCCGTCAAGGAGAGGCTCATGAAGCGAAACCACCCCATAACGGCGTCGAGGCTCAGGCCCGGCGAGATCGTGCTCGGCCTTTTCCTGCTGGCCACGGCCGGCCTCGTGATGACCGGCGGCTCCGCCCAGGACGTGAAATCCGGCGCCGGGTCATGGGATCCAGAATCCGGGTTGGGCAACCACCGGGCCGTCGTCCGCGTCGAAGCGTCTACCACGCCGAAAGCCCTTTCGCCTAAGAAGGGCGCGAAAAAAGCCGTCGCGGCCCCGGTGATCACGAAGCCCACGGCCGTACGCGTTATCATCCCCTGGCGGCGACGAGACCTCGATCCCGACCAGAAGAACCTCATCGTCGTGGATGCCGCTTCGGGCGATTGGATCCCGAACGTTCTCCCGCTCGCGGTCGACCGGGAACACGGCGACATCGTCTTCGAGCCGCGGACGGTCCCGGGAGATTATTTCGTCTATTATATGCCCTACAAGTCCGAAGGACGGAAGAATTATCCGAACGTGAGATATGACCCGCCCGCCCTGACGACCGACCCGGCCTGGCTCGCCGCGATCGGCCTCACGCCCGAAAAACTCGCGGAACTCGGCCCCGACGCATTCCCACGGGCCAAGGTCCTCTCGCTTCAATCCGTCGACGAATTCAACGCGTTCACACCGATGGAGTTGATCGCCACAGCCGCGGAAACGAAGACGCTCCTCGAGGCCCACCCCCGCGCCGCGTATCTCCTCTTCCCTGAAGACCGCTCGCGCTCGATCCGCATGACGGACGACCTGCCTGCCCGTTGGGCCGTCGGCGGGCCGAGCGGAGCGATCCGGGGCGAGGCGGCGCGCGGCGAGTATTTCACGTTCCAGATCGGCGTTTGGGCGGCCCGGGCGCCGATCGCCGACCTCGAGGTACGGTTCACGGACCTCGTCCAACCCGTACCCCGGATCGAGGATGGCTCTCCCGCCCCGCGGACGCTCATCGCCGCGTCGGCCATGACCTGCTTCAACAAGGGCGGTGTCAACTGGGATGCCACATCGTTCCGGAAGGAGATCCCCGTCGAACGCGGAAAGATCCAGGCCCTCTGGTGCGGCGTCCAGGTGCCTCGCGACGCCCGGCCGGGCGTTTTCAGCGGCACGGTGACGGTCGCGCCCAAGGGCATGCCGGAGACGATCCTGGGTATCGAGCTCCGCGTAACCGACAACGTCTTCGAAGACGCCGGGGACGGCGACCCCTTCCGCATGACCCGCCTCCGCTGGCTCGACTCGACCCTGGCCCAGGACGACGGCATCGTCCCGCCGTACACGGCGCTCGAGGTCGACGGGCTTACCATCGGCTGTCTCGGCCGTTCGCTGACTATCGGGCGAGACGGGTTCCCGGCCCGCATCCGGAGCTTTTTCGCGCCCGAAATGACGCGTTTGCAGGCAAAGCCCGTGCCGCTGACCGCCGCGCCCATGAGGCTCATCGTCACCGACCCCCAAGGACGTGAGCTCCCCTGGGCCCCGGGCGCGAGCGTTCCCGGTCCCCGCCCCGTCCAAAAGGGCCCGGGCGCCGTCGTCTGGGAGACAGAAAACCGCGCCGGCGACCTGGTCATGAAGCTCGTCGCCCGCCTGGAATTCGACGGCTTCGTCGACTACAAGGTCGCGATCACCGCCCTTCGCGACACGCCGCTCTCCGACATCCGTCTCGAAGTCCCCTTTGAGGAGGAACGCGCCCGTTACATGATGGGCCTCGGCTTCAAAGGCGGGCTCCGGCCCGAGTCCTTCGACTGGGCATGGGACCAGAAGAAGAACCAGGACGCCCTCTGGCTGGGCTCTGTCAACGCCGGGATGCAGGTGTCCCTCCGCGCCGAGAACTACTCCCGGCCGCTCAACACCAATTTCTACCTGTCCAAGCCCCTCAATCTGCCGCCGTCTTGGTGGAACGAAGGCAAGGGAAAAGTGGAGGTCCGGAGGGGAGGCGCGGAAGGAGCCAAGGGGGCGGCCAAGGCCTCCGCGCCCCGGCCCGTCATTATGGCCGCCCGCTCCGGTCCGCGGACGATCCGGGCCGGCGAGACGCTCCATTTCGATTTCACCCTCCTCCTGACACCGTTCAAGCCCCTCGACCCGGCCACCCATTTCCGCGAGCGCTACTTCCACGCCTTCAAGCCGCTCAACGAGGTCGCTGCGACGGGCGCCAACGTCATCAACGTGCATCATGCCAACGACATCAATCCCTACATCAACTATCCCTTCTTGCGGCCCCGCGAGATGAAGGCCTACATCAACGACGCCCACGGCCGCGGCTTCAAGGTCAAGATCTACGACACCATCCGCGAGCTCTCCAACCGCGCTCCCGAGCTCTTCGCCCTGCGCAGTCTCGGCCACGAGATCTTCTCGCCGGGCCCCGGCGGCGGCTATTCCTGGCTCCAGGAGCATCTGGGGAGCGACTACATCGCCGCCTGGTTCGTCCCCGAACTCAAGGACGCCGCGATCATCAACAGCGGCATGTCGCGCTGGCACAACTACTATATTGAGGGGCTCGACTGGGTCGCCCGCAACGTCGGCATCGACGGGCTCTACCTCGACGACGTCGCCTTCGACCGGACGACGATGAAGCGAGTGCGCAAGGTCCTCGACCTCCGCCGGCCCGGCGCGCTCATCGACCTCCACAGCGCCAACCAGTACAACGTGCGCGACGGTTTCGCCTCGAGCGCCAACCTCTACCTCGAGCATTTCCCCTTCCTCAATCGCCTCTGGTTCGGGGAGTACTTCGATTACAACGGCAGCGGCCCCGACTATTGGCTGGTCGAGATGTCCGGCATCCCCTTCGGGCTCATGGGCGAGATGCTCCAGGACGGCGGTAATCCCTGGCGCGGGATGGTCTTCGGCATGACCAGCCGCCTGCCCTGGGCCGGCGACCCGCGTCCTCTGTGGAAGGTCTGGGACGAATTCGGGATAGCGGAGAGCGAGATGGTCGGTTGGTGGGTTGAGGCGAATCCGGTGAAAACGCGGAATCCCGAAGTCCTGGCGACGGCCTACGTCAAGCGGGACGATTCCGTTCTCATCGCACTGGCCTCATGGGCAAAAGAACCCGTCGACGTCCGCCTCGCGATCGACTGGAAAAAGCTCGGCCTCGACCCGACGAAGGCCGCCTTCCGCGCCCCGGCCATCGAAAGATTCCAAGAGGCGGCGGAGTTCAAGCCGGGAGACCCGATCCGCGTCGAGCCCGGAAAAGGCTGGTTGTTGATCCTGCGCTAGATCGGGCTTTCCCTTTGGGCCGAACGCGCAAGCGTTCCAGCCGGACGTCATTGTGGCGACCGCATAAACACATTGCGGACGGCCGTCGTTATTATCTATAATGCATGCGGCTTAAAGGGAGGGACCATGAAAAAGCATTCATTGAAGTTTTTCCCGGTGATCTTTTGTATCGTCGCCTTCGTTGGGACCGCAGCCACAAGGATATCGACCGCGGCTGGACAGGCTCCGTCAGTCACCCTGAAACCCGACCTGACCATCGGCGTCGAGGACGGCGACGAGAACCTGATGTTCGGCTCGATCTCCCGGATCGACCTCGACGGGAGAGGGAATATCTACATCCTGGATTATAAGTTTCGCAAAATCGTCGTATTCGACAAGGACGGCAAGCTTTTAAGAACCATCGCCGTGCCCGCGGGACAGGGTCCCCGAGAAGCGACGAACCTCAGCGGTATCGCCGTCACACCCGACGGCACGCTCTTCGTCAACGACACGCGCAAAGTCATCGTCTACGGCCCGGACGGTCAATTCCTCCGGTCGTTCCTTGTCGACTTCATGATCTCCTCGATCGGTTGTGCCGGGACGGAGGACCTGGTCGCCATCGGACCGAATGGCGGAAAGATCCTGCATGTCTTTGACCAGACGGGGAAGCTCCTTGCTTCCTTCGGCGACACATTCACTCCCCCCGCGGAACTGGAACAGATGAAAGAGATGCCGATGTTCGGCTCGCCGATCCTCTTCAATTGTTCGAAGGACGGAAGGATATTCGTCCTCAACCCGCACAGGTACGAGGTCTCGGTCTTCAAGGACGGCCGCCTTGAACAGGTCCTGAAGGGCAAGAATGAGCTTTTCAAACCCATCCAGCAAAGAGGCCGGGGGTTCTTCTCCACGGCAGCTCATATCATTAAGAGCGGCGAGTTCATCTTCGTGGTCTTCCAAAATCCCGACCCCGGGGCTAAAAAAACGGCAGACATCTTCCAGGCCGGAAAGCAAGTCGGAGCGATGGACCTACCCGGGACACCGTACGTCTCCGATCAACAGGGCCGGATATATTTCGTCGAGGCAGAGAATTTCCCCAAGGTCGTCCGCTATACCGTCGTTAAGAACTGAAAAGCGGGTGAGCCGGACGCTTACGAAGCGGAACTGCTCATCCGATGACCTTCATCAGCCAGCGGTGGAGGGGCGCCAGCGGCTCGTAGCGCTTGAAACAGTAATCGACGAGTCGGGCCGAAAAGAACTCCTCGGGGATCTTCGCCTCGGAGCTGGCGTAGAGGCCATTGTGCTTGAGGAGCGCGGCGTTCGGATGGTCGGGGTCAAAACCGGCCGGAACACGTTTGTAGTGCCCGCCGCCCAAGGAGAAGCCCGCCCTGGCCGAGATCGCGACCTTGATCTTTCGGATCTCCGCGCCGCTCTTCGGATCGACGACGGCCTTCCGAAAGCGGCCGAGGAGGGAGTCCGGGATCATGTACATGCCCACGCCGAGCCATAGGTCGGGCGGTTCGAGGTGGAAATAGAAGCCCGACGTTTCCAGCCTCGGGCGGGCACCGTCCCAGAATAAGATGCCGAGGTTCGTCTTGTAGGGCACGGGGTCCAGGCTGAAGCGCGTGTCACGGTTGATACGAAAGATGGACTTGTTGACCTTGGGCACGGCGACGATGTGCGGGGCTATCCGCCGCAGCCTTTCCCCCATGGCCGTGACGAAGAGCTTGGCCGGCGCCATGATGTGCCGGTCGTAGGTCTCCCGGTTCCTGTCGAACCATTCCTTGTTATTGTTCTTGCGGAGCGCCGTGAAGAAGCGGACCGTCTCTTTGGTAAACCCGGAAAAAACGGCGTCGTCGGACATGTCGCCCTCCTGCCTGGCATTTTATCAGAACGGCCGGTCCCCGCCCATATCATTTGGTTCTTCTCCTGATTTCGGGGAATCCCGAATTGCCACCGGCAGAGGCGCTGTGCTATAACTCCGGACAATACATCCGGAGTTCGCGCGATCGGCATGGAGGTATGCATGAGATGGGTCCGGGCGATCGTTTCCCTCGCCCTCGCGGCCGCGATATTCTGGGGCCTCGATAACCGCCACGGCACGTTCCCCGCGCTGGGCAAGCTCCTCGACCCGTTCGCCGGCTTCTGGCAGAATGGCAGCCGGTCCGACGCCGTCCCCGATAAGCTGGCCGTTCCGGGCCTGCGCGACGAGGTCCGGGTCGTCTGGGATGCGCGGCGCGTGCCTCACATCTTCGCCCAAAACGACCATGACCTGTACCTGGCCCAGGGCTACGTCGCCGCTTCGCTCCGCCTCTGGCAGATGGAGTTCGGGTGCCTTTACACGGCCGGCCGCATCTCCGAAGTCGTCGGTCCGGCCGGCTTGAGGCAGGACATTTTCACGCGGCGATTCGGGCTCCCTTGGGCCGCGGAAAACGCCGTCCGCGCCTTCCGCGACGACCCCAAGATGCTTGAGGTTGTCGACGCCTTCACCGCCGGGGTCAACGCCTTTATTCGGACGCTGGGCCGCAAGGGCCTGCCCGTCGAATACAAGATCTTCGATTACCGGCCGGAGCCGTGGACGGACTATAAGTGCGCCCTGCTCCTCAAGGCCATGGCCTTCTCGCTCAGCTCATACAGCTAGGATGCCGCGATGACGCAGATCAAGAAGACGATGAACGTTCCGGGCGAATGGCCCGGATGGGAGAACTTCGTCGACCGGCTATTCCCTTACATGCCGCCCCTCGTCGACCCGGTCCTCCCGCCGGGGACGCCTCTCGATTTCACGCCGCTTTCGGTCCCGTCCCGCGGAGGGGCGGAAGGAGACGACGGGAATAAAGGAGGCGCAAGCGGCCCCGCCGCCTCCTCGAGAGGTCTTGAAACTCCGTCGTCGGACGCGGGCGGCTTCGAATCGCCGGGGTACCGCACCGGCCCGGGCCTCGGCAGCAATAATTGGGCTGTTTCCGGGAAGCTCACCCGGAACGGCTTCCCCCTCCTGTCGAACGACATGCACCTCGAGCTGTCGCTCCCGGCGGTTTGGTATGAGATCCAGCTCTCCGCTCCCGGGGTCAACGTCCGCGGGGTCGCTTTTCCGGCCGCGCCCCTGGTCATCGCCGGCTACAACAAAGATGTCGCCTGGGGTTTTACCAACGGCACCGACGACGTCCTCGACTGGTACGACATCACCTTCAAGGACGACTCGCGGGCCGAGTATCTCTATGGCGGCGAATGGCGAAAGACGTCCGTCCGTGAGGAGAAGATCAAGGTCAGGGGCGGAACGACGGTCGTCGACAAGGTGGTTTACACCCACTACGGCCCGGTCGTCCGCTTGAAGGACGAGCCGCCTTTCACTAACATGAACGTCCCACCGGACGCGGCCCTGCGCTGGCTCGCCCACGACGCGTCAAGCGAGTTCTCGACGCTCTACGCCCTGAACAGGGCTAGGAATTACGAGGACTACGTCCAAGCCCTCAAGACCTGGGACTGCCCGGCCCAGAACATCGTCTTCGCCGACCGGGAGGGGACGATCGCCATTTGGCACGACGGAAAATATCCTCTTCGCTGGAAGGGCCAGGGCCGTTACGTCCTCGATGGCTCCGATCCGGCTGACGAATGGCGCGGCTGGGTCCCTCGAGGCCACGTCCCCCACGTCAAGGACCCGGACAGGGGCTTCGTCAGCTCGGCCAACCAGATGCCCGCCGACGCCGGCTATCCCTACTACCTCGGCTGGGACTATGCGCCCTACGAGCGGGGAGCGCGGATCAACGAGATCCTCCGGTCGGCGCACGACATCACTCCGGCCGACATGGTCCGCATGCAGGCCGACGTCCTGGATATCCGGGTCCGGGCCGTCCTGCCGAGCCTTCTCGACATCATCAAGGAGAAGCCGGCGACGGAGGCCGAGAAAAAGAGCTTCGAGGAGCTCCGGGCCTGGAACTTCGAGGCCCGGGCGGCTCTCATCGCCCCAACGATCTTCCGCGAATTCTGGAACGGGCTCAACCGGCTGACCTGGGACGATGAGAAGCCGGCGAAGATGGAGCGCATGCCCCGGCCGGCGAGCCAGGTCACGGTCGATCAGATCCTGAACGACCCCCACGGCGGATTCTTCGATCTCCCCGGTCTACCTGATAGGGACCCCCTGGATGAAACTCTCGACGACATCGCCAAACTGGCCTTCCGATCGGCGATCGCCAACCTGGAGAAACGGCTGGGGCCCTTCGGCGAAACCTGGCGCTGGGGCAAAGTCAAAGGAACTCAGCTCAGGCATATCGCTAGGATCCCGGGCTTCGGCCGGGAGAAGCTCGAGGCGGACGGCGTCGGCCACGTCATCGACGCCATCGACGCCGTCCGGGCTTTCGTCAAGAAATCCCCGAAATAGAGGACATCATGGGCATGAATGATTGGATCAAGACGTTCCCCGGAACGGTGACGGTCTGCGACGCGGATGGGCGCATCGTGGCCATGAACGACCGCTCGATCGAAGTGTTCGCCGCCGACGGCGGGGCGAAACTCGTCGGAAAAGATGTCCTCGCCTGCCATCCCGAGCCGAGCCGGACCAAGCTCGAGACGATGATGGTCGAGCGCCGGACGAACGTCTACACCATCCAGAAGAACGGGAAAAAGAAGCTCATCTACCAGGCGCCCTGGTTCAAGGACGGGGTCTACGCCGGTTTCATCGAGTTGTCCCTCGAGATCCCGTCGGACATGCCCCACTTCAACCGCGATTAATAAGGGGTCAAAGCAGCGCGGTCGTCAGTAGCGGCACGTAGGTGATGAGCAGGACCGCAATCAGCCCCAGGACCAGGAACATCAGCACGTCCCTGTACACCCGTTGGATCGGCTCGTTGAACCGGTAGGACGCCAGGTACAGGTTCAGCCCGACGGGCGGCGTGAGATAGCCCAGCTCCATGTTGGCCAGGAAGATGATGCCGAGATGGACGGGGTGGATGCCGAAGAGGTTCCCGAGCGGGATGATCAAGGGCACGACGACCAGGATGGCCGAGTAGATATCCATGAAACAGCCGACGACGAGCAGGGTCAGGTTGAGGATGAGCAGGAAGACGTACTTCGACGAGATCGTCGCCGCGACCCAGGCGGTGAGCTTCTGCGGGATCTGGGCGTCGATGATGTAGTAGGAAAGCCCGTTGGCCAGGGCCAGGATGATCAGGACGCCGCCGATGATCGGGACGCAGCGGAGAAAGATCCGGGGCAGGTCGCGTAACCTCGTGTCCTTCTTGATGAAAGTCTCGACCACCCAGACGTAAAGAAGAGCGGCCGCGGCGCTTTCCTGCAAGCTGGTGAGGCCTCCGAAATACAGACCGAAAACGACGAGAGGCAGGAGAAGCTCCCAGAAGGATTCGCGGAAGGCCGCCAGCGCCTCCTTCGCCCGCAGGGCATGGCGGGGGATGCCGTGCTTCCAGGAATAGACGACACCGATGATCATGACGGAGATCACCATGAAGAGGCCGGGCAGCAGCCCGCCCACGAACATGTCTTTGATGCTCGTCTGCGCCGTCACGCCATAGATGATGACGGGCAGGCTCGGCGGGAAGAGGAGACCGATGCTTCCCGCGGCGGTCAGAAGCCCCACCGTGAACCTTTTGGGATAACCCGCCTTCTCAAGGATGACCGAGAGGAGCCCGCCGAGGGCCAGGATGGTCACGCCCGAAGCGCCGGTGAACGTCGTGAAAAAGGCGCAGACGAGGACGGCCATGATCGTCAGACCGCCGGGGAACCAGCCGAATACGGCCTGGAAGAACCGGACCATCCTCTCTCCCGCCTTGCTTTCGGACAAGAAAAAGCCAACGGCGGCGAAGAGCGGGATGGCCGGGATGGCGCTCCCCGTGAGCACCTCGTAGGCCTGATTGGGAATGATCTCCAGCGGCTGGCCGGCCTTGGCGAAAAGGAGGAATCCGACGCCCCCGAGAACGAGGAAGATGGGCAAGCCGAGGAAGGCGGAAGCTATCAGAATGATGATGAGCGGCGTCCCCAGTCCCGAGAGCACGGGGTGGAGGAAATCCCGGACCGACGCCAGGACCGGCAGGGACACCGTTCCGCCGCCGGTCAGGAGGTGGGTGAGCGGGCCAAATCCGAAGAAAAGCCCCAGGAGCGCCGCCCCCACCGCCGCCGGAACCCGAGCTTTCTTTTTCTCGAGTGTCGTGATGAACCGGGCGCTCATGGCCAGGAAACCCGCGGCCATGATCATCACCACGAGACGCTTCGGGAGGGGGCCGACCTTGTCTGTGGCGGCGAAGGCGTTCCGGGCGAACGAAAGCGAACTCAGGCCGAAAGCGAGCGTCAGCGCGGACGACATCACGGCCGTGGAGACCGCGGCGATGGACTTCACCGGCTCGCGGAGCGACGTCGCCGTCGCCAGCGCCAGATGCTTCCCTTCCCGAGAGGTGATGGCCGCGGCTATGAAGGTGGCGGCGAGCACGAGGTGTTGGATGTAGTTGGTCGAGTCCGGGACCCCCGTGTGGAAGACCTTGCGGGCAACGGCTTCAAAGAGAAGGACCAGGGCCAAACAGAGGATGGAGAGAAACGCCAGCGATTGTTCGACGGCGTGAACAGCGCGGACGACCCTACTGGCCACGGGTTTTTCGGAATTCCTGGATATACCCGACGATCTGGTCATACGTTTCCTTGGAGAACCTCGACCCGATGAGGTCCCTGACGCCCTCGGCGGCGGTCTGCCGCCATTCCTCCAACGCGGCCGGGGGGGGGTCGTGGACGATGAGGCCGTTCTCCTTCATCATTTTCACGGCATCGGCCTCCAGGGCCTGCGCCTCTTCGAAGAGGCCGCGGGAGGCCTCGTCGATGGAGGCGATGAAAGGCTGACGCAGGTCCGCCGGAATGCTCGCCCAAGCCTTGTCACTCAGGATGAGACCGGCGACGAGGGGCGCCAGGGTCATGGAAAGCATGTGGGGGACGACGGCGAAATACTGCCCGGACCCTGCCAGGAGGGGCGGCAGATAGGCGGCGGAGACCATGCCGCTCTGGAGCTGGACCATAAGGTCCTTGAAGTCGCCAGGGACGACCGCGAAGCCCATTTTTTTCCAGACCTGCTCGACCTCGGGGTCGTTGTCCGTGACGCTGATCTTGAGCTTCTTCAGGTCCCCGGGAAAGATCACCTCCTTCTTGGTGAAAAAGTTGACCCAGCCGGCTTGCGTCCAGAGGATGATCTTGAAGCCCTTTTCCTCGATTTTCTTCTCGAACGCGGGTTTCATCTTGTCGAAAACGAAACTGAACTCCTCCGCCGAATGGAAGAGGAGGGGAATGTTGAAGACCGTGACGGACGGCTCGATCTTCGACAAGCCCATGCTGGTGAAGACGCCGCCCTGAAGCGTTCCCAGGCGCATCTTACGGATCACGTCCTGCTCGCTTCCGGCTATGCCGCTGGGGAAGATCTTGACCTGGACGGTCCCGTTCGAGATCCTCTCCCAGTCCCGGGCGACCTTCTCCAGGGCCTTGCCCCAGGGTGACCGCTCGGGGGCGATGCTGGCGATCTTGATGACCACCGCCCCGGAGGAGGCCGGAGCGGCGGGCGCGTTCGAAGCCGCGAGCGCCAGGACGGCGAGAGCGGCGGTGAGTTTATTGATCATGGTCGTTCCAGTTCGATGAAGAAGTCGTCGATATGCGCGAGGAACCAGCGCGCCTTCCGCTGGTTGAGGATGTTGACCAGGCGGTTCTCCGGGCTCGCGTCCGGGTCGAATTCGAGGACCTGGCCGAGGAACTTTTTGAACTCCCCCGCGTTCTGCTCGTTGATGCACACCGTCGTGGCCAGGGCCATCAGGGCCGACGTGTCCTTCGTCCCGGCGATTCTCTGCGCCTCGGCGAAATGCTTCCGGGCCTTGACCGCGTCGCCGCCCATATAGTCGGGCAGGGATCCGTAGTAGTTGATATAGAACACGTGGAGGGCGCCCTGGTTGAAGTCGGGATCGAGCTCGGCGACCCGGACCATCATGGCCGCGGTCTGGGGAAGCGTCTGTCCGAGGGTCATGTCGAAGGGATTGACGGAGAAGGCGGCCACCCAGCCGACCGCCGTCCAGTAAAGGAGCGAAACATCCTCCTTCTTGAACGGCGCCATGGCCTCCTGATATTTCCGCTCCTTGAGCTGGCCGCGAATCAGGGGGTTCCTTTTTTCGAGCCCGATGAAGAGGATGTCCCTGCCCCGCAGATAAAGGTTCTTAGCCCTGGCCAAGAGGTACTCTTTCAATTCCCCTTCCCGGCGGGGCGTCATATCGGCAGGCGTCTGGACGAAGGCGTTGGCATACATGATATAAAGGCTGCCGGTGCGGAGCCGGAGCCCGGCGTGGTCGGGCATCGAAGAGAGCAGGGATTCATAGAGCTTGATGGCGAAAGGCAGGGCGTCCCCGACGAAATCGGGGTCGTTGTCCGAGCTGAAGACGTCGGTCGATGAGGAGCCGGAAAGCATCCCGGCCACCTTGTTCATGGCCAACTTCTGCAGGGAGCATGAACCGAGCGAGAGCAAAACGGCGAGTCCGATCCCGGCCGCCACCACGTTGACTTTTTGGGTTTTCTTCGAAGACCCCCGCAAGCGTTCCTCCACGGCTAAAATCCAACCCACGCCGACCCCTTCCCACGACAATCAGAATAGTCCCAAGGTCTGTTTTAGTCAACTCGGGACTCCCCGGTCCCTGCAAGACCGGGGCCGTGCGGCGGCGGCCCGGGTCAGACGCTTTTTCGGGCACTCCGCTTGAAGAAAAAATACACGGGGATGCCGGCCAGGGCCGTGGCCACGGCGACGAGCGATTCGACCGGGCGCTCGAGGAAGGCCAGAACGAGGATCGTCGCTCCGATAAGGATGTAGAGGGCCGAGGCCACCGGATAGCCGGGCAGTTTCACTGCGCTCCGGCCGGTCCGCCTCAACTTGAACACGCCCAGCACGGCCAGGAGGGGAAATATCCCGAGAGAAAATCCCATGTACGTCAGGAGCTGCTCGAACGTCCCGAAGAGGACCATGATCGAGGCGATGCCTCCCTGGAGCACGATCGACCGCGCCGGCACCGCGCATTTCGGATCGACGTAGGCGATGGATTTGAAGAAAATGCCGTCCCGGGCCATCGAGTAGTAGACCCTCGGCCCGAGGATGAGGTAGGCGCTGAGGGAAGAAAAAAGGGCGAACGAGATGAGGACCGATAGAACCGTTTCGGCGGATTTGCCGAAGAGGTTGCCCGCGGCCAGGCCGCCGACGGAGATCACGCCCTCCATCTGGGCCGGGGGGATGGCGTAGATGTAGAACAGGTTCAGGGCGACGTAAAGGAGCATGACCACCCCCGTCCCGATCAGGAGCGAGCGCGGCAGGTTACGCGAAGGGTTTTTGACCTCCGAGCCGACGTAGGCCGAGGCGTTCCAGCCGCTGTAGGCGAACATGATCCACATCAAGGACAGGCCGAGGGTTTTCAGGCCGCCGAAATCGAATCGGAACGGCACAGCCGCGATAAGATGGCCCAGACTTCCCTTCCCGACGGCGAACCCGGCGGCGACCAGGCCGACGACGAGCAGGATCTTCATCCCGGTCAGGGCGTTCTGGACCCGGGCACCGGTCTCGAGGCCGCGGGTGTGGAGGAAGGTGAAGGCGGCGATGATGAGGATGGCATAAAGCTTTTTCATGACCTCCGCCTCCGAGGCCCCGCCGATAACGCCGGGGTGAAGGAGGCCGGGGAAGGCCCGGGTCAGGTATTCCGAGAAGCCGATGGACGAGGCGGCGATCGGCGCCGAGAAGCCGACGAAGAAAGAGACCCAGCCGGAGAGGAAGCCGAGAATAGGGTGGTAGAGCCGCGACAGGAAGGCGTATTCCCCGCCGGCGTGGGGAAAAGCGGCACCGAGCTCGCCATAGCTCAGGGCGCCACAGAGGGCGACCAAGCCGCCGACGACCCAAAGGCCCAGCATGACCACCGGGTGGTGGAGGTCCTTCATCAGGAGCCCCGACGTCGTGAAGATGCCGGCGCCGACCATATTGGCGATGACGATGTTGGTCAGCGGGAAGAGCCCGAGCTTTCGCTCGAGCCCGTTCACGGGGGGCTCAGGGGTCATGTTTCCGCCCTTTCTTCAACGGTCTCGCTTATCTTAGCGTCGTGGCGCCGGCTATGATGGTTCCTCGCCGCCGCCAACGGCCTACCTTTATATGCCACGCGGGAATCGCCTGTCAATTCGACGCCTTTTTCCGCTTGAAGCGGTTGACGATGAGGGCGAAGAGGAATAGCGGGCCATAGAAGGCGGCCGCCCCGGCCGCGAAGCCGATATTCGTTCCCTTGACGAGTTCGACGCCCCAGCCGAACTGATCGTTGTTGACGAGGTAGGTCCAGGTCGAGGAAGGGCCTTTCAGGCCTTCGGCGTCGAGATCGACGGGGCCTTTCCTCTCGATGAGGGATCTCAACGTTTTCCTCACTTCGCGCCCGATCTTCGCCTCCAGGCCGAGGAACGCTTCGGTCGCGGACTTCTGGAACTCGGTGAGAGGTTCCATGCGTCCGAGCTTGACAAGATGGATACTCTCCCGCAGATCGGCCAGCCAGGCCAGGTGGTCCGCCCAGACGCGGTCGATGTGAAAGAGCACGACCCGGCGGGCCATGCGGTCGAACTCCTCGCGTCCGAAGCGGGCCGATCCGGCCTTGAGGAGCTGAGAACCCGGACGGAACGGCGCGTCCGCCTCCGCCGTCGGGTCGAAAACACCGCCCCGCCAGGCGGAGACGATCCGTCTCTGCGTTTCGACGAGGGTGGAATAATCCCAAAGAGCCCGGCGGATGTCGAGATTCCGGCCCTCGATGACGCGCTGGCCGTGGAGAATATCCTTGCGCAGCAGTTCGTCGTCGACGGCGTCGGACCGGCGGTCAAGCCGGTAGCGCTTGAATAGCATACGGCGGAGCCCATATCGTTCGAAGATATCGTCCTCCAAGCTGATGAAAAACCGGGACGAGCCGGGGTCGCCCTGGCGGCCGGCCCGGCCGCGGAGCTGATGGTCGATGCGCAGGCTCTCGTGGCGGTTGGTGCCGATGACGTAGAGACCGCCCAGCGCCGCCACTCTTCCGAGCTCTTCCTCGCGCGGTCCGCCGAGCTTGATGTCCGTGCCGCGGCCGGCCATGTTGGTCGAGATAGTCACGGCGCCGGGGGCGCCGGCCCGGGCGATGACCGCGGCCTCGAGCTCGTCGTTCTTGGCATTGAGGGTAACGCAGACAATGCCCGCTTCTTTGAGCGCCGTGGCGAGGTCCTCCGATTCCCTGACGCTCGACGTCCCGACGAGGATGGGGCGTTCCGTGGCGTGAGCGCCCGCGATCTCCCGGACGAGGGCGCGGAGCTTGGCCTCCTTGTGGGTGAAGACGACGTCGGGAAGATCACGCCGGAGGCAGGGCCTGTGGGGCGGGACGACGACGACGCCCAGGCCGTAGAATTCCTTGAGCTCCCGGGAAGACGTCCGGGCCGTGGCCGTCATGCCGCAAAGCGCCGGATAGAGGCGGAAGAAATTTTGGAGCGTGACGGACCCGAGGATGCGGCCCTCGGAGCCGCGGCGGACACCCTCTTTGGCCTCGACAGCCGCCTGGAGGCCGTCGGGCCAATGGCGCTCATCCATGACCCGGCCGGTGAACTCGTCGACGATCTCGACGCGGCCGTCGCGGACAATGTAGTCGATGTCCCGCTCGAGCAGGGTCTCG
>Ga0268276_1002076_pt1 | contig 17873 bp, 15 predicted proteins | sample saktaG_4_FD_190145 | JGI IMG/M metagenome (GOLD analysis project Ga0268276, IMG submission 190145) | Saline water microbial communities from Sakinaw Lake, British Columbia, Canada - sak_2010_1_5_45m | ecosystem: Environmental > Aquatic > Non-marine Saline and Alkaline > Saline ...
GGCGCGGATATTGCGCTGGTGCGCGTGGCTGCATGACGCTGGTATTTGTGCGCCGTGGTGCTGCCCGCCGTCAAGCAGTGCGCATCGCGGCGCCGCGCTGACGTGCGCAAGCACGATGATGAAGGCTGGCATCATAGCGCGGTAGCATGGCTGCCCGCCGTGAACGTCGAAGTCCACATAGACGCTTGCGGGCGGCGGCAGTAGCGGAAGGTCGCCGGCGCTGCCGGTGCCTGCTGCGCACCGGCGCGGATTGCGTTTGGCGCGGCCGGCTGTCGACGCCGTCTCAATTATCAAAATTCGCGGCAAGGATCACGAGCTGCGCGCGTGCGACCTGATGGATTCATATGCACGCTGACGGCTTAAGGCGCCGGGGCAAGCGTCTTCTTCTGGCGCGAGGCTTTGCTCGGCAAATGCCCGTGACAGAAGAAGTCGCGCGGATTGACACCGGCGCGCCGGCTGCGTGCATGTGATTCCATCGCCTTGTAAAGGATGAGCGCGTGGCCATGGCCTTGCCGCTGACGCTGACGGCGGCGACAGGGACACATAAGATGGAATTATGCGTAAGGTGGTACACCGTCAGCAACGGATTTGCGCAGCGCAAAACGGCCTGTACGCATAGTTACACTTATGTTCCAGGCCGTGTCCGGGATTGCGCTTTGAGCGCCGTGTGCGCAGCAGGCACCGGCAGCGCCGGCGGGCGGGTAGACCATAGAGGGCAAGCGGTCGGGGGCCATCACGGGGGATGAAAAAGCAAATTGCGTGACACGCGAGTCTTTGCGTGGCGCGCAATTTGCGTAGGCGGTCGCGGTGGCGGGGGGATGACCGCATGGCTGCAGCACGCTGCGGATGACTTCAGGTCAGCCGGCGTTCCGATAGGCGCGGGCGCGGCCGGCGCTCTGGCGGCGAGGGCGCGGCCGGTGCTCTGGTTGCGGGCCCGACCTGGGGTTTCCCCATTTCCGAAAAGGTTGTTTTTGCAAAAAACGCCGGCGGGCATTTTCGGAAAAATCGGTAGATTCTTTTTCACAGGGTTGGTGTGACCGGGGTGTTATGTTTGCTGCATTTCACAAAACAGCCGCGGCGCTTTTGTGGAAAATCGTTCTGCTCGTTCGGCTCGTCCTTCTCGGCCGGCGCCATCTGCAGCAGTAGCGCGTCGATCGAGCAGCGGCTGATGTGGCCATGGCGGCTGCGCCGCAGCCGGCCCGTGCTGACATACCGGCAGACAGTTGCCACCGTCACGCCAAACATGAAGGCGGTCGCGCGCGTGCTCATCTCGCGCTTGTGCTTGAGTACGGCGACGTGCAAGACCTCGAGCTCGGCATTGGTGAGCGGCCGGTGGATCGTCATGGCAATTTCATCGGCAATGGTTGGCATGGTCATCCTTCTGGGGGTTAGGGTTGAAGATCAGAATTAGGATAGGGAAAGAATTGGAATATGTTAAACGAAAGCGCCGGCGTTCTGGGAGTAGGTGCCGCGCGACCGTGCGGCCCGTCCGGTTGCCCCGGACTCCAATTCTTGCCGCGGGCTGTATGTCCCCCAAGCATCAACCGGTATCAGCAACGCCTTGCTCGGCGGGCGTGTATGTGCAAATGTCGGCAAGGTTCTGCATGACGGACACTACTTCGATAGAGTCTGCGCAATCTCGTTGAAACGCGGCAATGATGACGTTGGCAAGGGTTTCTGCCGCGTCGCGGTATGCTGGGAAAAGGTCTGGCGCGTTCGCCTCGAGGTCACGCCCGAAGTCAATCAAGGCATCAGCTGCAGTTATCAGTTCGAGTGTGCGGTCGCTGCTGATCATGCCGCGCTCCTTTGAAAAGATATCCACTCGGCGAGCATCTTGTGCATGCTGGCAAAAGGTTCTTTCCACGTTGAATCTTGGAATTCGGTCAGCCACGCGCGGATGCCATCCGGCGTGTCAAGCGCGCGGTCGAGTCCATCATGCAAAGTCTCGTAAAGAGTTGCCGCATCGCGGCGTTCGGTGTCTTCGAGGTCTTGAACGCGTTTGAATTGTGCGAGGTCGTTGCAAAACTCAATCAACGGAAAATGATGATTGGAATGAGAACACGAGATCGAGTCTTGGTTGTGGAAAACGACTTCGCGTGGGGCGGCAGCCAGGATGATTTGGTTAAGTTGGCGGTGCAGTTCACGGCGTTTGGTTGGGTTTTGCATAGTGCTGTTCTGGTTTTGATTAAGGAAGGTCAGCGGGCGTTGGTGGTGTTGGCAATGGCCGTCTTGCGTTGATTGGCGGCCGCAGCCTGGGTGAGAATTTGCGCGGCTTGAGTTGCGGCACGCTCGGCCAGCTTTGCGGTCACAACTTGCTGGCCGGCGCTGTTGACCATAAACTGGCCGAGCTTCTCGCCGTCTAGAAAGATGGTGACATTGGTGGCGGGGACCAAGGGCAAGTCAGGCCGGCGCAGCATCGCCGGCGGAAGGTTTGCTGGTTGCAGTGCGTTTTTCCACGGCGCGTCTATGGTGAACGCCGGCGCGCGGCCGGTTATTGTCGCGGTGAGCGCGGCCAGCGCGGCGCTATTGCGACCAAGCTCGGTTTGATTGCCGCCGAGCGCCGCGATCAGTCCGCCGGTTGCGTCACCCTTGCCGCCCAACTGCTGCCAGAACGTCTCATCCTGCAAGTTTGCACTATAGCGCCCCCCGGCATAAAAGTTTGCCAGCCCGGGCAAGCCCTGCTGCGTCAGTGTGGCCAATGGTGGCATGGGCGTTCCGGTGCGCTGGGCATCGGCGTAGGCGTCAGCCAGGATTTTAGCGAACCGTTGCTCTTGCTCTGCGATTGCCGCGCCCTCGGCGGTTGACTTCGCGCCGGCGCGCTGGGTTTGCCAATAAAGCGAAGGTGAGCTGCGGAACGCGCCCATCATGTTTGCGGTATCTGCTTCGCCGAGGCCGGCCCCGGCGAGGCGCTTTGCGAATGCATCATGCAGCCCGCTGCGCTGCATGAGCCGGATGATCTGCGCATTCTGAAAGCGCATCAGATTATTCGCCGCAATTTCTTTCGCCGCCGCCGCGCCGCGAAAGCGCACGGTTCGCTTGTCTTTGCCTGTGCCAGTCGAGCGGTCAACGCCTACGAAAAGACGCTGGCCGATTTCGGCTGCACCCGACAAAAGCTGCTGGTTGATCTTGCCCGCCTCGCTGTTGAGCCTGGTGATTGTCGAGCGGTAGGTATCGAGCGCCGCCGATTGCCGCTTGGCCGTTTCGGCCTGGGCTGCTGCCACGCGCTTTTCAGCATCAAGCCGCAGGGCGGCAATCTGCTGCTCGATGTGGTAACGGTCTTCGCTTGCCTTGGCATGTTCTTTCGCAAAAGCCTTGATCTGTTTGCTCGCGGCGGCGAGTTCGTCTTTTGAGCGCGGGTCGGCAATGCCTGCGGCGCCGGCGCGCGCGTCGGTCGTGACCTGATCGAGCCGTTTCAGTTCTTCAGTGAGCAGTTCAATGCTGCGCCGGTATTTTTCAACATCGGTGATGTCTTCGCGTTCGATTAGCTGCAGGCGGTCCTGAATGCTTGGATCATAGTCGGCAATCTGATCGCGCAAATTGCGCAACGTTTCAGCGTAGCGGCTGACCTGCGCTGTGGCCTGCGCCGCCTTTGTCTCTTCAACGGTGAAGAGCGTATCGAGTGCCCCGGTTACAACGCGGGCGGCGTCGTCAAGTTGCGCGACGGCCTGCAAGACGCCGCCGCGCTGGTCTGCGGCCACGGCCACGCCGGATCCCGGAGTGAGTAGCCGTTGCGCCTGTGCGCGCGCATAGGCAAGCTGCGCACGCGTGGGTGCGGCGGCATCCTGAGCGGCTTGCTTTATGGCGCCGCGCGTCATGCCGGCGCGGTTCCCGAAATCGCGGAGCTTCTGAAGATCGTCAAGTAGATCTGACAAGTCACGCGTGCTTTCAACGGCTTTAGCCACCTCCCCTGCAACTGGTGCGAAGGCGGCTGCCACGCCGCGTGCCCAGCCTGGCGCAATGCCGGTGCCTGTGCGCTTGGCGACAATCGCACTGACAACGTTGCGGCCTTCAATGCGCGCCATGCGTGCAAGCACATCGGCCTGCTCACGGAGGTTCAACGCGAGCTCTTTGGCAGACTTGACCTGCGCGGCGATGTTGCCAGACGTGTCGGCGACGCTGCGGCCCAGCAGTTCTTGCGCCTTGGCAAACTGGTCGGTTGATGCTGCGCCGGTGTCCAGCGCATCTGCCATGTCGCGCAATTTCTCGGACTGACTGCGGTATGCGTCTTCGGCGCGGGATGAATCTTCGACGGCGCGCTCGAGGTTGGCTCTGCGTCGTTCGGCTGCATACGCCACGCCGCCGGCCGCGAGCAGCGCAATTCCGGCAATGCCCGCCGGGCCTCCCAGCGCCGCAAGGGTCGCGCCACCGGCATTGAACGCGGTACCGGCGGCCTGCGCAGCCGCGGCCGCTTTGGCGACCGCTGCAATACGCCATTGCACGAGTTTGAGCGCGCCGTAAATTGCGCCGACACCAAGCAAGGTTGGGTCTGTGAACGCGCCGCGAATGGTCTTGCCGGCGGCGAGGGCGACGGGTTGCATCGTTGCCATGCCGCGATTGAGATGGGCCAGCGATTGAGCCATGCGGTCGCCGCCGATTGCACCGCGCAAAAATGCGCCGATCAAGTAGTCGAAATTCTTGGAGAGAATTTCTAATTGCGCCGGCACATTCGTCTCCATGATGTCGCGCATGGAGAAGACGTTTTCAAGGCTGGCGGATTTCAATTCGCCAGCCAACCGATTGATGTTTTCGGCTTGACGCGAGGCCAGCAAGATGCTTGGCAGCGCGCGCACGTCGCTGACGCCGAGCAGGTTTTGGAGAGTATCGGTGGTAATTGCGCCTTCAAGCTGGGGGCGTAACTGACGCAAAATGTCGAGAGTATCGAGCGGTTTTGTGCGGTCAATGCTGATACCAAAAGCCGACTGCAGCTTGTCGGCGTGCTTGACAATCGAGTTGAGCGCCTGTCGCAGGCCGGTGCCTGCCTTGCTTCCGGTCAGCATGTTCGTGTTCAACTTTGCAATCAGAGCGATCAACTGTTGAATTGGCATGCCTACTTGATTGGCAACGACACCGAAATACGACACGCCGGCAGTAAGCTGCTGCACGCTGGCCATTTCTTTTTTGCTGGCGAGCGCCAGCATGCCGGCAAACTTATTCATGCGGCTGCTATCGGTGCCGGGAATGCTTGTTTTATACAGCTCATTCAAACCAACAAGCAGCTGGGTCGTGGCCTCTATGGGGGCATCAAGCCCAACTGAAAGACTCATGATTGTCGGTGCCAACTTCAGCGCCTCGTTGCGACTCATTTCCGCCTCGGTCAGTTTATAGACCGCTTCGGTGTACTCTTTGATGGTGCCACGATGCTGGGTGAGGTATTGCATCGAGCCGCGCAAAATCTGTTCGCGGGCAAGTTGCACCTCGTTGTAGTTGCTCGTGTCCTTGACGGCGGTGCGCACGGCGCGACTAACGACGCCCTCCATGTCGATAAAAGAGCGGGCGCCTTTAGTGATCTTTTGCATGGCACCAAATAAGATCCGGAGCCGCCCCCAGTAAGTGAGTTGGGCGGTCAGCCCTGCACTCCAGTTCTGGGGCCCGCCCTCGAGCGCGCCACTGCGCTGGCGGCGCATGCGCGCAACCGTGACGGCCGCACGTGCCTCCTGATTGGCGCGCACTTCGTGAAGAGTTTCTGTCGCCGACTTGCGCGAGTAAAATCCCTGGGGGATTGCGCCATGAACGGCCGCGGCCGTGGTCGCGATCGCGGCATACTTGCTCTGAATTGCCGTTACGAGGGTATGCCATTGGCGGACGCGGCCGAGCAAGCCAAGGTGGCTGTCGGACACTTCGCGAGCAAGCGTTTTGAGTGCGCGCATCGGCTCTACAAGGGAGGTCACTTGCTTGGGGAACAGTTTGGTCTGCAACGTTTGCACGTTGCGCAGATCAAGCAGCGCTTGTTTGATTCCAAGAATCATATCGCGTGTGCCAGCAAACCCCGCACGGGTTTTTGCGGCAGCGGCGGCAACTGTGATTAGATGCTTTTCAATTTCGGCGATCAATTGGAGCGTACGTTCAAGCGCGCGCCCGCCGGCGCCGCCGCCGGGGATCATTCCTTCGCCGCTGGCGTGCATTTGGTCTGGCATAAGTTTCTACTGTTTGGCATTGGTGAATGATTGAAGTCTGAAATCTTCATGGTCGAGCACGCCGTAGGGCAAGCCGTCGAACGGCCATGCGTCTTCAAACAGGCGCGAGCAGATCGGGTTGCCGAGCTGCTCTGAGAATGCATCGGGCGTGGCATTCGCAGTGAGCAATATCGGGAGTCGGCGCTGCCATCGATGATCCACAAGGTCGTGCAGCAAAGACCGTTCGGCATCGGTCAGGGTACGCGTGTCTGTGTCATGGATTGCCAGCAACTTGCGGCTGGCTATAAAATCGAATGCCGAGGTTTCGGTCTCGCCCTTCGTGGCTGCAATAGAACGATATGCGCGCGTCAACCCCGACAAAGTGGCAGATAGGAATGTGCGCGATAGCTGAGTGCAGAACTTCAACAACAGTCCAGTGATGAGGTGTGTTTTGCCCGCGCCTGCCCGACCGAGTATGATCAGGTTGTGCTCGTAATCATAGAGCTGCACTCGTTCGAACACGACCCGGGCTGCTGGCGTCGGTGGCTGGTACGATGTGATCGTCATGCTAAGGCTGCGTCCGCATAGCCCGCCTTCTGCTAATGCCGCTTCCAGCGCGCGCTGCGCACGCTTGTTGTCTGACTGGCGGGCGAGTTCGTTGCGGTAGCTGAGATGTTTTGACCAGCAATCCGGGCACATCTTTGGCCACGGCTCGGGCCTGGGCACGAATATCTCCGGGCCGCAGCCGCATTCGGGGCACACTGGCTGGTCATTTTTTTCGTTCATGTTCGATCCACCTGGTCCTGCTGACGTGGGCATAGCATGCGCGGGCGCTTGCGGTAGTCGCGCTGGTCAAGGTCTGCCTGTTTACTAAAGAATGACGGGCTGGTGCTTGGCCTGGCCGTGCTGCGGCCGGCAGCAAATTTCTTTTCTCGGCGTAACCATCCGCTGGCGGCGCGCCTCCAATCTTCCATTTTGCGCCGGTTTGATGTGCGCCACCCCGCTGCGCCGAAGTGATCCATGAACGCTGGCGCTTGCTCGCGCGCCATTTCAGGAGTGACTTTCATCGCTGGCGCGATTTCGAGCATGTGTGCCAACACCTCCTGCTCGTCTGGTGACGTGAATACCTTAGTCTTCTTATGTAAAGCGGAGACAACAGAGAGAACAGAGAGAACAGATGGGGAGAGCGCATCGGATGGGCTGTGGGGTGCCGGCTGGTCTAAAACGTCCTGCTGGTCGGCGTTCGATGCTATTGCAGCCGTGGCAGCCGTAGCAGCCGTGGCAGCCGTAGCAGCCGTGGCAGCCGTGGCAGCCGTGGCATTTCTCGTTACTTGCCAGCGTCTGGATGCTTTGGCGCGCGCTTGTTCGGATCGGCGTTGCAGGGCGGCAAACACATGGGCAACGGCCGGGATGGTCAGCGCGCCGTCTATTGACATTAAGTGCTGCATCGTGGCCTGAAACACGCATGCCCATTGCGCGTCGTCGTGAACACCCGCAAGCCGGCGCAGTGTCGCTTCATCGGGAAGGTTGGCAGTGATGACAATGTGCGCATAGAGCGTCGCCAGCAGTCCCCTGACGTCAAGGGGCAATGGCTGCCAGTGGCTTAGAATTACGCATAGAACGTCTGCCGGAGCCAGCGAAAGTTGGCGCGGTTGCCAGCCGGTTCGGTTGGTGGGAGGCATCATAATGTCAAGCGTGGAGCCGCGGTGAATAGGTTGGCCGAAAAGCCTCTAAAATCGGCGGCGCGCAAGATTTTGAGGATACTGTTCACGCCACGCCGGCGGGCCTTTCAATCAAAGATTCAATCTGAGAACGCGACACGCGCACAGCACGCCTGTCACGCCCGCGGCAATCGAAAAGGGGTTTTCCAATGCGGAACACTGGAAGCCGGCCGTTCAGTTGCCACGTCTTCAACGTCTTGGGCGACATGCCCAGGGCGTTGGCTGCGGTGGCGAGCGTTATGAAATCGGACTGTTTCATTTAATTGGCAAACCGGGAGTAGATTAGCCCCATTTGGCCTATGCGACTATTAAAACATATTTGGCGCGTGGTAGTCAAATTGGGATTAGCTTACCTCACTTGACAAAGGCCCATGAATATGCTACAATGCTCGCGTAACACATGAACGCCGTCGACACACAGAGCAATGAGAAGTTGCCCGCTGGCACCGTGGACAGCCGGGAAAAACGCAGTGAACGGGTACGGGGCATTTGTGAAGGTGTACAGCTGGCCCTTGGCTGCAAGTATGGCGAAAAGAACGAAAGATACCTGCGGCAACTCTTGTCGGACTATGTAAATAAGGAAACCGAAACGCAACTGAAGCGAAAACATTTTGGTGTGAAGTATGGTGGTGATATCGTGTTGATCGCGGCGCGACAGTGGTATAGAGATACCTTTGGCACACGGGGGGGCGAGCGGCGCCCGCATGCTGGCAAGTTGGGGAGTAACCTGGCTCTGCGTGCATTGGTGAGCGAGTTTCATGCTCGCCGCGCGATCGAGGCGCGGCATGGGCTGGACCCGTACGAGAGTGAACCGGATAAGGTCAATGCAAATTACGAATATTGGGCTGGCAAAAGGGACAGGCGGAAGCATAGCAGAACGAGAGGAAAGAAAATCCGCTTGGGGGTGATCGAAAAGGCTGGTGGTAGCGTCGGGCTATTGAAGAGGAAGAATGTGGAGGGGTTGCTTCCGGAATTGATGCGCACCGCGCGGGTAATAATCAATGCGGCCGCGGCAAGAAAGATATTGTCAGGGAACGAAATGAAGGGCAAGCGGTTTGTATTATACGGGCCGATAGACTATGGCTTGTTGATGGTAGCGATCAAACTCTGGCCAAAGAGAAAGCAATGGTTTGGCTGGGGCGGTCCGCGTATTACATTCGCAGAATCTGGCGAAGCGAAAATGAGCCCGTATAAAGATACAGGACCCTTCTATTTTTGGATCGATGCGGTTGAAACTGGAATCGAAACCATGCTGGAGCGCGGCGAGGCGTTACATGATGAGGCAGAAACAATTAAAGCTGCGCGGGCTAATCTTAATGCATATGATGAGGCGCATATTTCGCCAGCGGATTTGGAGAAACGGAAACAGATCTACGCGCACATTGCCGCACAGAATGCGGTAAGCCAGGCGCGCGCGGAATTGGAGCGCGCACAAGCGCACTTGGACGGATTGGGAGCGAGCAAAGGGGGCGCGGCATGAGTGGGTACAAGAACAACATCATGAAGTTGCCGAACGGCCGGTATCGTGTGCGGATAAACTGGCGGAAACAATCGAAGCATGGCGCGAGCTCGCTGATAAAGATGAAGACGTTTGCACGGAAGATGGATGCGGATAACTGGCTGCTGCGTCAGAAGACGCGGCGAAACGACCCGCACGCCAATCCGGATGATACGGTGCTGCTCAAGGTCGTCATGGAAGGATGGTTGAACAACATTGCGCAGTTGGTGGCGCGCGGTGTGCGCTCGGGAAATTACCTGGTGCGGTGCCGCACTTCGTGGAAGAACTTGCAATGGCTGTTGGAAAAGTGCGGAACGCAAGTGTGTGCACTCACGCCCGATTGGGTGCGCAAGTATGAACAGCATCGGCAAGGGCTGGGCAGGCACGCGTACACGATCCGAAATGAAGTGTCGGCCCTGCGCGCCGGTCTTAGGTGGGCGTGCAACAAGAGCAACCAGATTGGCGCGAACCCGTTGCAGAATTTCGACACTGAACAAATCGAGCGCGTGCCGAAATACGAGGTGCCCACGCCGGAGCAGTTACAGCGCGTATTTGACAAGCTGACGGACCTGGACACTCGCAAGGCGGTGTGGGCGTTGCTGAAGCTGGGCTGTCGCGTCGGCGCGCTTCTTGAATTGACGGCGGAACGCTTGAAGGGTGGCTATGTCGAATTCCGGGAGGGCGTCAAAGGGCGCTGGGGGTATATCCGGCCGTGGCCTGAGTTTCCCTACAGACTGCCGACACATGGTTTGTTGTTTACCAAGGCCGGGAAGGCCTGGCGGCAATGCACCATATTAGAGCGGTTGCAGCGCGCGTGTGAAGATGCGGGCGAGCAGAAGATCAGCATCCATGCGCTGCGGCATACGTTTGTCACTTACACGCTGGCGCGCGGCGTGCCGCTGTCAACAACCATGATGATGACCGGACACCGGAACCTGTCAACATTGGAGTGGTACAACAACCGGGCGAAGATGTATCAGGATTATTTGGATGACCGTCGTGAAGATGGTTACATGCCACGTTGGAATGACAGAAACGGGAGGGTAGAATGATGCGGCCGTGGCGCGAATCAATTTACACCAAATTTACACCACTCGACCAGTTATGCAGGTATTTCGAGGTATATCTGGGAGAGCGGGAAACGGGCTGTATGTGCCTAAAATACTGGCTAAACAGAGCAATAAGTGGTGGTATATGGAAACTATCTTTTTGGTTTTCGAAACCGACCCGTTCGACCACTCCGGCATCTCTCCATTTTTTAACATTTGACTGTTAAAAACGTGCCTTAGTTTACACAAAACAAGCCGGGTTGTCAAAGGGCTGCGCCCGGAGCGCGTTGAGGCCGGTTGCGCTCCGCGCCAAATGTTGCTCAGCTTGTTGGCACTAGTCAGCCCCAAGCCAGGCACACACTGCAAACTCCAGGCCTGCAACCGCTGGCCTTGCTTGTTACACCCTAACTCGAAATTCGCTTGCTTCAAAGAAATGTATGCGCACAGTCGATCCCGCCTGCGGCCGGGATCATTTGCAAATGACGCTGTTTGTCGTTTGTCGCTTTGCCTTATAACCATGGCTTTGTGGCGATTGAAGTTATCAAAACCGGCGGCGTCCATCAACACCATGCGCTTTTGATAGGTATTTGTCAACTGTCAATGCATGGCCCCGATCTGCCCGGATTGTACTCTGCAACCTCGATTTCCTTTCGTTTTCCGACATTGCCTGCAGCGCGACGGTTGACAAGCGTCCTGCGCTTGGCTATGATGACGACCAACAATTGCGTAAGAGAACCCACTGGAGTTCAGCATGACCATTGCCCGCTTGCTCGTAGTCTGTCTGGTGTTAGCCCTGTGCTGCTGCGCCAAACAGCATCCCACCCCGCCGTTGCCGCTGCGCGTGCTCTTCATCGGCAACAGCTACACTTATTGCAATGACCTGCCGGGTATTGTCGCCCAACTCGCCGCAACCAACGGGCGCGCCATTGTCTGCGAGTCGCTCACCTGCGGCGGCGCCACCTTTCAAGACCATTGCGAACGCTTTGGCGCCCTTGACCACATTGCCAGCGGCGCCTGGGATGTGGTCGTCCTGCAGAACCATAGTTTCGAGCCGGTCGGGAACCCCAGCAACATGTTCGTCCATGGAAGCCGCCTGTGCCACGCCGCCGAGCAGGCCGGCGCGCGCACCGTGCTCCTGCTTACCTGGGCCTACGCCGGGCCGCGTGGCTCCAATGCCGCCGAGGCGGTGCTCGTGCCGGTCATGCAGGAACGGCTCAATGCGGCGTACTATCAACTTGCGCACGAAATGGGCGCCGATGTCGCGCCGGCCGGCCGGGCGTTCGAAGTCGTGCGCGCCGCGCATCCCGACTGGCGCCTGCACATGCCGGATAACAGCCATCCCGCGCCGCCGGGTTCCTATCTGGCCGGCCTGGCCCTGTACAGCACGCTTTTCAAGGAGCCGGCGCGAGTGGTGCCCACCGCGCTGCTGCCCGCTCCCGGCACGCATGCCACGGCTGAATATGCTCGCGAAATCACGATCAGCGTCACCCAGGCGCAGGCGTTCGCCTGCAGCGCGTGGGCTTGCGTCACCAACGATGTCACGCGCCGTTACGTGTCCATGCACCCGCTGGCGGCGACGACCCAGGTGCTCTCCTTTCCCGATCTGCCGTTGACCCTGGCCGCGCGTGCGGACGAGACCAATTGCGTGCCCACCGCCTCGCTCTTCTATCCCCGCAACTACAACACCACGGGCCAATTTCCTGTTCTGATTTTTCTCAATGGCGGCAAAGGCGGCAACGGCAGCGTGCCCGCCGCCGCACGCGACCTCAGCCGTGAACGCGACTTTGTCTGCATGAACCTGCCCTTGTTTAAGCAGACCCTCGAACCGCTCCGCAAAAACATGAAGAATGAATGGTCGCGCCTGTACATCAGTGATGGCGACAGTGACAGCATCTGGCGCGCCTACGCCGTCATGCTCGCCCGCTTGTTCAGTGCGGCCGGCAATCTCGACCGGCGCAACGTTTTTCTCGGCGGCTTCTCCAATGGCGGGCATACCACGGCCGTGCTGCTAAACCGCTCGGCCATGGAAATCACCAACTATGTTCACAAGTTCCTTTTCGTCGAAGGCGGGAGCGCATGGACCAACGCCGCGCCCCTGGCCGGCCGCGGCCGTGCGCTCGTGCTGCAAGGCGGAACGTACGAGAAGAACTGGCTTGAACCCATGTTCCGCAATGCCACCAATAGCGGCGTGCAGGCCGAGTTCATGCTCATGCCCGGCACGGGCCATGCCTTCAGCCCTGCCGGCACACGCGCCGCGCGCGCCTGGCTGTATCGCAATTTGGAATACTAGGACCTGGTAATTTGTGCCATGCCCTGGCATGCGCGGGCCAGCGCGCTGCCAGCACGTATTTCTTGGCCGTGCGCCGATCGAGGTTGGTCCGCTTCGCAACGGCTTTGAATGACGCGGCCCGAGCAGCGGCGCGGCTCATGACTGCCCACCGGCGTGACGGTGCGTTCTTGCAGCACTTGCAGGAGATATTGATCCGGAACAGCCAGTCGCCGCCGCACAGACACCCTTGCCAGTGCCGGTTTCGCCGCGAGCTCGTCATCACGCCACTGGCGGGACGGCTCACGGTGCAGCCTGCGCTATCGCTGCAAAAACATGACATTTTTTGGGAATTCGCATCCGCGCCAATCGCGCTCTTGCATTTTCAAAAGAAAAATGCTACACTGTTTTCCAGTGATTGTCGGTGCCGTTGCTTAACGGCAGCAATCACACGTAACGATACCATTAGGAGATAGTATGAAGCGTATCATCGCAGTAGCACTGGCAGCAAGTTTGGTTGCTGGCCTCGCCCTCGCCGAAGGCTTTCCGGCGTGGTCGAACAACACCGGTTCTTTGATGACCAAAGGCTTGCAGCGCGGCATCGAGAACATGGTCGTTTCCCCGACCGAGATCACGCATTGGCTCTTCAAAGACGCCAATGAGTACAGCGTGGTCGGCCTGGTGATCGGCCCGGTGAAGGGCACTGTCTACGCGGTTGGCCGGTTGCTCGGCGGCCTCGGCGACGTGCTGACCCTCGGCTTGCTGCCGGATGAAGGCAACAGCTACCTGCCGTTCTGCGTCAAGCCGATCTACCTCGAGCGCGATGCTTGTGGTACGGCTGCAGCTGCCTTCCCGGCACCGCAGAAGTAAGCTGGCTTGCTGTTAGGTTTGTGAGAAGGGCGCCCACGGGCGCCCTTCTCTTTTTTGGGTTCTTCCGGGATTTCCGTGGGAAAATGCAGCGGGCTGACGAGAGCAAACCCGAAACCCCACCCCAAATGCGACACGCGACCAACTGTGTAAAAGGCGCGCCAATAGGGGCCTGGCACTTGTGCCGCGCTCTGGTCCCCCTTTTCCCGCCAACGGCGGGAGGGGCGGGCGCAGCAGCGCCGGGGGATTTCGTGCACCCCGGCTGTCGTGCCACACGCCCAATCTGCGTCTTCGCCCCACCAGCAGGCGCATTGCCGCCGTGCACGCCCTGCCATCCCAGCCATCTGCCCACGCCCATCCCGAAAGCGGCCAAAAGCCTGCGCCACCCGCAAGGTTAGTGCAAATTAACAAGAAGTATGCTATACTTGTCAACGAGTTTAGCCAGTATTTTGTTGCGTCTGGTTACGCTAGTGTAACGGCGCGACATTTGTTGAAGCGTCAAGGAGGCGTTTATGGCAGAAGCAAACAGCAACCCGCTTGAACGGTTTCCCGCGCGTCTGCGGGCGCAACGGCAGCGTGGCAATCTGGGCTTGCGTGAGCTGGCCCAACGGGCACAGGTAACCCCGGCCATGATCTCGATGATCGAGCGCGGCAAGATTCATCCGTCCATTGATACCTTATTTGCCATCGCCCGCGCCCTGAACATTTCGTTGTCGGAGTTGTTCGCGGAACCGGTGATCAGCCCGCACGATTATGTCGTTCAACATGTGGCGGATCGCGGCTATGGCGTGACGCGCGACGGCCGCATGCGCTATGAAGACACCGGCTTGGTCCTCGACGGCATCAAGCCACAAGAGATGGGTCCTGTCTTGGTGCGCGTGCATCGCCACTCGTTTTCGAGTCAAAAAGTGTCGTTGCGCGGCGACCAGCTGATCTATGGCATGAGCGGCTCGTTCAACTATGCCTGCGGCGACGAGATCTTCACCGTCAATCCTGGCGACAGCGTCTTTTTCCACAGTCACGAAGAACACGGGCCGATTGCAGTCAACAGCGAGCATGCCGAGTATCTGGTCTGTTACACCGACGAGTTGTATGGCTGGCTGGACATGCGGCTTGACCCGCGCGGCCTGTTTGCGCGGCCACCGCGCGCCCCACAACACTTGTCGCCGATCCAGCGGCTGGCGTGGCGCATTCGGTACGCGCGCTCGCAGCGCGGCTTTCTGCAAACCACCATGCGCTCCAAGACCGGCCTGAGTTATGGCATGATCTCGCACATCGAATCCGGCCGGTCCAAACCCTCGCTCACCACCCTCGAACTGATTGCGCGCGCGCTGAACGTGCCGGTCGCCTATTTCTTCGATGAGGAAGTCAGCACGTGCCGCGCGTCATTCATCCCGGTCGGCGAACGCGTCTTGAAGGCCCGCGTTGAAGGCGGTCACCGGTATCGCGGCGCACCGCTGGTGGTGCCCGACCTGGGCGAGCCGATGTTCTTCCCGGAATGTCGCGAATATGACCGCAAGGGCTTTGTGCCACAAACCACGCAGGCGCCCGGCCAAATCTTTGTGATGGTCATGCAGGGTGCCATTGATTTCACGCATGGCGCGGATACGCATCGCCTGAATACCGGCGATACCATCTATGGCGTGTCCCACATCGCCCACGGCGTCAGCGCCGTGCTGAGCGACACCGCCACCGTGCTCTATTTCACCAGCAATCTCACCCAACTACTCAAACGCGTTTTCGATGAGCTGCGTCGGCGCGTCCGTTAGGCTATCCTGCGACGGCGCAGACTAGGCGCACACTACTGCGGCTGCAGCAGCGGCACCACGTAGAGCAGCACACACAGATACTGCAGGATGCCGCCCACCAGCACAAACACATGCCAGACGGCGTGGCTGTACGGCAGCGTGCGCCACAAGTAGAAAATGACCCCCAGCGTGTAGGCCGCGCCACCGCTCAACAGCAAGACCGTACCGCCCGTGCCAAGCCCGGCCAGCAATGGTTTGTAGGCGATCACGCACAGCCAGCCCAAGACAACATACAGCGCCGTCGAGACCAGGCGCCAGCGGCCAACAAACATGGTTTTCACCGCAATCCCGGCCAGCGCGCAACCCCACACCAGGCCAAATAACGGCCAGCCGAGCCCGCCACGCCGCAAGATCGTCAGCGTAAACGGCGTGTAGGTTCCCGCGATCAACAAATAAATCGCGCTGTGATCCATGATGTTCAAAAGGTGTTTGATGCGCGGCGAGGCAACATGATGATAGACGCTGGAGGCGGCAAACATGGCGACCAGCGTGGCCCCGTAAATGCTGCACGCAACCACATGCCAGACCGTTCCGTGCAGGACGGCAAAGACCAGCAGGACGGCCGTGCCACCAATGCTTAAGAGCACGCCAAAGGCATGCGTCAAGGTATTCACCAACTCTTCCTGTCGGGTCTGTTCCATAATCACCTGTCCATGTTAGCCACGTGCGTCGGCACTGTCAACCGTGGGGCCGTGGCATATCTTACTTCTCGTTAGCTGGCGCTGGCCGAAGCCCGGCGCCAAGGCGCGCCCAAGCCGCGACCACCAGCACGCCGACCGCGTCAGCCAGCACATCGCTGGCACGCATTTCGCGGCCGGGGGTAAACGATTGATGCCATTCATCGAAGACGGCAAACACAAGAGTGAGAAGCGCCGCCCACGCGAGGGCGTTGTGGCACAGGCGCGGACGACGCGCCGCGCGCAGAGACTGCAGCCACAGCAGTGCCAGCACCGCATACGCAACCACATGCAGCGGCTTGTCTAGTATATGTGCATAATTCTGCTGTTCGAGCCAGCCGACCAGGCCGTGCGCGCGCGTCGCCGGCGAACACAGCGCCAGGAGGTGATGGGGGGCGTCATAGAAATGCTGCATGAAATGCAAACGCTGTTTGGGTTGCGCCGAGGTGCTCGAGATCAGCGCCATCCAGATGATGGCCACGGCGCCAAAACGCTGCGCGCGCGTCGGCCCGTTCAGCACGCCGGCGCCGGAGTTCGGGTATACTGCGTGGCGTGCAGATACAGTGGTGCAACCGCGCCGCGCACGCCGGCGGCCATGGCGGCCATGGCAACCCGGCCAACCTGTGCCGCGGTTGCCGGCGGCGGCACAACCACCACCCGCCAGCCCAGCGTGTCGCACACATCGAGCGGCCGGTCGCTGTAGATCATGCCGGTGATGTCGCCCGCGGCGTGCAGCACCTCCGGCAGCGCGGCATACCTCGTGAACCCGCGCTCGCGCGTGCCATCGGGCAGCGTCAGTTGGTAATGCGCCCCATGGCTGGCTTGCGCATCAATCATGAGCAACTGCGCCAGATCTTGCCCGGCTGGCTGCGGCCACAAGTCAAACTGGGCAATGCCGCACGTGGGAATACCCCAGGCATCGGCCAAGCCGTTGACCACCGCCACGCCGATGCGCATGCCGGTAAACGAACCCGGGCCGCAGTCTATGGCCAGCAGGCGCAGCGCCGCCGGCGTAATGCGCGCCTCGGCCAGCAGGCCTTGCACCGCCGGCACCAGCGCGCTGGTCAGCGTGCGCGGCGTGTCAAACGCAATCTGCCGCAGGCAGGTGTCGCCCTCCAGCAAGGCCAGCGAAGCGCCGCGATAGGCCGCCGTCTCGAAGGCCAGGATCACGTTGGACCGCCCAGCTGCGCATCATCCTGCGCGCTGAGTTTGAAGTTGTCTTTGTCGGCATAGACGCCTTCGCCACGCAGCCAGACCCGCAGCGTCCGCGCCAGAATCCGCAGATCAAGCCAGAGCGATTGGTGCTCCACATACCAGACATCACGTTCGATCCGTTGCGGCCACGACAGCCTGTTGCGGCCGTTGACCTGGGCCCAGCCGGTGACACCCGGCTTGACTGCCAAGCGCCGGCGTTGCCGCGGCGTATACTGCTCCACTTGATACGGCAAGGTCGGGCGCGGGCCGACCACGCTCATCTCACCGCGTAAGATATTAAGGAGTTGCGGCAGCTCATCCAGGCTAGTGCGGCGCAGCAATGCGCCGCACCGGGTGATGCGCGGATCGTGTTCCGCAGTGTAGTAGCCGCGTTGCTCGGCATCCACCACCATCGTGCGGAATTTCAGAATGGAAAATAGCCGGCCGCCTTGGCCCACCCGCGTTTGATGAAACAAGACCGGGCCGCGCGAATCCAGTTTGATCCACACCGCGATACACGCCAGCAACGGCGCGGTCAGCACCAACAGCGGTAGGACCAGCGCCAGATCAAGAATGCGTTTGGACATACCAGTCAATCGTTTTTTGCAGGCCATCCTCAAACGACGTGCGGGCACGGAAACCGAACAAGGCCTCGGCACGCGCGACGTCGAGACAGCGGC
>Ga0268276_1002077_pt1 | contig 17872 bp, 19 predicted proteins | sample saktaG_4_FD_190145 | JGI IMG/M metagenome (GOLD analysis project Ga0268276, IMG submission 190145) | Saline water microbial communities from Sakinaw Lake, British Columbia, Canada - sak_2010_1_5_45m | ecosystem: Environmental > Aquatic > Non-marine Saline and Alkaline > Saline ...
CGTTACGCACAACACCTCCTGCGTAGTCCCGATCCTGGCCCTTTCTTGGGCGGCGGCGTTTCCGGGAAGCCAGGTCGTGGTAACGTCAGCATCCGAACGCCAGTTCGAGAAGCAGCTTATGCCGTCGCTCAGAAACATGATTTCTAACCGTGGCGGGTGGCGTTCCGTGGCAAACAACATCTACGCCCCGCAAGTTGACGGACTTCCTCCATCTGAAATAGTCTGCTTCGCCACCAAGAGCGGCGATCTTTTCGAGGGATTCCACAACCGAGTCCATGAGGACGCCAACAACGTAATGCGCTACTGCCCCCTGCTGATAATCGCGGACGAGGCCAAATCCATCAAGAACGACATCTACGAGGCCATCGGGCGTTGCAATCCAATGGTTGAACTTCGCATCAGTACGTGCGGGGAGGACAGCGGCGGGCACTACGACGCCTGCATGAACGATACGGGACTCTGGACAACCGGCATAGAGTGGGAGCCGGGAAGCCACAACCACATCGAGTTCAAGATACCATGGACGGACTGCCCCCATCTGATGGAGCACCACACCTACGAGCGGAACATGGCACTGATCAACAAGAAGGGCGTGAACGATCCATACGTCAGATCGAAGCTGCTGGCCGAGTTCTTCCGTGGCGGCACGTACATGGTCTTTACCGAGGCCGACATCGAGGCCCTGCACAACTGCATGAGCGGAATCATCCCCTACATACCGGGACAGCGCCGGGCATTCTGCGATTTGTCTGGCGGCGGCGACGAACTGACGTTCGGACTCAGGGAGGGCAACCTCATCCACCAGATTATAGCATGGAACCAGGACAGCACCGTTCCTCCAAGCCAGACGGCGGGAAAGTACATACGCCTGTTCAAGCAGCATGGACTAAGGGCCGAGGATATATACTGCGACAACGGGGGATTGGGCACACAGATCATAAACGAGATGGTTAAACAGGGCTGGAACGTAAACAAGGTGAACTTCGGGGCCGGTGCCATAGACTCCAACAGCTACATGACGCGCATAGCCGAGCTTCATTGGGAGTTCAAGGAGCTTTGCCACAACCTCTCCATCATACTCCCACAGGACGACGTTCTGCTGAAGCAGTGCCGTTTAAGGCAGTACACGATGAAGAACGACGACAGCAACCGGATAAGCCTTGAGGACAAGCAGAAGGCGAGGACGCAGCGGCAGGAACACAGTCCCGACCGGTTGGAGACGTGCATAGGCCTATTGCTTGGTCACGAGCCTTTCGCCGGGTCTAAGGAGTACCTTGGACACGGCAACCGAACAAGCATCTGCGGTACCACCAAGGAATACATGGAACGTGCGTTGAGGGAAGCCGAGGAAATTAGCGGAGACTGCTTCTCCGGGGGATGGGAGGGGGCGCAGTGATGTGTACGATTAAACAGCTATTATGTAGGCACAGGTTTAGTGTAATAGAACTTTTATCGCGTCAACGATTCATAGAGTGCTATAAATGCGGTCGCCAGCGCGACTTCAAATTGCACAAGTGGACTGCCAACGACCTGAATCAGTCTGAAGGAGCAACCAAATGACTATGACCAAATCAAAAAGCGGCGATGCGATTGGATGCTGGCGGTGTGGAGAGTTCAAGCCCAACAACGGAGTAAAGTCCACTCCATTGTTATGCTGTCCTTTTTGTGGTAGCAAACCAGAGCATGAATCTACAATATTGGAGGAAGTTATACGGTGCAAAAAGTGCCATGTAACTATGGTTGAAAAAACAAACTATTCCGCTCTAGTTGAGCGGTGGAACAAAAGGAGATAGCAATGACTGAGAACTGCATCAAGACGCTAAAGGAACTACGGGAAAACAATGAAACATTTGCTGGGTTATCAGTTGAACAACTGATTTTCGAGGCCATACGTTCAGTTGGGCCTAAAGAGGTAAAAACCGTCCTTGAGGTTACGGATTGGACAAAGTGGATGATCAAAGCACATAGCCTTGATATGCCGCCAAGGGACGTTGATGGGATTATTGAAAAATACTCCGAACGCACATGATCAGCCTGAGCGGCGGAGCAAGCGATAGGCTGGATCTGATTGTTGGAGGAAAATTATGAACAAAACGGATTATTTACTTACGTGCCTTGCAGAAGAAAGCGGGGAAATCACACAGGCGGTTGGAAAGGCGTTGCGCTTTGGACTTGAAGATGGTTATCCGCAAACTGGACGAACAAACAGGACAGACATTCAGGCTGAACTAAACGACTTGTTCGCACTGGTTGAGCTTCTGCAAAGCCAAAACGTTTTGATCGAAGCAGATCGGGCGGCAATCGACCGGAAGAAAGAAAAGGTTTTGTACTGGATGAAATATTCAGCGGAGCGCGGAAGGCTCGACCCAGTTTTTTAAATAGTGGAGAAATATAATGAATAATAAAATTAACGATGCTGAACATTTAGTGGAGGCTGTTGATATGAAATCAGCTTTTGCTCAAGGTTTTCCCGGGTGGCCTCCTGCTCAACTGTCGAAGCGTGAACGTGAGTCGCTCCCAAGGCGACCGCCTCATCCCATCGATCATGCCCAGAAATTTGTTCGTAACGATAGAAATGGAGTAGCCATGAAACAAACGGCATTAAATGAGGTAGTGGATCAATACGCTGGTTTGGTTGATATTCCCGAAACGTGGATTGGGCAACTGCTTTATATCTTCCGCTGGAAACGGCGTCAAAAGATGATTTACAAGGCTACTATTGATATTGGCAGAAAAGTCACCGAACTTGAATTGTTTGGCAACGTACTGCATGAGCCGAACAGGGAGATAACCAGCCCGTAATCGGGTCTGGTTCATCGGGAGTTGGAAAGAAACTGTAAATCCACATCTGCCTATCCGCATAAACGGATTTATTTTCACCCGCTCTAACACACGTAAAACCCACGTATTTGTTGCTTATTGTCCGTATATATACATATTCATAATATTATGATATTCTAATATTACAATATTCTATCATTATGATATTGACATATTCATGAATTTGTAGTATGAAACGCGGGTATATGGAAGATTCAACCGCGTCATCTACGTCATGTCCGTATCTGAAATACATTGAAGCCGACCTTCAGGCCCGTTCCGAATGGGCACGCAATGACGCGGCCATCATGCGCCGCAGGCTGGCTGAAAGACCAGACAAGCGCAACAAGCCCTATCCAGGCGCTCCCAATACCGTTGACCCGTTGATTGACGACCTAACGAGGGAAAAGACGGATCAGGAAATATCCATGATCCTAAACGCCCCTGAGATCGCCATATTCATTCCCATTGGCGAAGTAGAGCCTGAAATAGCAACCATGGCCCAGAAGGGCTTCAATACCTATCTCCGCCACCTTTGCGACTACAGGGCAAGGAAAGAGGAATCCGTTGACACCAAGAACTGCCGTGGATTCTCCATCACAAAGCTGATTACCGAGAACCATCCCGAATGGGGCATGATCCCAAGTTTTGAAAACGTTGACCCCCGCGACCTGATAGTACCCCCAAAGAACAAGAAGATAGCAAAGGCAGAACGCCTGACCTACATTGGCCGTCCTTCACTGCGCGAACTCAAGAACAGGCATGAAGAACGGGGATGGAGCAAGCCGGCCATAGACAGACTTGTTGCAAGGTTGAAGCCTTCCAACATCGACGACGCCGGGGTTACGGAGTCATCCCACGACGATCAAAGCGTATTCAAGGTAACAAAGCATCTTATCGGCCTGAACACATCCGACCTCAAGAACGATGAAATCGTTATCTGGGAAACCTGCAAGTACGCCGACCAGTGGGACGCCGACAGAAGCAACGGACTCGTCAAGAAGGGCGAAAAGTGCGTTACATGGATATGCCCCGACGTTCCAGAAATACTACTTCACATAGTCCGCTGGAAGGAAGAGGACGACGTTCAGCCTCTTCCAGAGGAAATGGTTCAGGGCGAACTTGAACTTGCAATGTTGGAGGGCCGCGAACCCGTACTATACACAACCATCCCCGGCAAGGACAAGGAATGGGGCTACGTCCAGCACCGCTACGAGTACCGCAGCCGCCTGTGGTACGACTCACGGGGAATCGGCCATACCTGCATGGACAACCAGATCATTGCAACCAGCGTCCAGAACGCCAAGCTGATGCAGATAGACTTCTTTTCCAAGCCGATGTTCGAGGGTGGCAACAACGCCAACCAGCAGAACGTCGTCGTAAAACCCGGTGTCGTGCTTCCCGATGGAATCAAGCACGTCCAGCTTCCGCCCATTGGAAGCGAACTTACCTTTGAGGCCGACTACCAGCGAAGAACCGCCTCGAAACGTTCCGGTTCCGGCGGCGGAACCTACTCCGCCGAAGTCAGCCAGAGCCGCAAGCTTCAGAAGACCGCCACCGAAGTCCAATCGGAAGACTCAAGGGGCAACGAGATTTCAAGCGCAAGCGTGGAACGCTTCAACGACGCCGACCGGGAACTGTTCCCGATGCTATGGCGCGAACTCAAGTTAATGCAGGTGGAACTCCCGATGATAGGTTCGGGAATGTCGTTCGATGGAATGATGCCCTTGGAGGTCTACAACCATCGCTTCCTGATCGTACCGGCCGCATCGGACAAGTCCCTCAATCCCGACCTACAGTTCCGCAAGGATATGGCGGTCATGGAAGTGAACATAGAGCAGGCTCAAGTTACGGGCGCAGACATCTCCGCCGGAATGAAGTACATCACCGGAAACGTAAACCCCAACCTTGCACACGAACTCTACCCAGACCCGAACAGCGGGGAACTACCCATCACCACAACCCTTATGCAGATACAGCAGGCCGTTGAACAGATCAAGCAGCAGGTCGAACAAAACACCGAAACCATAGAAGCAGTACGTGAACTTGGAGGGGCCGTAGCCGATGAAATGGTCAAGTAAAAAGAAGCAACCGATTCAGATTCTTAAAATAGCCAAGTCCGAATGGACGCAGGAAGACACCGCTCTGCTCAAGCAGTTCGCAAGCACGACGACATTCCACAAGCTGGACTCCCTGCTCAACGGCTATCTGGTTGCCAATATCCTCCATGGTGCCGGGGATGGCTTCCGGCGCGGCTTCCTCGCCTGCCTAGCCAACATCATCAATGTGGCGAACGCTGAACCGGAGAAGGACGACAGCGAACATTTTACGTCCATGCAGCATTTCTATGACGACGACACTGCTCCAGACAATGATTTTGAATGATTTTTAAAAGGCGACCGGAGCCGAACGAATCCGAGAGGTGACGCGAACACCTTAAAAACACAGGAAAACCAAAGGATGAAGCCATGAGCGAAGAAAAGAAAATCGAAGACCAGACATCGGAAGAACTCGAACAGACGATTTTAGCGTCTGCCGGAAGCATTGACGACGAAGACGACTCGGCGGCAAAGGCCATAGCCGGAGAACTTGCGGTCGAAAAGAAGCCGGTCGAGGAAGAACCCGAAACGGTTAAGGAAGAAGTTCAAAAACCTGAGAAAAAAGACGGCGACCAGGAGCCGGAACAGAAAGCCGAACTGAAGGACGAAGAAGGAAAGCACCCTAACAACGCGGCCTATGCCCGTCAAAGACGGGAGATAAGGGAACTGAAGGAGTGGAAGGCGGAGGCAACAGTAAAGCTCGAACATGCAAAGACCGCGAACCTATCGGTTGATGAAACCGTTGGCGCGATGGTCAAGGTATGGGAAACAGGTGTTGGCGACGAGAACGCACTCAACGCAGGTATCCGCAAGGCTTCCTCGCGTGAACTTCAGGACATCTACGACAAGGCCGTTAATGGAGAGTACGGCGATTACGGGAACGACGTCATTGCGATGGTCGCCCGCGAAATGCCGATGATCCAGAACCGCGAGACTCGCGCCATGGAAAAGATGCGCGAGGAACAGGCGGCGATAGTCAGGGAATACGAGGAAGAGGAAAAAATGGCAAAGGAAGATTTCAAGTACCTTGCCGAAGAGAACAGTCCTGCTGCGGCCATGATGGCCGAGTTCAACAAAAGCATGATTGGATCGGTAGACAAGGAAACCGGAACGGTGGTAGGCGACGGCGCACTACCTGAAAACCTTGCCGCATACATCCTCAGCCACCCATACGTCCACCATCAACTGGTCGATCACATCGTCAAGGCTTCAGGAGCAAACTCGGACTCGTCCAAGGCCGGGGCGGCGGCACTTCAGAAACAGGTGCGTGATCTACGCGCAAAGCTCTCGAAGTACGAAACGCTCGATACACCCGGAGGCGGTACTGGCGTGGCCAGTAAATCGACCGGCGGGGAGACCTCGGATGACATTGAAAAGGAAATCTTACGAATGGCCGGATAGGCCAAGGAGAATAATATGACTGTTACAAACGTTAATGTTGTCAATGTCCTCAACCAGGATGGCGGCACCCCGATGGTCGAGCGGTATCTCGAAAAGACGCTGCTCGAACGTCCGTTCCGTCAGGGAGTACTCTGCAACCCGGCGTACTTCACCCAGCGCGGAATACCCGTAATGAACGGCGAGTTTATGAAGCTCACCCAGAAGAAGGGCGTTCGGCGCCCCTCGCACATGGCAACCCCCGGCGGCGCAGGCTCCGATCCGTTGTCAGGTGCTTCCCTCCAGACCAACCAGATGCTGGTCCCGATGGAGTGGATTGCTGAATACCTGGAAATCGCAACCGTATCGCAGAAGATGTCGTGGATCGACCTGAAGGCATGGGCGCAGGAAGACCTACCGACCGCTCTGCGCCTCCGCTGCCACGAACTTGCGCAGAACGCGCTGGCGTATGGCCGAATGAAGCCCGGAGTCTACGCTGCTGATGGAACGCTGACCACGGCATTCGATGCCACGGTAGAAGCGACCGTTACCCTGTACGGAACGGCGTTCACCTTCAAGTCTGCCCCGAAGGTCTACGCAGGCGGTGCCGACACGTTCACAGACATGGTGGCGGCTGGTTCGCTGACACGCCTGACCGAACTTCACAAGATTGCTACCCGCCTTGGGATGAGCGGTGCGGAGAAGATCAACGGATTCTATCCGTGCATCCTTTCCCAGAGCATGATGGACGACATGCTGTTCGATACCGAACTTAATCCGGTAATCCGCGACTCCATCAGCGGCGGAAGCAAGCCGATGATCAAGGGTCTGGAAGACCAGTGGCTGGGACGCCACGGCCAGCTCGCGTTCATCCGCGACGACTGGGCCTTGACCGAAGCGGCCACGACCGAGAATGTCCGTGCGGAGTGGGGAGAAGTCCACAGCGCGTTCATCATCGGCAAGGGTGCCCTGGGTACTCTGGATCTCGGCGGAACGAATGCCCTGGATGCTCCGAAGTTCAAGATCCAGGACATCACCAAGACCGGACACAGCGTGTCGATGGGCTACCTCGTACCCCATCAGGTTGCAACCATCAACTCGAACCTTGCTGCGGTCTACAAGGCATGTGTCAGCACGACCAAGCCGAACAACTACAGCGGAACCAACAAGCAACTGCCTTTCGGCGGTGAATCCATCGGTTAATTGGAACACGGGGGAGGGGGCGAGCCCCTCCTTCCGATTCTTGAAACCAGAAAATAAACAGGAGAAATGAAGATGAAGAAAGCAAGCAAAACCAAGATGGTGATACTCACGGCGGTACTGCTGATCGGTGCAATCAGTGCGGGAGCGGTAGAAGGATCGTTTTTCGCGTCTGGTGCAAACAGTGCGACGGCTGTTATCCCGAAACAGGATGGAACCATTGTTGACGATAACATTTATCTCAGCATTGCGACTAACGTAACGGTTACGATCCAGCGGGCGAAAGTGAGCGCTCCGGCATCGGCTGCATCCACAGGGACAACCATTACGCTACCGACAACCGCGACCAATACAATCGGAGGGATATTGCTGACTACCAGTGATTATCTGATTGTTGGGGGTACGTTGCTGGACATTGCGGCACTAACTCCGGCAAGCGCCACATCGACGGTGGTTTCAAACACCGCATCGGCAACCGTGGAGCTTAAAGAGCCGGTGTATGTATGCGATCAGGCAGACATTATCCAGTTCGCCGGGAAAACCACGATGACTACGGCCATACCTGACGTGTTCACCGGGTTCAGAAACAACCCCGTCGCAATCGTTGTTCCCACTGGTTCTGGAGCAACGCTTCTGTCCGGTCGCTATACGGTTAAGAAATAACCATCAACACCAAGGGAGGGCGGGGATAAAGTCCCGCCTTCCCGAAGGTTCTACCCATGGCATACCGAACAGTAGAAACGATCATCAAGGCGGCGATCAGGGAAGCACTTAAACTCTCAAGCGCGATACCAAATGATTTGCTTGAAGTGGCGGTTGACTTCTACAACGCCAGCGAACCCATTGTATGGCGGGCATTCCCTTTCCACACCAAGAAGATCGAACTGGAGAAGACGCCCGACTCGAACGGGATCATTGTTTTCGATGGGGAAGCCGACGACGACGAGGACGTTGACGTTGTAAGGGCGGTCGTTGCTCTTGCCGAAGGCGACGACGGGGATGTGCTCGTTTGGAACCAGGATGCAATCAGATCGCTTATGAACGGAGGCGATTCTCCCGGCAGCTACAGGTTCCAACACATAGCCGATGACTCGGACGGATACCGCAGGATAAAGGTTGATGTTGAAGACGGGGTAACAAGCTACAAGGTTCTCGCGTTCAGAAGGTTTCTGAAAGCCGCTTTCTACAGTGCGACAACCGTACCGACACCGACGGAAGACGACGACTACAGGACGCTCAAATGGAAGATCGACATTGCGGAACCGGCTTTGATCGCGTGGATAGCCGACAAGATAAGGGAGTGGGCAAGCCGTGAAAAAACGGGGACGTGGGCGCACTCGCTCAATGGAACAATCAAGGAACTCAGGGAACAGGAAGCAACGGAAGTACTGATAACGCCCGACTGCGGCATGTTTGCGGATGTTGGGGGATTCGATGTAGACGACGGATGGAGGAAAACAATATGAAGAAATCAATGATCATTTCTGCAATCATGGTGCTTTGCTGCTTGGCGGCACATGCACAGAGCTACGGGGTTGCGGTAACGAACTCCAGCACGGTCATAGTGCCGAGCATGGTGTCCTATACGGCGGTTCCATGGACGAACAACCATGTGGTGGCGCAGGGGGCTTATGTCACCAGCACGAACGCAGCGGCGTACACCTATTGGGCGGTGAATTACGGAACTGGAACAAATATGCCAGTCCATACCTACGGGGTATCAACCGGAGCGGATGGAATCGAGTGGCTGAAACTGCCTAATAATGGACGAAGGCTTAACGCCATCATATTCGCGGAGGCCGACAAGACCGTGTACTATTCCAACGACGGGCAGGACGCGGTTCTGCTTGACGGGGGTATTCTCGACAACCTAAGACCGGAGAGATCGTTCCCGGTCTTCCAAGGAAAGGTGACTGGCATCGTCGCCACCAATGCACTCGTAACCGTCCAACTGGAGTTCTAAAGCCGTGAGATACATTAAGCGCAAAGCAATGGTATGTGTTGCGCTGCTACTGGTGCTGGGTTGCGTGATGGGTATAGAGGAGGTGGACTGGTGAACGAAAAGACAGAAGCAAGGTTGTGCCTGCTGGCACTGGTGTCGGTGCTTTTATTTCTGGCATTCATGCTATCCGGTTGCGCGTACAAGTGCGCCATAGTCGCGCCGATACCGGGAGTGACGACCATAAACAACTCCAACAACGCCACCACGGAAGTCCCGGTAAAGGATGTGGCGAACGGGAACACGGTTCCGCTGGGGGCGTTATGAAGAACCTATGGCACAAACTCTGCCACTGCCTGGCAAGCGCAACGCAGAACAGGCTGGCCGACATGGCGATGGGCGCGGTGCTTGTGGAGGGTTGTGCATGATAGGCTATTCCAGAGGCAAGAGTTTCAGCAGCCGGATGATCCAGTGGTTTACATGGGTCGGCAAGTCCGGGCCTTCTCACGCACTCTGGATCGAGCCGGACGGGAAATGCTTCGAGTCGTGGCACCTCAAGGACGCCAAGACGGGCCACAACGGGGCGAGGCGCGGCACGGTTGGCGACGTTCACACGCCGGGAACAATCATAGAGCTTTACGCAATCCAAATGTGCGCTTGCGAACACGAGTCGTTCATCACGCAGCTTGAGCAGATGGTCGACCGTGGAATGCGGTACGATTGGCGCGGGACCATTCTTGGAATGCTTTTGCGGGCCAATGTTGAAAACAAGGAAAAGGTGTTCTGCTCCGAGATGCTGCTGCTGGCGATGAAAACAAGTGGCTATCTGCAACAGTTTCTTTTGAACACGGAGCCGAACCAAGGCGCGCCGGGCATGATGTACCGCAGTCCCAAGCAGGTCAAGGTTGGCGAATACATCGTTGGAGAGGAATGGATTTGCCCTAAAATACCGATTGGCTACGCATAGGAGAAGATATTATGAAGAAGATGAAAATGGCGGTGGTTTTTGTTTCAATGGTTGGAATGGTTTTTCCAATGGCTGGATGTGCCCTTGAGCTGGTGACGACGAACGCGCAGGGGCGATACGATATGGGGCTTGTCCGCAGCAACCAGAATGAGGTTGTCGGGATGATCTTCGACGGTACGCTCATGTCGAACGCGGCGATTGTTTCGGCCTACGGTGCGGCTGACGCGGCGGTTGTGTTGCAGATAAATACAAACAGCTGGAACATCGCATCGAATACGGCTGGATATGCCGCTTCCGACACGGTGGTTAGCAACGGGCTTGTTGCCGCTATTGCATCGGCCACGCCCGGAAACTATTCGGCGGTTTCCAATGCGGCCCTCAACGCGGCGACCGCTACTGGATTGACGGTTGTTTCCAATCTGTCCGTTGCGAACGCGGCCTACATTGCCGACCTTGCGACGGCGACGAACTATACCTGCTCGGTTGCCGGTAGTTCCGAGGCCAACACGACATTCACCTACGTTTCCAACAGCGGCGCGGTGGCCTACTTTGCTGGAGCAGCCAACGTCATTCTTTTCGGCGGTACCGGCGGATGGAAAATATCCGAGAACGCCTCGACGAACTACTACTACACCAACGCGGCCACGACGGCGACCGCGCCATTGACCGGGTGGGTGTCCGGCGACGACCTGCTGGGGGATTACCCGGTACCGGTGCTGGAAACGGAATTTGTTTTCGGCTATGCGACATCGGCGCAGGGCGCGACGGCGGACGCAGCGCAGATCACCAACGGCTTGCAGCAGGCGGATATTGACGCGCTCCTCGCCAGCGGGTCGGCTTCGCTAACCAATGGCAGTTTGTCCTTGTTGGCAACAAACGGGAACCTATTGGCCGAGGCAACCGGCCTTGTGGCTTTTCAAAGCTTGGGAAGCAATTTGGTTATGCTCGCTAACAACGGCGGCATTGGACTATACGGCGACGACGTGATCGGCCTTTACACCGAAAGCGGGGAAGGGGTGGTGGAAGTAACAGGAACAAGTTTCACCTTCAACGGCGCGGCGGTACTGACTGACGTTACCGTAGCAACCGCTTCCGGGCTGACGGTTGTTTCCAACGCCGCGAACAGCATCGATACCGGTGTGTGGCTGCTGAAAGGAAATGGAACCAAGGCGTACTACACCAACGATGTTGAAGGTGCCTATGCGGCGACTGCTGCTGGAGATACGTTATGGATTGGTAATGGAACCTATTATGCGACAAATGGGTGGTTTGGATTCGACAAGCCGGGCATTACCATAGATGGCGCAGGTCGGGAAAATACTACGCTGAATGTTACCCGATTTCTTTGGTCATTAACAGATGGCGCATCCAACTGTGTTCTGAGAAACATACATCTCAACCATGCGGATTCATTTAATTCGGATCTGGTTTCGTTCAACGGAAACACAACCAACACGGCCAACGCGGTGCTTCAGAACTTGCTGATCACCGGCAGGGGGGCCTCCCACACCTTGCAGGTAACTGGTACAGGGGGGTTGATTGATAACGTAATTTCCATTGGAGATATTGACAACGATAGCGACGGAGGCGGGCATTGCCTTGTACTAAAGGGTGCCGACGACTGGGACGTTCGTAATTGCCTGGTGAAAAAGCGTGCATTTTCAGGGCTGCTAATAAAAGCCGACACCAGCATGGGGAACTGCTCGAATATCCGGGTAAACAATCTTATTTGCAATGGAGATATTCTGATTAACACACCTATAACCAATGGCGTGATAAGTGATGTTTTTATTAGCGGGGTGACGTTCCGGGATTATGACGATAACGACACGGTAATATCATTCGGAACGTCGGTGAGTAAACCCGGAACCGTCGTTAGCAATGTTGTTATTGATGGGGTCAGCGGCAATGTTCACAATGGAAAAATAGCCTTCGGGACGCAACAAATTGAGACGATTAATAATGTGGTGATTCGCAATGTTTCGCTTGTTGGTGCGCAACCTCCCTCTGTTGCCGCGTCAACAACGACAGCGAAAAACTACACCGCCGAAAATATCAACTGCATTTACGGAGACAAGCAGTTTTATGGCGATCGGTTTTCTCTTGCCTATGGATCATACATTCCAGTTTTAGCGAGTAGGCGGGTCGCAAACATTTCAAGCGGGGTGGCCGCCGCAAGAATACCGGCTGCCGCGCAGACAAACGGACTGCTTTATATCGCCTGCACAGCCAGCTACGAGCTGCAGGCCAGCCTGCTTGCCACCAACGACCCAATTTGGATTGTAAGTGGCGACAACGCGGGCATTCATCGGCTTTGGACTTGGGGAACGGCATCGGTTTCAAACGCACCGTTCACCGGCATTGTGCCTGGCCAGTTTTGGTTTGCCTGCACCAACCAAACCCCATTTTCGGATGACGCAAGCGTGTCGCCTGGAGAGGTTCGTCCTGGTAAATGCTCGATGATTCTTTGCCGCAACCAGACAACCTTCAGCTCGTTTTTTGCTGGAGAACTAACGACGCGCGGAAATGATTCGAGCGGTTACGTACCGCAGTTGTTTTCGGAAAAATTCGTAATCCGCGACACTACAAGTTCTGCTCCCTATGTATCAACATCGTCACAGAGCGAGTCGTTGATGGGATTGTGGGGAATTTGGTGCCACGTTTTTGCATACAACGATATTGTCTATGCCGGGGTATTTGGCGAGGGGCGCGATTCGGTTAGCAACCCCATGACGCTTGCCAATATCGCGCTTGATCTTGATATGCAAGTAAGCACTTACCAAGCCGCATACTACGAAGCCGCCGGATCGCTGGAATAATACAAGGGAGAACACCATGACCACAGGGGAAAACGCAGCGAAGCAGCAACTTTATAACGAATAGGACAAACCAATGGATGCAATCACGCCCGCCGGGGAACACATTAATGTGAGTTTGCCAGACTGCGAGGACAAGCACCGCAGCATCGGGCGGATGCTCGGAACCATATTGACGCTAATGGGAATATTGGTTGTGGTTGGCGGTGCCGTGTTTAAAATGTCGTTTGAGTCTGTTGCCAAAACAGAAGCCATTGAACAATCCATCCGCCAGACCGAGAACGACCTAAACCTGTTTGAAAAGATTTCAGATTCCGAACACAAGCGCCTGGCGAGGGAGATCGAATTGACCAAAACCGAGGCTACAGAACGTCTGGCAAACGCCATTGAAAGCATTGGTTACAAGCGCGACAAAATGCAATCTGACATCATGAACGAGCTGGGCAGGATCAAGGACGATGTTGGCCGGATAAAGGGTGTAACACAATAATGGAACAGGTTGAACGCATTGAATAGGAGATGAAATGGCACTGACAGCGGCAGAAATTGAGATAGCGCGGGAGATACTGGCGGAAATACACGCCCACCTGTTCGTTGACCGCGAGGTTGGTCAGCGGGCGGATGGAAGCATTGTCCGATACTGGCCTTCAATCCCAGAAACGTACCATGACATCTGCATGGAGTACATGCGCCGATGGGTAAGCACCAATAACCAGAACGTCCTGGTTGTATCCGGCGTCGTCCATCCAATAGACGCAAATGGCGACTGGTACGACTCTGGAGAGGTTGCCTACACACAGGACATATTCATTCACGAAAACGGGTTGTACGAACTGCGGGTCATACTTGATACGGGTCTGTACTATTGGCAGTTGAACCGTCTTTCCGACTCGGCCCAGCTTTGGATTTCCAACGGCACGGCCTCGGTGGTAGGGATTGGATCGGTGGCAAGCTGGACGCCAACGGAAGTGCTGCACGGCGACCCATACGACGGCCTCATGGTTGCCGACTATTGGGAGTTCAACGACGACGGTATTATCGAACCCGTAACCGGGGCATTGGTCTGTGACTACACGGCTCCCTCCAGCGGAATAGAATACCGCAGCGTGACGAATCCGCAGGTGAACAACGGCAAGATCAGGCACGGAATCTACCGGGCCGACGAGTTCAGGATAGTCTACGACTACGACGGGCGGTACAAGAGCCTCAAGGGCTGGGCGATGCTCCAGACGCTTGAGCTTGAACTGAACGTAGCGGCACCAATAACCGAGGCGGGTACCAAGTGGAGGGTCAAGGCCGGAACCAACTACCAGAGCGGCAGCAAGAACGTGGTGCTGGAGATCCTTTACTGCGATCCAAAATACATTCAGGAAATGGCGGAGGAAAACGGCGAAGCTACCTACACGGATTCAATATACACGATCAATGCCGGGGTGCTGGAAGGAAAGTGGTTTACCGTCAGGCAGATACCTGTGATTGACGAGAAAACCGGATTCGGAACCATAACGTGGTTCCTGAGCCAGCATTTCAATACCGATCTTATCTTCAGCTATCGGGCCAGCCCGACGGAACTTGTCGCGGACTTCTTCAAGCTCCACATGTTGCCGACATCCATCGCCACCTTCGAGGCACAGTACTACTTCGATGCCAGCGGGAACTTCTATGTTTCCAGCAATGGCACCACCTACACCAACAAGAACGGCACGGCGGCGACGGGTTCCTTGCCGGCAGATGCAGACCTGCTTGGAACAGTGGTGAATGGCAGAAGGATTGTCCAGTACAGCCAAGACCCGAATCAGGAAAACGGAGAAATAAACCTTCATCTGAAACTTATATTCACCACGGATGCAAGCTACGACGGCGGGGATGGAAACCCCATGGTGACATTCGGGGAGCCGGAAGAACAGATTCTCATTCAGGAGGATGTTGTCAGCGAAGACCTGCCGAACGGCGGCAGTCCCGACCTTGGAAGCGTGGAGGCGGGCGGCAGGAGCAAGACCGTTACGCGGTACGACAATTTCCAAGTGGTTGACGGGAAGTACCATTACCGGAAGATGATCTTCAAGTACGTGGCTCCACAGAACGATGCCGACGCATGGTACTTCATGGGATCGGCGGCGTTGACGGAGCGCGAGAAGCGCACGTTCTACAATGCCATTACCGACAATGCAGGCAATGCGGGCTGGGAGCCGATTGACGTTGGCGGAACCGGAGGACCGAAAGTGCATCTGATCGAGCTGCCGGAATGGAGAACGAAGGTCATTACGCGGCAGGGAAAATTCTTTGTGCGGCGACCGACCACGGCAGACCTGTCTACGGCGTCCATTACCGCTCCGTCGGCTCCAGCCAATCCACAGGGGCCGTACATCGTTGACGACGTGAAGCAGGTCGGACAGCACCTGTTCCTTTACGAGCGCGTAACGACCACGCTTGGAAGCAAGGCGGCGGATGCCGATGCTGTAACGAGTTTCACCAACGCGGACTGGATTACCAGTGGGCAACTTACATAGGAATATAAATGTCTGATTGGCTTCAAAACATGCTGGGGATGGAGAACAGGCGGGAAGATGATCTTTCCGCCCTGAACCAGTTTGGCGGCTATGGGGATTCCGAATCCGATACCAGTTCGGCGGAAAAGTCCAGCCAGAAGCGGCGCGACGATAGGGAGATGGAGCGCAAGGCCAAGCAGTTCATCCTTGACCAGAAGAAGCTGGACGAAGACGGGGAGTGGAGCAAGCAGGATCAGCAAAAGGCGGAAGAGTCGTTTGCCGACAAGGCATACAGGGAAGCAATCGAGGGTACGCCCGCAACCGTGGCGCAGATACAGGACGCGGTGGAGGGGCTATACAACACCCTTGAGTCGAACCTTCGCCTTGTTCCGGTTGGCGGCGACGACAACGACGTTCTCACGCTGGACGAAAGCAAGCCGGGGTGGGAGCCGGGCGGGTTGCCTACTGGAACCGCTTCCGGACAGATAGTCTATTGGAACGATACGACAAAGGCATGGGTGAAAAGCGCAACTCCGGCAACCAAATCCATACCCGTGTGGACTGGTTCGGCGTACCAGTTTGTTCCGATTGCATCCGCTGGATTCTATTTGTACAACGACGGTGGAAACATAACTGGTGGGATACCTAAATTGATATGAGCTTTACAACTCCAACAGACAATAATTTCTGGGACTACAATCTAAGGAACCAGATTTACAAAGGGTATAGACAGCGCAGAGGACTGCGTGGTGAATCATATGAACAAATGCAATATGTAGACGGAGCGTGGAGTTTCGGAGGGCTATCCAATCTTAATGGATATGAAAATCCTCTAGACCATAATTTTTTTGCAGAAATCCAATATTGGCTTATTGGAGGAATAGTTATGTATCAGCCGTGGATTCTTGGAACTGACTCATATAAATTTGTCTACTACTACTACAAATGGCACGATGATGAAAGCGAGAAATATGGCGATTTTGGAAAATGGCTTTGCATTGATATTCTAGGTCTCACAGACGGCGCAGGAAACTGGGGTTATAGGTACGCAGATACTTTGGACGGGTCTAATCAGCCAATAGTGCAGTACCCAAATAGCTACAGGGTTGCAAATAAAAACGACTATGCTGGAAAACATATCATGCAAGACATAATTAAAGTCATGGGTGTGTTTAATGGAAAGGCTTTGTTGTGGGAAAACTATGACAATTTTGAACAAACCGCTGGAATAAATTATGTCGGGAATGCAGAGCCGAATGTTCCGATGCGGAATTGGGAGGACACGCTTGCCGCCGTGGCCCAAAAATCAACTGGGACGGAAACTCTCGGACTTCCGTTGTTGCATATTGACTGGGGGGAGATTTGGGAGCCATACGAAGAGGGACCCCCAGAAGTCGGGGAGCAGAGTACTTTCTACTTCACCTACAAAATAATAAAGGATGGAAGCGTAAAAGCCGTTGTCCCTGCAACGTGTCCAAGCGGATCAACTTTTGACTGGTTCATGGGGGCCTATGTTGATAACGACCCGTGCGGATTTACCCTTAACGAGGATGAGATAACGAATGGTATGGAAGTCAGCGTTGGTCAAACAGTTGGGACAGCAAAGCTTTCAGCGACGTTTGACGGATATACTTTTCCTGATACCGGTCTAATTGTAGAACCCACTTACGGATACGGGGAGAGCTACTCCGAAGCAACTTATATTTACCCATCACTTATAATGTGCAGACCTAATTTCACGAACTAATAATTTAAAACGGAGGAACGGGAAGATGGCTACGAAGAAGAGAAAATACGACGGGATTGGCTTACCGGCAACAAACGCACTTAACATTGCACAGAATATCGGAGCCATGAAGTTGCAGCCAGCTCCTCCCCGGCAACTAATTGACATGCAAACGGCGGCAGACCAGACCGTATCGGCATTGGGCGGAGGTCAGGACGCCCTGCGTATGGTAAACCAGGCGCAGATGGATACGCGCATACGGGAATCAGGCGAACGTTTCGCCGCTGAAAAAGCAAAGAGTGGGTACAGCCCATCCCTGCCGACAAGCCAGAAGCTGGCACTACAGTTTCCAGCCGAAAAGGCAAAGGCCGAGCAAAAGCGGGCGGCAGGCATACCGCTGACGGAGCGCGAATCATACCTCATGGGCGAGTTCAGGACG
>Ga0268276_1002079_pt1 | contig 17862 bp, 17 predicted proteins | sample saktaG_4_FD_190145 | JGI IMG/M metagenome (GOLD analysis project Ga0268276, IMG submission 190145) | Saline water microbial communities from Sakinaw Lake, British Columbia, Canada - sak_2010_1_5_45m | ecosystem: Environmental > Aquatic > Non-marine Saline and Alkaline > Saline ...
AAATAATCTCTGTGTACATCAGTGTCGTTTCCGTGGTGCTCCGTATAACAATGAACAAAATTAGACACCAGTATCAAGTATCGAGTATCAAGATTGTTCACTATTCACATTTCACTGAATATCCGTATATTCTGCCCGCGTAATGAATACAAATCTTAGTGTCTTAGTGTCTTTGTGGTTTTAGAGGAGTCTGTATGAAAATCGATCTGATTGTGGGCGCCCGTCCCAACTATATGAAAGCCGCCCCCATCTACCGGGAACTGCTGAAGTACCCCGCTGAGTTTCAATGCCGCCTGGTGCATACGGGTCAGCATTATGACGAGAAAATGTCGGATATCTTTTTCCGGGAACTGGAATTGCCCAAGCCCCATATCTATCTCGGGGTCGGTTCCGGCCGCCACGGCGAGCAGACCGGCAAGATCATGATCGCATACGAAAAAGCCATCCTCAATGATCAGCCGGACCTGGTGCTGGTAGCCGGGGATGTGAACTCCACCGTGGCCTGCTCTTTAGTAGCCGTCAAACTGCACATCAAAGTCGGGCATATCGAAGGGGGCCTGCGTTCCCGGGACTGGAGCATGCCCGAAGAGATCAACCGCATCGTCACGGACAATATTTCCGATTACCTTTTTACCAGCAGCCGGGACGCCGATGAAAACCTGTTGGCTGAAGGAATTGCCAAAGAGAAGATCTTTTTTGTCGGTAATACCATGATCGACTCCCTGCATTATTATATGCCCAAAGTGGAGCAGAGGCAGATTCAAAGGGAATTGGGAGTCGAACCGGGCAACTACATTCTGATTACCCTGCACCGGCCCTCCAATGTGGACAGGGACGAAATCTTCAAAGGTCTTTTCGATACCCTGGAAACCATTCAGCGGCGCATGCCTATCGTCTTTCCCATGCATCCCCGGACCCTCAAGATGCTTCAGGAATTCAGCCTGGGTCGTTACCTGGAACTGCCCAATCTGAAAATCACGGAACCCCTCGGTTATCACGACTTCATGAAACTGCAGAAGGACGCCAGGCTGGTGCTCACCGACAGCGGCGGGTTGCAGGAAGAGACCACTGTACTGGGAGTGCCCTGCCTGACATTGCGGAAAAATACCGAACGGCCGGTGACCATCTGGGAAGGCACCAATGAATTGGTGGGATCCGATCCCGCGCAGATTCTGGCCCGCAGCATGGCCATTCTCGACGGTGATGTGAAAAAAGGCCGGATTCCCGAATACTGGGATGGCCACACCGCCGAACGGATTGTGTCGATTCTGCGGGATCGTTCATCTTAAAGAGACCTCTATGAGTGAATGACAGCCCTGATCGTGTCATTCTGAGGGAGCTTGCGACCGACCTGTCCGGCGAAATTCTGACTGAGGTCGGGATGAAGACGGAAGAATCCCCAATGACCGGAGCGACTTATCTACACAGTTCACGTTTGTTTAGGAGCTTCTTCTCCCGCTTTTGCGGGATCGTTCATCTCAAAAAGACCTTTATGAGGGAATTACAGTTTTGATACTTTTTATTTCCAATTATTGTTATTTTTAACAATAAACAGAAACACGTAACTATTGATTAATGACGTACATCGAATTCTTACATGTCTTAAAATCCTTCTTCTGTTTTTAAGTCGGGGAAATTGACAAGTAGTTCATGAGCTACCGGATGGGGATTTCTTAAAGATGGCTATCCTTAAGGAATGTGATGCGCTGGATATGCACAAATTGGCAGATGACGTTGAACCCTTTCTGTTTGATTTCAAGGATACGCAAAAGTAATCCAGTTTCCCGAATAATTCAGATAGGCCTTTTAGTATTTTTTCATCCCTTGGATTCCGGGAATTCGGTCGGGGGCACCATCCGGAAAGACACCAGGGAATAGACAATCGTCGTTTTGCCGTAAATCCCACCATCTCTGTATAACCGAATCGTTGATACCCCTTAACACCTATCCTTGTAAATCTGATATCCAATGTAAGATTTACAGGGTCGTATCCGTGATAACCGCTTCTGTTTTACCCTGAATTCCGGAGACATTCCGTTAAAAGATGTATTATTTTTACGCTCCTCGTTGTGATTTAAGGGTGTGAAGTTTATATTATTGCCCAATTGAAGCATTTTAAAAGGACCGTTATGTTGAAAAAAATCTGGATTCTGTTACTCTTTTTCCTGCTTATCTCATGTCAGCCAGACCGGCCAAAGCAGGAAGAATTTGCCTTTATTATTGCCGCCGATATGCGCAATTATGCCGGTGACAATGTCGACTATTTCCGGGGTGCCTGCGAGGCGATCCGGCAACTCGACGACTCAATCCGCTTTGTGATTTCACCTGGGGATATCGATCCCATGGATTCCGTCCTTTATTGTATCCGCAAGTATATCCGTGAGGATATGATCTGGTACCCCGTGGTGGGGAACCACGAAAATGAAACCCCTGAAGATATGGTCTGGCTGCGGAACTTTAATTCCGGCGGCAAGGCCCTGCCTTTTATTGTCAATCAAGGTCCGGAAATCTGCCGGGAAACCACCTATTCCTTTGATGTTGGTAATACTCATTTTATCATCCTGAACCAGTATGCTGATGTCAACTGTGACGACTGCACCGACGGAGACATGCCGGATATACTCTATGACTGGCTGAAAGGGGATCTGCAGATGACGCGGCAGAAACATATCCTGGTCATTGGCCATGAACCGGCCTATCCCTTGCCGGATATGGAGAATCAGCGCTTTCGGCATGAACACGATTCGCTGAACAGACATCCGGAAAACCGGGACCGTTTCGTGGAACTATTGCAGGATCATGGAGTGACTGCTTATATATTCGGCCACACCCATAACTACAGTGTGGTCAAAATAAACCGTCTCTGGCACATGGACGCCGGTCATGCCCGGGGGATCGGAGACCGGGGCGCCCGCAGTACCTTTATTAAAATGATGGTAAACGCTGGTGAAATCCGTTATGAAACCTATCGCCTGAATGTCGGTACAATGGACTACGAGATTACCGACCGCGGAATCCTGAACTAATCCCAATGTCCTTGCAGAACATTCAAGGTTGGCAACATCAGTCATTTAAACCGGCAGGATGACAGCCCTGATCGTGTCATTCTGAGGGAGCCTGCGACCGACCTGTCCGGCGAAATTCTGACTGAGGTCGGGATGAAGACGGAAGAATTCCCAAAGGCCAGAGTGATTTCTTTACCGGATGTTCGTAAGTTTGGTGGATTCTTCCCCACCGGGGACCCCGATCCCGATTCATCGGGAGGGCACTCGTACCTCGTTCATCTCAAAGAGACCTCTATGAGGGAATGACGGCCCTGATCGTGTCATTCTGAGGGAGTTTGTGACCGAAGAATCCCCTTTGACCGGAGTGATTTATCTACACAGTTTTGATACTTTTTATTTTATAGAGATCCCCGGGACGAAACAATCAATAATTGATAACTGCTTAAATTCGGTGTCATGGGATATCGAAAATTAATAATGTGATTAATTGCTTGATCGCCGATGATCATTTCTTGATTATTAGTTACTACTCAGCCGCAAACGTGTCAGGTTTTATAATTTCCTTTTGGCAACAGGGTTTTACTATGTAGCCCTTCCACCTCACAACCCCGAAGCGAAATTATGCCATAGATCCATGGGACTCCCGATGGAGACTCCCTTGTAGAATCCTTCGTGATCGGTATAAACATTAACCACTCCTGTCCCCTTGGGGGGCAATTTATTGAGTGGATTTGACGCTCTCGGCAACACAAACCGCCTGTCCCTCGGGGGAATTTACCTGTCCGGCTTTTGACGGATTCGGTGAGTTCCCCGACTAATTCAAAAGGAATCCTCCGATGTATCGGAGGCCCCTGTGACCTGTTGGGAAAGTTGGGACAGCAGGTAGAAGCCATTCTATCCCATCGAATAAATTCGATGGTTAATGTTTTTCTATAGCCGAGCTAAGTGCTGTTCTGCAGCGCCCGCCCGAAAGACATGGTCAGGCGGGTCTGCCCGACCTGTCAGGCGGGGAGCCCCGGAACAAGAATAAAACTTACTCACTTTAGTAGGACTGAGTTACGATTATTCAAGTAAATAGTGCAATAATAAGCCAGTATGTCGATAAAACATCGACATACTGGTGGGAATCTGTAATTATCTATTTTTTCAAAATAAAGTGATTGACACTTAAGCTGTACAGCTGCTATCTTTGCTTATTATGCGGAATCAACATCACCATTACCAAATTATCACGGCTATCTGTATCCTCTGGATGGCTTTGCTGTGGGGATTTCAACGCTGCGAAGAGGGGCTGGATCCCGTGGCCGGTATCGAAGGCATTGTGCATTTTCCCGTGGATTCAGTGAGCGGGGTAGTAATGTTTCCAGACAGTCTGGAAGGCGCCGTTGTTGTTGTGGCGGAATTTCGCACGGATTACAGTTCCGTGGATTCCTTTTTTGCCCATATTGTGGCTTACGGATCAGCGTTGGATGTAACAGCCGAGGAAGCACCCTATTATATCCAGCTGCCCTCGGGTTTTTATTTAGTTGGCGTGGTGGGGATAAAAATATCCCTGGCGGAGATTCTATTCACGCCGACTGATAGTTTGGCATTGCATCCCGAATACTTTCAGCCCATCGGTCTCTATAAAATTCCCGGTGGCCAGTCGCCTATAACCTCGGTACGGGTTGGCGAAGAGGAGCTGGTTTCCCATATTGATATTGATGTGGATTATGATCTGGAACTACCTTTCTGACAGGTATCGACCAATGTGCAATTTCAAATTTCAAATTTCAACTATCAAATTCCAATTCCCGTCTTTTTTTAAATTTTTAATTGTTAATTATTTATTGGCATTCTCAGTTCTCCTGGCATCGGAAAACGGCAGGATCAACGGCACGGTACGATCTGTATCAACTGCTGAAGCGCTGCCGGGAACCAATATTCTGCTAAAAGGGACCCTCATGGGCGCCGCCTCGGATTTGGGCGGAGAGTTTCGCATTCTGAATGTGCCGCCCGGGGATTATACCCTGGAGGTCCTGAACATCGGCTATCAATCCATTGAGCGACAAATCCACCTGCGTCCCGACAGTGCGGTTACACTGGATATCCGCTTGGAACCCAAAGCCCTTCGCTCGCCGGAGATCGTCGTGACCGGGGCCCGCCGGACCATGCGCAAGATCGACTCGCCGGTGACCATTGTCACCATCAGCGCCGAGGATCTGGCCTTTCGCAATCCGGCCACGGTGGAAGATATTCTGCCCTATGAATCGGGAGTGCAGATGCTTGACGGGCAGGTTAGCATGCGGGGCAGCAGCGGCTATGCCCGGGGCGCCGGCAGTCGGGTGGTAGTGCTGGTAGACGGGTTTCCGGCTATGTCTTTCGATAACGGGACGATTTACTGGGATGCCGTACCGGCTCAGAACATTGAGCGCATTGAGATTCTGAAGGGGCCGGGATCGGCGCTTTACGGTTCCAGTGCTATGGGAGGGGTGATTAATATCATCACCAAAACCCTCAATCCCGGCAAACAGACAAATGTCAGTTTCGGGGGTGGTATTTACCGCAAACCCACGGAAGAACTGCGGGTCTGGAGCGATCGGCCCATGCTCATGGAGGAGTGGCGGGCAGCTCATTCGCGCTCCTTTGGCGATCTGGGCGTTGCTCTGGCCGTTGGGCGTCACAGTTCTACGGGATACCACGAAAACGGCTGGTATGATCGGGGAATTTTCAATACGGAGTTTGATTATGCCATCGGCCAGAACCGTCTGATTCGCTCAAGAGTCTATCTGATTCTCGATAAACACGGCTCCTTTACGGAATGGAAAAGCCCGTTCCAGCCCTTTCATACGCCACCTAATACCATTGATGATGAAATTACAACCCACAAGCTGCAGTGGTCAACCCAGTATTCCCGTATCTGCTCACCGGCCCAGTCCCGGCTCATGCGCCTGAATGTATTCGATACCCGTTTTGACAACGATCTGTATAATAATACGACGTATTCTCAGTCCCGGACCGTGAACCCGGAGTTTCAGATCAATCTGCGGCCCGGGCGGCGGCACTATATCAGCAGTGGACTGGATTTGAAATTACACAGGGTGAACGCCGATATCTGGGGCAATCACAAGGGCCTTGAAGCGGCCGCCTATTTCCAGGATGAAGTCACCCTGGCCGGATTCCTGAATGTTACCCTCGGCGCCCGCTGGGATCTGAACCGGGTCGATGACAATGCCTACAAGTATCAGTTGAATCCCAAAATTGGCACGACTCTGGACATCACCAAACACCTGGTTCTGCGCAGTTCCCTGGGCCGGGCCTACCGCTCACCCTCCATGGCGGAGATGTTTATCGACGCAGGGCAGTATATATTTGTAGTCAAACCCAACCCCGACTTACAGCCCGAAACCAGCCTGGCCGCTGAAATTGGTCTCTACTGGCAAAGCCGGATATTCAATCTGGATATGGCCCTGTTCTCCAGTAATTACCGGGATTTGATCGAACCGATTTTAGATCCCCTGGATCAGGAGATCCAATTCCGGAATGTCACCGAAGCCCGGATTCAAGGCTTTGAGGTCACCGCCGACTGGTACTGGCAACTCATTTCCGCCACGGGTAAAATCAGCTATACCTATATCGATCCCAGGGACCTGACTGCTGACGATGTGCTGGCCTACCGGCATCGCCATTCCCTGGTCATTTCAGAACAGCTGGCCCTGTCCGGGAATATGATCGTGGGCCTCGATTACCGTTACCTGAGCCGCATGGAAAAGGTTCAGCTCTATAACGAAAACCCGCTTACCGGCGCCGATCAGCGGGTTCCGGTTAAGTTGCTCAGCGGCTTTTTTCAGTATTCTCTGGACAATTCGCTGACGCTGAATCTCAGCGTGGAAAACATGCTACAGTATTATTATGTGGTCTTTGAGCGCAATATGGGGCCCGTCCGCCTGCTGAAACTGCGCGTTGAATATCGTTTTTAATGACTGAACCCCCACGGCGGGGACGTGACTGTCGCCGGTCTTGACTATTTAATCAGCACAGAAAACTTTTTAACGGCTTCCCGGAAATATTTTTCCGGAACAGCGCATATCTGGGTCGCTTACCGGCGTTGCCAGTCCGGACTTTTCAGCTGATCGCAAAGAATCACCCCGGAAACCGGCAGATTAGCCGGTAATTCTACTTCGAAAGGATAGCCTTTGGATTTCGTAGTTATGGGCAGAAACAGGGCTAAACCGACTTTGGCATTATAGCTTTTGGGAGACAGGACAAAGGCCGGCCGCTGTCTAGCCTGTTCATGCCCCCGTTGAGGCGCAAAATTGAGCCAGACGATATCTCCACGATCGGGAATGTAACCGGTCATTAGAACAGTTCCTTACCCTGAGGATCACCAAAGTCAATTTCCCGGTGAATCGTTGAACCATCCATTTTCGAGAGAAAGGAATCCAGCGAATAGTCCTCTTCCTGAATCAAGAGGGTTATCACTAACTGCATATTTTTAATTGATAGATCCACCTTGCTGCCGTAGTCCATTTTGGTTTCGGCTGCAAAGGATCGGGGGATCCTGATGGCGAGGCTGTTACCCCATTTCCGTACTGTTGTTTCCATCTCTGTGTCCTCTTGTTTAATATCATGTATCTACATAGAAGATACATTGCGCTCGCTCAATTAGCATGTGTTTTGAGGTATATTATTGGATTGGCTTACCATTTTTTGTTTTCGATTCCAATGTAATATACCTGCAAACCTTGTAAAAAGTTATTGGATATTGCAAATTAAGTTGTAATCTTTTTCATCAAAAGGAGAGTCGTGCTCAATTTTATTGCCACTATAAACAAACTCCTGATATTAATCGATATCGATGGCACCCTGATCCATCCGGGACTGACGCCCCGTTACGCATTGGCTGAAGCCATTCATCAGCATACGGAGCAACGGATCGAATTTACGGTACCCCAGCTGGCCGGTATGACCGATCCGCTGATCGTTAAAAATGCCCTGGATTTTCTCAATATTCCGGTTCAAAACAGGGATGGTTTACCCGAGTGCATCTTGGAAACCTATCTGGAAATCCTGGCCCTGCGCTATCCTAAGGCTGCCGATCGCCAACTCTATCCCGGTGCCATCGATTTACTGGATTATTTGCAGGATCAACCGGTGCGGTTAGGTCTGATTACCGGTAATCAGGAACGGGGGGCGATGATCAAGTTGAAGCCCTTTGATCTGGTGCAGTATTTCAGCATGGGAGTCTTCAGCAGCGATCATCCCGACCGCGATCAATTGCCGCCCATCGCTCTCACAAAATGTCGTTGTCTGTATAGCGAGGATTATCGTCCGGAGCAGGTGGTCATTATCGGCGATACTGTCCGGGATGTCTGGTGCGCTCATCGGAATGGTATGCGGGCCATTGCAGTGGTCCGGCATGCTGATCGGCGAGCCGCCATTCGCGCAGAGAACCCGGATTTGATCGTTGATCATTTTATGGATATCACGCCAATCATTGACTACCTGAGTTCACGGATCTGATTTTTCCTTTTACCTTTTAACTTTTATCGTTTATTTTAGAGACATGTTATCGAAGAAGACTAAATACGCCATTATTGCGCTGGTTCGCCTGGCCCGGGAATACAAGCAGGGAGCTTTGCAGATCGGTGTTCTGGCTGAAGAGGAAAACATTCCTAAAAAATTTCTGGAGGCCATTCTCCGGGATTTAAAAAATGCCGGAATCCTGACCAGCATCAAAGGGCGCAACGGCGGGTATTATCTCAGCCAGGATCCCGAAAAGGTCAACCTGGCCACCATCATCCGCCTGTTCAACGGACCGATCGCCTTTATTCCCTGCGTCACCTATCTCTATTACGAGGCCTGCGATGTGGAGAAGGATGAAGACCTCTGCGGTATCCGCACCGTCTTCAAGGAGGTCCGGGACGCCACGGTGGAAATCTTCAAACGGGCTACCCTGGCAGAAATTATTCGTCGGGAAGATGCCTTGCGCCAAAGCAAATAAAAATTTTCCTTGCAATAATCTACTAAGTTGGTAGATTATATATACAATAACGAATTTCAGTGATATTTTATCTTTGTGATGGCTAATGTGTGGACTGGTGCAAAGTGTGTTTATTGGCAAATTGCAGGGTTATAAAAGAGGATGAAGTCGATGAGTGTTGTTCAGCGTCTGATATTGCTGGGTCTTGTGCTAATGACGGTATTGCCGGCGCAATTGACTGTTGATGCAGAAATCCGGCCCCGGTTTGAGATTCGGAATGGCTATAAATTATTAGCCGTGGACGGACAGATTCCGGCCGTGCTCATTAGTCAGCGTTCCCGTTTGAATCTGGCTTACTCCAAGGATCGGATTGCTACCCGGTTCAGCCTTCAGGATGTCCGGGTCTGGGGTGACGAAAGTAATATCAGCAGTACCGGTGTGAATGGTGATCCGGCCAGCATTGATCTCTATGAAGCCTGGGCGGAATTCCAAGCCCTGGCGGGTTTTGACCTGCGTATCGGACGACAGGTTTTCAACATTGATGATCAGCGCCTGATTAGTCAGCGCAACTGGAACCAGAACGGGCTCAGCTACGATGCCCTGCGACTGCGCTATGCACCCGGTGACTGGCAATTTGACCTGGCCCTGTCACTGAATAATAACCAGGAAAATTCGGATGGCAACCTGTATCCGGCCGACCGTCTGAAAACATTGAATTTTCTCTATATCAAAGGACCATTGGCACAGCAACTCAGCAATTCCATGATTCTGCTGGCTACCGGCGTGACCGCCAATGACAGCAGTGAAATTATCTATATGCGCGGCACCCTGGGCGATTACTGGCATTTTAGCGGTGATAAACTCGATCTGCAAGGATCGCTGTATTATCAGTTTGGAAAAAACAATGTGGGACAGGCAGTCTCAGCGTGCCTGGCTTCTGTTGATGCGCTGATTCCGGTTCAATCGTGGAAGATTGGTGGCGGGCTGGTCTGGATTTCCGGTCAGGACGGAACGAACAGTAACTCCGATTATCAGAATACCGACCACCTGTTTGATATTCTTTACGGCGCCCGGCATAGTAATTACGGATTGATGGATTACTTTAGCAATATTCCCAAAGGTACCGCCAGTGGTGGTCTGCTGGATGCCTGCCTGAAACTGCAATACGGGATGGACAAAACGAGTCTTCAGTTGGATGCCCACCGTTTCTACCTGGCGAATAATGTGTTACTCGCTTCCGATACCGATCCGCTGGTACATTTCCTGGGAACCGAATTTGACCTTGTTTTCAAATGGAAATTTCACCCGGCTATAACGCTGCAGGGCGGATACTCGGTCATGCGTCCGGGTGAGAGCCTGGAACGGATTCAGGGCTTGAAGCCCGGTGACAGCGATTGGTCCCAGTGGTTCTGGCTGATGCTTGACGTAAAAAGTATCCTGTTTCAGGAGACCTGAGCCATGCTGCGGGCCGATGATTATTTCAAAATAAAAACCACGTATCATTTTCAATAAAGGAGGGACAGCCATGTATCGATGGTCTGAATCAGGTTTCGTTTTTATTAAAATATCTACTATATTGGTAGTTATAGTATTCTTAATAATGCTGCCGGCTTGTGAGAAAACGCAGAAAACCGGGGATACTCAACCCGGTGACGCTGAACTCCAGGGTACGATCTCGATTTCCGGGGCCTTTGCGCTTTATCCGCTCACGGTCAAGTGGTCCGAGGAATTTCGGAAACTGCATCCCGGAGTACGCATCGACATTTCCGCCGGCGGGGCCGGCAAGGGGATGGCCGATGCCCTTTCCGGTACCGTCGATCTGGGCATGTTTTCCCGGGAGATCGTGGCGGCGGAAAAGGCCCGGGGAGTCTGGTGGCTGGCGGTGACCAAAGATGCCGTATTGCCCACGATCAGTGTGCAGAATCCGGTCATAGATCAGCTGTTGCAACAGGGATTGACCCAGGCCCAATTTCAATCTATTTTTATCGATCAGAGCATAACAGACTGGGGCGTGCTGACCGGCACAGAGCTTCGGGCGGCAATCAATGTCTATACCCGCAGCGATGCCTGCGGTGCGGCCGGCACCTGGGCCAACTATCTCGGGGCCTTGCAGGAAGACCTGAAGGGTGTGGGGGTTTATGCCGATCCCGGTCTGGCGGATGCCGTGAAAAAGGACGCCCTGGGAATCGGTTACAATAACACAATATATATATATGATGCCAAAACCAATCTAAAGTACCCGGGACTTGATGTGATTCCTATTGATGTCAATGCCAATGGCCGCATAGATCCAGAGGAGAACTTTTACAATAGCATGACCCGGGTCATGGCGGCCATCGCTTCGGGGCATTATCCCTCACCGCCAGCCCGGGAACTTTACTTTGTCGCTAAAGGGAAACCGGAATCGGCACTGCTGCGGGAATTTTTGCACTGGATTATCAGTGATGGACAACAATATGTAGCCCGGGCAGGGTATGTACCATTGCCGGCAGATGTGATCAACCGGGAACTTCAAAAATTAGAATAGAAAACAGACTCTCATGAAGCGCCGCAGACAAATTGATCAAATAACCTCCGGCTGGATGCTGCTCTGTCTCTTTGTGGTGCTGTTGATTCCCCTGGTTATTGGTCTGGGCCTGGTGCTGAAATCCCTGCCTATCCTGCAATTATATCCCCTTTCGGAATTGCTGAATGGTTCGGATTGGAAACCCATGGCGGGTCATTTCGGTTTTAAACCCTTCATCGTCAGTTCCCTTTATGTGACTTTGATTTCTTTCCTGATCGCCGCTCCGGTTTGTCTGCTTAGCGCCATCTACCTGACCCAGTACGCCCGGCGCTGGCTGCTGAATCTGATGCAGCCGGTGATTGATATTTTGGCGGGGATTCCATCGGTGGTTTACGGGGTCTGGGGCATTCTGGTCGTGGTGCCCCTGGTGGTTCGCCTGGCATCGGTCTGGGACCTGAAAACCAGCGGTTATTGTATTTTGTCCGGGGGTATTGTGCTGGCGGTAATGTCGATTCCTTTTATTCTGAATATTCTGATCGAAGTATTTCAAACCATTCCTACTGAACTAAAGGAAGCATCCTTATCGGTGGGAGCGACGTATTGGGAAACGATAAAATTTGTCCTGTTGCGTGAGGGATTTTCCGGGATTATGGCAGCCTTTGGTTTGGGAATTTCCAAAGCCCTGGGCGAAACCATCGCGGTCCTGATGGTGGTAGGGAATGTGGTGCAGATTCCCGGATCACCCTTTCAGGCCGCTTACCCGTTACCGGCCCTGATCGCCAATAACTACGGTGAGATGATGTCGATTCCGATGTACGATTCGGCCCTGATGTTCTCGGCTTTGATCCTGTTTGTGATTATTATTCTGTTTAATATTCTTGCCCGCCTGGCAATCAATCATGGAGAATACCGATGCTGAGACGCAATCAGATCGAAGAGGGTGTGTTCAAAATCCTGGCTGCGCTGGCGACATACCTGATTATCGCTGTTCTGCTGTTTCTAATCGTTGTGATTTTCAAACAGGGGTACAGGGCTCTGGACTGGGATATGATTACAAAGGTACCTCAGGGCGGTTATTACTTTGGTGGAGAGGGTGGTATTCTGAATGCGATCATCGGTTCCTTTTACCTGGCGCTTGGGGCCACAGGTCTGGCTTTTATTATCGGTCTGCCGGTGGCTTTATTCATGAACGTCTTCCTGATCCGTCACCGTTTCTGGCTGAACAGGATACGCTTTTTTCTGGATGTGCTCTGGGGAGTGCCGTCCATCGTTTATGGCGCCTTTGGTTTTACCCTGATGCTCTTTCTGGGTCTCCGGGCATCCCTGCTGGCCGGTATTCTGACGGTGACTCTGCTGATTGTACCGATTATGATCCGGTCAATTGATGAAGTTCTGAGAACCGTTCCCATAGGTTTGCTGGAATCCGCGTATGCGCTGGGTTCGACCCGCACGGAAATTGCCTTTAAAGTCTTTTTCAGACAGGCTTTACCGGGCATTGTTACAGCAATTTTACTCTCCTTTGGACGGGGTATAGGTGACGCGGCGTCGGTACTGTTTACCGCCGGCTACACTGATTATATCCCCACCTCCCTCAGCCAACCGGCGGCAACTCTGCCGCTCGCCATCTTCTTTCAACTGAGTTCACCTATACCTGCCGTCCAGGAACGGGCTTACGCATCGGCTGTTGTGCTGACCCTTTTCATTCTGATAATCAGCCTGCTGGCCCGGCTTCTCTCTTCAAAATATAAGGAGCATACGATTAAATGAGCGGTTCAATCATCAGGATTCAAAATCTTAACGTGTCCCATAAAGGTATACCCATATTAAAGGACATTAACCTGACAATTCCCCGAAACAAGGTGACGGTAATTCTGGGCCCATCGGGCTGTGGCAAAACCACGCTCCTGAAATGTCTCAACCGTCTGGTGGATATCTATAACGGCCTGACGGTCAGCGGCCGGATAGAACTGGACGGGGAGGAGATTCTTAACCGTAAAAACGACCTGACCCGGATCCGCCAGAAAATGGGATTGCTTTCTCAGCGACCCTATCCGCTGCCCATGTCCATTTTTGATAACGTGGCCTACGGACTCAAAATCCAGGGTGTTCGAAACCGCACGGAGCTGGCTGATCGGGTGGAGTATTACCTGAAACAGGTCAATCTTTGGCCCGAGGTGGTGGATCGTCTCAAATCACCGGCCTCACGCCTGTCAATCGGGCAGCAGCAGCGCCTCTGCCTGGCCAGGGGTCTGGCGGTGGAACCGGAAATCATTCTTGCTGATGAACCCACATCGGCGCTGGATCCGCTTTCCAGCACTTGCATCGAAGAGCAGTTCATGAAACTGAAAGAGCAATATACCATTCTGATTGTCACCCACATCATGCGGCAGGCCCGCCGCCTGGCGGATCATGTGATTTTTATCTATCTGGGTGAAGTCATTGAACAGGGTCCGCCGGCCGAGATTTTTGATAACCCTCAGCATCCGACCACGAAAGAATACCTGCGGGTCGGGCATTAAGTTTCGTAAAATGTCAATCGGATCAAGCGTACCACCCTGAATCCTATCTCAGGTATATTTGCTTGTCCTTTAGAAAAATACCTTGTAATCTCAAACTTCCCCTTTGAAATTTCATGGTAATATTATATCTTTGAACCATGAAAACGATTGATCGAAAAGATGACTATCAGCAAATTCAAGTGTTGATTAATGACTATCCCGTTACAGCAATCATCGGCGCCCGGCAATGTGGTAAAACCACACTGGCACGGCAGTTAGATTTTGATCACTATTTTGATTTGGAAAACCCACGTGATTTAGTTCGATTTGAACAGCCTTTGTTGACTCTGGAAAATTTGCGCGGTCTGATTATCATTGATGAAATTCAACGGAAGCCGGATCTGTTTCCATTACTTCGATATCTGGTTGATCGGGGAAAGAACCAGACATTTGTGATTCTCGGAAGTGCTTCGGGAGAGCTGCTGAAGCAAAGCTCAGAATCTCTGGCCGGACGGATTGCCTACTATCCATTGAGTGGTTTCCGGATTGGTGATATCGGTACAGAAAACATCATAAAACTCTGGCTGCGGGGTGGTTTGCCCCGATCATTTTTGGCTGCAACAGATCAAAAAAGTGTTCACTGGAGAGAGAATTATATCAGCACTTTTTTAGAACGGGATATTCCGCAGTTGGGAATTAATATTCCACCTTACACACTCCGCAGGTTCTGGCTAATGCTGAGCCATTATCATGCCCAGATAATCAATTATTCAGAATTGGCCCGTTCTTTTGGGATATCGGATATGACGGTCCGAAAATATATTGAGATTTTGGCATCAACGTTTATGATACGGATTTTACAACCCTGGTATGTAAATATTGGCAAGCGATTGGTAAAACGACCCAAAATATATTTGAGGGATTCAGGTATTTTCCACTCTTTGCTTTCCCTGACAACCAGAGATGAATTGCAGTCGCATCCAAAACTAGGAGCGTCCTGGGAAGGTTTTGCCCTTGAATCGGTGATCCGGGCAATTGGCAAACAGGCGAATGAACTGTTTTTCTGGAAGTCCCATGGCGGTACGGAACTTGATTTGTATTGGCAGGATCATGGAAAAAACTGGGGTATTGAATTTAAATATGCAGATGCACCAAAACTTACAAAATCCATGCAAACAGCTATAGACGATTTAGATCTGGAACATCTCTGGGTAATCTGCCCGGGAAAACAGGACTATAAACTTTCGGAAAAAATCAGTGTGTCATCAATTCCCTTTGATCCACAGCCTCGCTGACTCTAAATACCCAATTCTTAAAGCATTGCTCTTTACTTTGGGATTACCCGCCGGACAGAATCGATAATCGTCCCGTCCACCCATTTGATGACCGCCACGATTTCATTACCCAGATTGGGCTTTTCAGGAACACCGCAGATCTTTTCGGCTTCATTTTTCAAATCCTGAATGGATTTCAGTGGTAAACGGGTATTCTTCAGGGCATCCAGAAGATCTTTTCGCCTGGGATTAATGGCGATACCCCGCTCGGTAACGATGATGTCGATCAGTTCTCCCGGACCGGTAATAGTGGTGACAGAATCCCGAATGACCGGGATACGGTCCCGGAACAGAGGAATCGGTAAGATAACTGTCTTGCTGAACAGGCAGTTCTGCCAGCCGCCGATACCGTGCAGCAGATAACCGTCGGAATGGGTATTGACATTGGCGTTGAAATCCAGGTCAACCTCCGTCGCGCCCAGAATCACAATGTCAACAAACTGGGCGAAATTCCCTTTTCCATGATAATTGTAACTGGTGAAGGGTGAGGTATCCCGGTGCCGGGGATTGTCCCGCATCGAACGGACGCCCTCCAGATCGAAAGTCTGACCATCGAGAATATAATCCACGAGTCCCTCTTCCAGCATTTTGACCAGGTACTGGTTACTGCCACCACGGGCGAAGCGGGCCTTGATGTTTCTCTCCCGCATCATCTGTTCGAAATAGTAGCTAATGGCCAGAGATGTTCCGCCAGCCCCGGCCTGAAAGGAAAAGCCATCCTTAATCAATCCGGCTTCCAGGCAGAGTTGGGCCGTCATTTCGGCGATGAGCAGCCGGTCTGGACTCTTGGTGATCCGGGTAGTCCCGGAAACGATTTTCTCGGGTTCACCGATCTTATCCATCTTTACGACGTAGTCAACATAGTTACCCTGAATTTGCCAGGGAATGCAGGGAAATTCAACCAGGTTATCAGTGACGACAATGACCTTATGGGCGTACTGGGAATCCGCCAGGGCAAAACCCAGCAGACCACAGGCGGAACTGCCGGTTACGCCGTTGGCATTGCCAAAGGGATCGGCCGTGGGAGCCGCAATAACGGCGATATCGATGACCACTTCACCATCCTGGACGGCCTGATACCGGCCGCCGTGTGAGCGCAGCACGCCCATTCCTTTCATCTTGCCTTCGGAACAGTAGCGACCCAGCGGGCCATTCAGGCTGCCTTCGATATGATGAATCGTGCCATCTTCCATATAATCGATCATTTCCGTCTGACAGGGAAAGGAGGCCGAGGGAAACCAGATCAGATCCTTGATGCCCAACTCTGAGGCAATTCGGAAAATCTGAACCGCTACCAGGTCGCCATTGCGGAAATGGTGATGGGTCGAGACGGTCATGCCGTCTTTCAGACCGGCCTTGATCAGGGCCTCTTTTAAATCCTTGACCAGTTTGTTGCCCGAGGGGAAATCAGCCATACTGGCGACGGGGGGGGCGTATTTGCGGTAATTGGGTTTGTATTTGCCGACACCTTTATAGGGAATCTGCTTTTTGCCGTTCACTTCTGTGGGCACCAGGCGGCCCAGCGCATTTTTCACGAGTTTAGTTGCCATAGCTATCTCTCCAGTTTTCTGCGATTTTGCCGGCATCAATGGCCATGGCGATGGTTTTCTGAGCCCGTTTGACGACCGGGGGGTCGATCATCTTTGAACCCAAAGCGACGACTCCCAGACCTTTCTCTTCGGCGTCGATAAAAGCGTTGACGATTTTTTGAGCCTTATCGATCTCTGCATTAGTGGGGGCAAAAGCTTCATGGATGATGGGTACCTGGCGGGGATGAATACAGCCCATACCTTCAAATCCCATCGCTTTCGATTCCGTAACGGTCTGCTTTAGCCCTTCCTGATCGCCCACGTCGGAAAACACCGAATCGATAGGCTGAATGCCAGCGGCCCGGGCGGCATTGACCAGCATGCTGCGGGCAAAGAAACTCTCATTGCCTTCCCGGGTTCGTTGAGTCCCCAGGTCGGCGGTGTAATCTTCCAGGCCAATGGCCAGGGCGACGACATTTTTTGAGGCGCTGGCGATGGCAAAGGCATTCAGAACACCCTTGGCGCTCTCAATAATAGGCATCAAATAGACGGGATAATCCAATCCCTTCGCCTGTTTGATAGCCTGAATCCGGGCATTGATTTCAGTAAGGTCTTCAACGGTTTCGCATTTGGGAATCAGGATGATATTGACCCAGTGCGGAACGATGTAATCCAGATCTTGCAGACCACGCTGGCCTTGATTAATCCGGACTGCCCGTTCGCAGCCGTAAAAATTGTTCCCCCGCAGGGCGTTACGCACCAAATAGCGGGCCTCATCCTTTTTGGCCGGCGCCACACTGTCTTCCAAATCCAGAATAATGCCGTCCGCTTTGTGCAGGCCGGCGTTGATAAAGAGTTTGGGTGTGTTACCCGGAAGATAGAGCCGGGAACGCCGGTTGCGGTCACGGGCTGTACTGTAACAATTTTCCGGCAGCAATTCTGGCAAATACTCTTTTTCCGTATCGATCAATTGACGAATCGCGGCTTCCAGCCGGGCCATCATAATAAAGGGCAGGGCGCCGCTGTCT
>Ga0268276_1002080_pt1 | contig 17860 bp, 11 predicted proteins | sample saktaG_4_FD_190145 | JGI IMG/M metagenome (GOLD analysis project Ga0268276, IMG submission 190145) | Saline water microbial communities from Sakinaw Lake, British Columbia, Canada - sak_2010_1_5_45m | ecosystem: Environmental > Aquatic > Non-marine Saline and Alkaline > Saline ...
TCACAGATTTTACTATTCCATGGTTCAATGCTACTGCAGGTGCAGTTGATTCTGACGGAAATTTGCAACTATTTGCTGATGTGACAAGCCACTATTATGACATTTTTAATGACTGGGATTATTACGAAAATATTAGTTCTCGATATGCTCGCTCTGGTGATCTGTTTAAATTCACCATTGGAGATGAAATAATTGATATTACGTTGGTTGATTCATTGATGTCAAATCCTGCTCTAGACCTTGTAGATGGAACAACAAATGACTCATTATATTGTCGCACAAACGGCTGGCTCCGCAGACTGCAACTTACTAAAGATGAACGCTCAGAAGAATTCTTTGTAACATGGACTGATTCGCCGGAAGGAAATCGTCTTGTGCAAAATTTTGAGCCTCAAGTAAAAGGTTGGTCTTATAATTCAACTACCGGCGAACATACAGATGCTGTTTGCTTCACTTGCGGTACAACATTTCCTGGTGAATATTATTGGTATATCCAAGCATCTGAATTAGCCTATTATAATCCTGTTGATGAAACTTTTACTGTCCCTATGGTGAACGTAGTTAATATGGATGATTTTTATAATAACCTGGTTGCCTCTGCGGATCCTATTCATGTTCAATATGTAGTTGGTATAACATTCGATGCACTTGTACCAATTCCTGTTGGTGTAGATGAATTTTCAGGACAAACAAACATCAGTGTTTCTCAAAACCTGCCGAATCCTGCAAGAGCTAATACTACCATCGAGATTAGCAGTGAAACTGTTGCTCCGGTTACCGTTAAGATTTCAAATATTATCGGACAAACTGTTCACACAACAGATGCCGGTATCATTCACGGAAACATGAGCGTTAACATTGACGTAAGCAATCTTGAAGCAGGTGTATATATTTACACGGTTACTATTGCAAACGAACGCGTTTCAAAAAAAATGATCATAAGATAATCACTTGATATTTATATATTTAAAGTCCCGCCTAACAGCGGGACTTTTTGTATTATCGCTAATCAAAACAAACTCTATCTTTGTATAGAATTCTCTTTTGTTGATGAAAAAACTGGACCTCTTCATCCTAAGAACATACCTGGGCCCGCTCGTCCTCACTTTTTTCATTGCCCTCTTCATCCTGCTGATGCAGTTCCTTTGGAAGTATGTTGACGACCTTGTTGGAAAAGGGCTTGAATGGTACATTATTTTCAAATTACTCTTTTACGCCTCTTCCACATTTGTACCACTGGCGCTTCCTCTGGCTATTCTCCTCTCCTCCCTGATGATGTTTGGGAACCTTGGAGAGCATTACGAGCTTGTCTCTATGAAGGCGGCAGGCATCTCGCTGCGCCGTATCATGCTGCCGTTGGTGATCGTTTCGTTTTTTATCAGCGGACTTGCCTTCTATTTTGCCAACACGGTTCTCCCGGAAGCCAACCTGAAATTTCTCTCACTGCTTTATGATGTCAGGTCGAAAAAGCTGGCTTTCAACCTCAGAAACGGTGTCTTTTACGACGGCATCGAAGGATACGTGATCCGTGTCGGAAAAAAAGATAAAGATGGCAATACCATTCACGATGTGATGATTTATGACCATACCGACCATCAGGGGAATACAATGGTGACAACAGCCAGCTGGGGAAAGATGGAGTTGTCGCCCGACAAGAGGTACCTGGTCTTCCTCCTCTATGATGGAATGAACTACGAAGAGCGGACAAATATGCGGCGGCATGAGGTTACCCGCCCGTTCCAGCGAACAAAATTTAAGGAACAACGCCTGCTTTTCGACCTCTCGGCATTCCAGCTTTCTCGTACCGATGAGTCGCTTTTCAAAAAGAACTATGAGATGCAGAACATCAGCGATCTCATGATCTCCATCGACTCAATGACCCTTGAAGTGAACCGTCAGCGCGAGACTTACAACAACGCCCTGCAATCAAACTACACATTTTTCTCAAAGATGGATACCTTGATGGCGCTGCAGGAAGATACCCTCGAAGCCTTCAATAATGCCATCCTGCTAAATTTCGACCGCAACGATTGGTATTCTATCTGCCAGTCGGCCAAAGCAAACTCACTCTCCATGAAAGAGAGCATTGAGATGCATGAAAAAAATCTCTACGGGAAATCAAAACTTCTTCACAAGCACGAGATCGTGATGCAGAAAAAGTTCACCTTCTCCATTGCCTGTTTTCTGCTCTTTTTCATCGGAGCACCATTGGGAGCCATCATCCGCAAAGGTGGTCTGGGGATGCCGGCAGTAGTAGCCACCATCTTTTTCGTACTCTTCTGGATCGTATCTTTCACGGGTGAAAAATATACTGCAGAAGGGATTCTCCCGGCATGGCAGGGCATGTGGATCGCACCGCTTATGCTGGTCCCTATCGGCATTTTCCTTACCTACAAAGCCACCATTGACGCCTCCCTTTTTGACCTGGATGCCTGGATGAAATTCTTCCGAAAATTCCTGAAAATTCAAACCCGGGAGGCCTCATGAAGATCCTGATGATTTGCAACAAATCTCCCTTCCCTCCCCGGGAAGGAGGCCCTATTGCAATGAATATGATCGTTGAAGGTCTCATCAGCGAAGGACATCAGGTGAAAGTGCTCGCTGTTAACTCCTTTAAATACACTATCAATCTGGATGACATCCCCACTGATTACCGGAAGAAGACAGAGATTGAACTGATCGATGTGGATCTCCGGATCAAACCCTTGGCGGCGTTCCTGAACCTCTTTACCGGGCGCTCTTACCACGTGGAGCGCTTCATCTCCTCTAACTTCCGGAAACGGCTGGTGGAGGTCCTGCAGGCCAACACCTTTGATATTGTCCAGATGGAAACCATCTTCGTTGCACCCTACCTCGAAACAGTAAGAGCCAACTCCAACGCTAAAGTGGTTCTCCGGGCACATAATATCGAATACCTGATCTGGTCGCGCATAGCTGATACGACCCGGAACCCGCTGAAACGCCGTTACCTCCGTCATCTGGCAAATACCCTGAAACGATACGAGCACACCATGCTCTCACGGTTCGACGGCATTGCTGCGATCACCGTAAAGGATGCGGAATATTTTAGTGGGCAGTTGGCAGTTGGCAGTTGGCAGTTGGCAGCCATTCCCTTCGGCATCGACCTCGATAACTTTCCTCCACCCGTTCCTGCGCAAGATCCGGTGTCTTTATTTTCCATCGGTGCGATGAACTGGATTCCAAACGCAGAAGGGGTGAGGTGGTTCCTGCTTCATGTTTGGCCCGAAATCCACAAGGAGTTCCCCAAATTAAAATATTATCTGGCTGGCCGTGAGATGCCTGAGTGGATGTTGCAAATGTCATTCCCCAATGTGGAGGTACTTGGGGAGGTTCCTGATGCACGAGATTTCATTGATGCTCATGGGATCATGATTGTTCCGCTACTGTCGGGGAGCGGGATTCGGATCAAGATCATCGAAGGGATGGCTGCCGGCAAACCCGTCCTCTCTACCTTGATCGGCGCCGAAGGGATTAACTGTGCCAATGGAAAAAATATTATGATCGCCAATGCCCCTTGCGAATTCATTGATATGATCTCTCTGTGCATATCTGATATGGCCCGTTGCAAAAGGCTGGGGGAAGAGGCGCGCAAACTGATAGAGACCCATTACGACCGCCGTATCATCATCCAAAAGCTGATCACATTTTATAAACAACTGGCCGGGTAACCCACTTTTTTTTATTTTTGTCCTGCTGAAGCCACATGCATGAAGATATTTTTTCTTTTACCTCGTGTACCATATCCTACTGAGAAAGGAGATAAACTCAGGGCATTTCACCAGATCACCCATCTTGCGAAACATCACGAGATTATCATCTGTGCCCTTAATGAGGGCGTTCTGCACGAAGACGCGATTCCAGTCCTGAACAAATACGCAAGCGCTGTCTACATCATCCCGATCTCCAAATCAACCATCATAAGTAACATCATCAAGGCCCTCTTCACAGGGAAACCACTCCAGGTAGGATACTATTATAATAAGGCCACTGAAAAGATCATCCATGGCCTGATCGATAAATATAAGCCCGATCATATTTTCTGCCAGCTAATCAGAATGGCCGATTATGTGAAAGATCTTTCGATCCCGAAAACCCTCGACTATCAGGATGTGTTTTCCAAAGGCGTAGAACGCCGGCTGGCCAGCTCATCCCCTTTCCTCCGCCCTTTCCTGAAGCTGGAGTATCAGCGCATGCTCGATTCGGAACGAACCGCCTTCGACAAGTTCGACAACAAAATTATCATCTCTTATCCCGACCGTGATCTTATCCCACATGCCAACAGGAAAGAGATTGTAGTGGTTGCCAATGGCGTGGACACCACATTTTTCCACCCGATAGACCGTGACAAGGAGTACGACCTGGTGTTCACTGGAAATATGAGTTATCCTCCAAATGTCCAAAGCTGCGAATTCCTGGTAAATAAAATTTTACCGTTGGTTAAAAAAGTTAAACCTGCGGTCAAAGTGCTCATCGCCGGAGCCAATCCCACGATGAGGATACAGGTGCTGCGGTCGGCAATGGTGGAGGTCAGTGGCTGGGTTCCCGATATGCGTGAAGCCTATGCCCAGGCGAAAATTTTTCTTGCCCCGATGCAGCTTGGCACCGGATTACAGAACAAACTCCTTGAAGCCATGGCAATGAAAATTCCCTGCATCACCTCTCCCCTCGCCAACCAGGCTCTCAATGCAAAACCGGGTGAGGAGATCCTGATCGGTGAAACTCCTCAGGAGTATGCCTCCCACATCATCAATCTCCTCGACAATGAAAAGCTTGCTTCAAACATCGCCGAAAAAGGCTATCAGTTTGTGCTGAAGAACTACTCCTGGGAAACTGAGACAGCGAAGATCAATGAACTGATTTCGGGGTCGTGAGGTGATGAGGTCATGGGGGTCAGGAAGTCAGGAGGTCAGGGGGACAGGAGGCCAGGAGGTCAGGAGGTCAGGGGTCAGGAGGACAGGGGAAATGAGGAATGAGGAATGAATTGCCGTCGGCTTTAGCCGACGGGTATAGGGGCTTACAATTATCGGGGCTTTAGCCCCAAACTTTTGGACTAAAGTCCTGAAAATTCAAAGGATCCTCGAGTACCGTCAGCTAAAACTGACGGCAATTGAAATAAATGTACTGCTACAATTCATTGCGAAACCCGAAACCCGAAACCCGAAACCTTGTCATTGCGAGGAACGGAGCGACGCGGCGACCGAAACCCAAACCCTGGATCTTGCAACAATTCTTAATTCGTAATTAGTAATTCGTAATTGAACATATGTCCGACGATCGCAAAGTAATCTTCAGCATGGTCAATGTCTCCAAGACATTCCCCCCACACAAACAGGTGTTGAAAAACATCTACCTCTCCTTTTTCTATGGAGCCAAAATCGGCATCATCGGGTTGAACGGCTCTGGAAAATCCACATTGCTCCGTATCATTGCAGGTGCCGAGAAATCGTTCCAGGGAGAGGTCGTCTTTTCTCCTGGCTACGTTGTTGGCATGCTGGAGCAAGAGCCTGAACTTGACGAAACCAAAACGGTGAGGGAGATCGTGGAAGAGGGGGTTCAGGAGGTGGTAAACCTGCTGAAAGAGTATGAGGAGGTGAATAACAAGTTTGCCGACCCCATGACCGATGCAGAGATGGACAAATTGATTGCCCGGCAGGGGGTACTTACCGAACAACTGGAGCACCACGACGCATGGAACCTCGACAGTAAACTGGAACGGGCCATGGACGCTCTTCGTTGCCCGGAACCTGATGCACCAGTGAAGATCCTTTCAGGCGGGGAACGCCGCCGTGTTGCGTTATGCCGCTTACTATTGCAGGAGCCGGAAATCCTGCTTCTCGACGAGCCAACCAATCATCTGGATGCCGAATCGGTACAATGGTTGGAACAGCACCTTCAACAATACAAAGGGACGGTAATAGCCATCACCCACGACCGCTATTTCCTGGATAATGTTGCAGGATGGATCCTGGAGCTCGACCGCGGGGAGGGAATCCCATGGAAAGGGAACTATACCTCATGGCTGGAACAGAAAACGCTGCGGCTGGCCACTGAAGAGAAAACCGAAAGCAAACGGAAAAAGACGCTTGACCGGGAGCTGGAGTGGGTTCGAATGTCACCGAAAGCAAGACAGGCAAAAGGTAAGGCCAGACTGAATTCTTACGAGCGGTTGATCAATGAAGATGTAAAAACAAAAGAGGAGCGGCTGGAGATCTTCATCCCCAATGGCCCACGCCTGGGGACCCAGGTGATTGAGTCAAAAGATGTGACCAAATCTTTCGGTGATAAGTTGCTTTTTGAGAAGCTGCAGTTCGCGCTCCCCCCTGCCGGCATCGTTGGAGTGATAGGGCCTAACGGCGCAGGAAAGACCACCCTCTTCCGCATGATCATGGGATCAGAACAACCCGCTGCAGGATCTTTTACGATAGGTAACACAGTGAAATTAGGCTATGTTGACCAATCACACACCGCTATCGACCCCGAGAAAACCGTCTACCAGGTGATTTCAGGCAATAGTGAGATCATCCAGCTAGCAGGGCGATCAATGAATGCCCGTGCTTATGTGGCACGATTCAACTTTAATGGCGCCGACCAGGAAAAAAAATGCGGAGCTCTCTCGGGAGGTGAACGAAATCGGCTACATCTGGCACTTACATTGAAAGAGGAGGCCAACGTGTTGTTGCTGGATGAGCCAACCAACGATATCGATATCAATACTCTCCGCGCACTGGAAGAGGGGTTGGAGAATTTTGCCGGCTGTGCGGTAATTATCTCCCACGACCGATGGTTTCTCGACCGCGTAGCTACCCATATTCTTGCCTTCGAGGGCGATTCTCAAGTATACTTTTTCGAGGGCGGCTATTCCGATTATGAAGAGAACCGTAAGAAACGACTCGGCGATGAGGAGCCGAAGAGGATAAGGTATAGAAAATTAAAATAATGATAAAAATAGATCAACCCCTTCTCAACAATGTAAGTCAGCTCGCCAAGGAGTCTCCCCGCGGCCGAAAAAATTACAATTTCCACAAAACTTATGAGGATACGCTGCAGCGGCTGATCAATGCCATTGAACCGTATAGCTACATCCAACCCCACAAGCATGAAAATCCCGATAAACGTGAAGTGTTTACCGTTCTTCAGGGAAGGCTGCTCGTGGTTGAATTTGATCAGGAGGGGACGATTACCGACCATTGCATCATCGCTCCTCATGAAGGAACCTTTGGGGCGGAGATCCCGAACAGAACCTTCCACTCCATCTTCTCCCTGGAACCCGGAACAATAGTCTATGAGATCAAGGACGGCCCATACAGCCCGATCGACGATAAGAACTTCGCCCCCTGGGCTCCGAAGGAGGAGGAAACTTCAACGAAAGAATATATTGCAGGGATATTGAACCGGCTGGGGGTTCCGTTACCCTAAAGATTGGTGTCCAATTAATGGCTGGGAGTCTCTTCTTTCTTGCCCCTCGCATTCAGTTCCTCCGCCTGCACAGCCCGTGCCCTTTTTTCTAACTCGCCTTTCCCGTAATCATTATTCTCTTCTTCAGCTATTTCGACTTTAGCTTCATTAGCTATATTTTTCATTTTTGTAAGTATTGTATTCATTTGTTTCTTAAGGTTTCCCAAACAATCATTGGTTGCTCTTGTACCGCATGGACCTGAATAAACGATAATTTTCTTTAATTCTTCCTCAAGGACCTTCTTGATCTTTGCTTGAATGTCAGTAAAGTGCTGTCGCTCATGAACTTCGACGCTTCTTCGGTCGACTTGCTTCCAATTCTGTTTGTTTTCCATTTCTTGGGGAAGTTCTTTCCCCACGTAAGTATGACCGAAATTTGCCGTGTCATTTTTATTTGTGTTTAGCCAGACACCTTCCAAGATTTTTGATGGATTCAGTGTGAGCTTAAAAGTCAGGTAAATACTTAGTGTTTCTATTCGACAACAACAGTCATGTTGTTTTTTGTCACATTTTGTATTCAAAAACGTTGACTCAAGGAACTTTATGTTTACTAACTCTGCCCCTCCCCAGGCATCAATACCGCATGTATCTATATTTTCCCTCGGGAAAATAGTGTCGTCATTGTTTGAAAATAGTTTAAGATTGATCGGAGGACAATCTTTGCAGGCATCAGCCAAAACGGCTGCCTTTATCTTTTCACAGGGAATATCTTTTAGTTTTTCAAGGGGTGATTTTCTTCTCAAGGTCCTGGGTGTAGGTATATCCCCAACCGCCCCATGATCTATATGATTTCTCTTCCCCCCTTTCCCAAGCTGGACCCTCCCCCCCTGCCCAATATCAAACAGGATCCCGCAGGTGAGTGCAAGTCCGGAAACGGGATATTTTTCGGCCAGATCTTTGGTGGGTTCATCCGGGTTTTGATTTTCCAGGCTGTTCCAATCTTTTACAAACTCTGTTTCAAGGTCGGCTGTGGTCATTCCAGGTATTTTATCAACACCATCTTCACTATATGAATTGATCCTCTGCTTGGAATTCATCAGCGAAAATGCGCTGAACCTGACCCCGGCAACTACCGATAACCTGTTGGTAATTCTATAGTTCACACCAACTTCCCCATATACAACGGGAGCAGGATGAAAGGTCATGGTTGATTTGCTCTCTAGGGTATAAACAACATTATTGGTAATATCTTCTATTGAAAGGGTGCTGGTCATCCGGCCCGCAAGGGCGACTCCAACCCCTAAGCCCAGATAGGGTACAAACCGGCTGGCGAGAGAGTTCTGATTGATATAGGATGACAAGCAATCGAGGTCGATGTAATACCTGGCTCCCAAGGCAATTACGATAGGTACCCGCAGGTGACTTTTAAACTCCTGGCTGAAACTTTGTACAGGGTTGCTGGTAAATAAATTGCTTTCAACGGTCTTTCCATTCAGATAGTTCAATGATAGTATAGCGTATAGATTCCTGCAGGTCTTCATTCCAACGTCGATGTTTCCTGTGAAGCCCTCTCCCCACGAGCCATAGATTCCCGAGATGACCCCGTTTGAAATATTGGTCCCCTGATTCCCTCCGGCCAGGGAAAAATTGTACCCCAGACCGGCTCCGAGGATGAATTTTCCATTCTCCTGAGCAGATTGGGCGAAGGTTGTAAACCCGATTGTAATAACCAGCATGAAAATGACAACCATTTTTATAAGCCTGGCAAGTTTGAAAAAAGCTGATAAACCCATTATATGTCAATCATTTTAAATTGTTTGCAAGTAAAGATATAGCAAAAATGCATCTATGTCAAATAATTTTGGTATGATGTACAGGTGAGGGCAATGATGGCGATGTTGAACAATAATATTATCTTTGCCCAAAACAGATTGAATGGCCACTCAAAAACCATCAATTCCCAAGGGTACCCGTGATTTCACACCGGTTGAGATGGCCCGCAGAAACTATATTGTTGACACGATCCGGTCGGTTTTTCTCCTTTACGGCTACCAACCCATCGAGACTCCGGCCATGGAGAACCTCTCCACCCTGATGGGAAAATATGGCGAAGAGGGAGACAAGCTGCTGTTTCGGATACTGAATTCGGGAGACTACCTGGAGAAAGTCAGGAAGTCAGGAGGTCAGGAAGTCAGTGAGGATCAAACGTCTCACGTCTCACGTCTCACGTCTCACGATCTGGCATCTTTTACCCAGCAGATTTCCGAAAAAGGTCTCCGTTACGATCTTACCGTTCCACTGGCCCGTTTCGTGGTACAGCATCAGAATGAGCTCAACTTTCCATTCAAACGCTTCCAGATCCAACCTGTTTGGCGTGCCGACAGGCCGCAAAAAGGGAGATACCGCGAATTTTTCCAGTGCGATGTGGATGTGATTGGAAGTAATTCGCAGCTAAATGAGATAGAACTGGTTCAGATTGCAGATGAGATCTTTACTCGTTTGAACCTCCCGGTGATAATCCGGATAAATAACCGTAAAATCCTGTTCGGAATTTCCGAAGCGATCGGGGCAGCCGATAAACTCACGGATATCACGATTGCCATGGACAAGTTCGACAAGGTCGGCTTGGAAAAGGTTAATGAAGAGCTGGCTCAGCGTGGATTAACAGATGATGCAATAATGAAGCTTCAGCCAATTCTTTCCCTGGAGGGGAAGGTCAAAGAGAAAAAAGCATTCCTTGAACAGCTTTTTGTTGAGTCTGAGACCGGCAACAAAGGGCTTGATGAGCTATGCCATATGCTGAAATACCTGAAAAGCCTTGATGTCAGGAATAAATTTGACTTTGACGTGCGGCTGGCCCGGGGGCTCAGTTACTACACCGGCACTATCCTCGAAGTGATGGCCAGGGATGTGTCTATGGGGAGTTTGTGCGGTGGAGGAAGGTACGATGACCTGACAGGCATCTTCGGATTGCACGGCCTCTCCGGCGTTGGTATCTCCTTTGGCGCCGATCGGATCTATGACGTACTGATGAGCCAGAATCTCTTTCCTGAGGACATCCAGTCGACAATCCGTTTACTCCTGGTGAATTTTGGAGAGGAGGAGGAGCGATATTCGATGCAACTTTTGCAGAAGGTAAGGAAAGCCGGCATCCCGGCCGAAATCTATCCCGATCCGGTTAAACTGAAAAAACAGCTCGATTATGCCAACCGCAAAGAGATCCCTTTTGTGGCGCTGGCTGGCAAAGAGGAGATTGCAGCAGGGATGATTACACTCAAAAATATGAAAACCGGAGAGCAGCAATCTGTTCCCTCCGGTTCCTTAATTGAATCAATCAAATGAAACGAAATTTTCTCACATCCATCATAAATGCCCGTTCGATGGTAATAGGCGCAGAGTGATACCAGGTTAGAAGTCAGAAGGACGAAGTTTCCTAATTTCCTAATTTCCTAATTTCCTAAAAAAATTCCCATGACCTATATAATTACCGGCGCCGGCCTCACCATCGAAGATGTAGTGAATGTAGCCCGCCATAACCAGAAAGTTGAATTGCACCCCGATGCCATCGAACGGATCAACAGATGCCGGAAGATGCTTGAAAAAAAGATTCTCGCCGGAGAGATCATGTACGGCGTTAACACCGGAATCGGTGAGTTTTCGGAGATGGTGCTTAATGACGACCAGGTAAAAGATTTTCAGAAGTACCTGGTTTACAATCATGCTGCGGGTATTGGCGAAGCAATGCCCCTGGAATGGGTTCGGGGAGCCATGCTGGGCCGCATCAACGTACATGCCCACGGCAACTCGGGTGTTCGCCTGGAAATTACCCAAACCCTGGTTGAAATGCTTAACAAGGGGGTAACTCCTTTTGTTTGCCAGAAAGGTTCTGTTGGAGCCTGTGGCGACCTGGCCCCGATGTCCCAGATTGCCCTGCTGATGATGGGCGAAGGACATGCTTACTACAAGGGAGAATACCTAACCGGCAGTGAGGCACTCAACCGTGCCGGCATCCCAGTTCCCGGGTTGAAAGCCCGCGACGGACTGGCTACAATCAATGGATCCAACGTGATGACGGCCATGAGCGCGATTTTCATTTATGATACAAACCGATGGTTGAAACAGGCCGAAATTGCCGCTTCGATGTCGCTGGAAGCAATGAAAGCCAACATGCGGCCTTACAATCCCCGACTCCATGAAGTACGTGGATTCAAAGGAGCCATCCGCAGTGCTGCTGCCATCTTAAAATGTGTGAAAGGAGGCGATCTCTATGAAGGAACAATCAAGTGCAAAGTGCAGGATGCTTACTCAATGCGCTCCACACCTCAGGTGATCGGTGCTGCCCACGATGCCATGGCCTATGCCCGGTCGCAGGTCGAGATCGAACTGAATGGCGTGGGAGATAACCCCGTTTTCTTTCCCGATGAGGATATCCAGATATCGGGCGCCAACTTCCAGGGATCACCCGTATCAGTCCCGATGGATATGGCAGGAATGGTAGTTACCATGGTGAGCGTGATGTCGGAAAGGCGGATGAATCGGTTGAATAACCCGGCATTGAGTGTTGGCTTGCCTGCATTCCTCACCAAAGGGGCAGGGATGTTCAGTGGCCTGATGCTGAGCCAGTATACCGCCGATATGCAAATCGTGGAACAACGGATCCTTTCTGCTCCTGCTTCGATCCAGTCGATACCTGCTGCAGCCGACCAGGAAGATTTTGTTTCGATGGGAATGAACACGGCTCTGAAAAATTTCCAGATCCTCGACAACGCTTACGGCATCCTAGGAATTGAGATCATGGCAGCCGCTCAAGCTCTCGACTTCAGAGAATACAATTTCGGCGCTGGCACAGCCAAAGCCAAAGAGGTAGTGAGGCGCCATGTGGCTTTTCTCGACATTGACCGTCCGCTATACCCCGACCATAATAAGATGAAAGAACTCGTGAAGTCGTGCGAGATTCTGGAGGAGGTAGAGACACTTGTGGGAAGCCTGGGATAGTTTTACAATTCTTTTTATCTTTGGTAATTCTACAATATTTCAATCATGGACGAACAGCCTCTCCTGCCTGAAGTACAGACTGACCAAAAACGGCCTCAGCTATTGACCATTTTATGTGTTCTTACGTTTATTGGGAGTGGATTGAACGCCTTCTCAAGCTTGTTCATTGCGGCATTCTACGACTTCTTCCTCGTAGTTGCTGCAGAGCTCAATGAGAAATTAAACCTTCCCGGACTTGAGATGTTGTTGAATACTTCTCCCGGATTTTTTCTGATTACATGTCTGCTATACATTGGCTCACTTGCCGGAGCAATCATCATGTGGCGGCAAAGCAAAACAGGGTTCCATGTATATACAATTGCTCAGATTCTTCTTATCATCGCACCCATGTACTTTATGAATCTTTCCAGTCCTTCGGTTGTCGAATTACTTTTTTCAGGGCTTTTCATCATCCTTTACAGCACCCAGTTAAAACAGATGCACTAACAGATGACATCTATGCAACAAACCAACGTTCCTGGCGCCCATACTAAGAGAGAGAGGAAACGGCCACTCCTTCTGACCCTCCTTTCTCTTTTTACCTGGATCTATTATGGTATCATGGCATCGCTTTTTTTCCTGGCCCTGTTCTATTCCGGATGGATCACTGATGTCATAAACCAATACATTCCTGACGGAAGCTTGTCAAAAACACAGGTATCCATTGTTTTCCTATGCTTGTTTTTATTTCATGGCATCGCTTTCGCCGGCATTATTCTTCTTTGGAAAGGTAGTCCTGCCGGTTACTACCTCTTCTCAGTCCCAACTATCCTCATTACCCTTTTCCACCTCTTCCGACCTGAAATATCTTGGATTTCAACAGCTGTTTATGCTATACTGGTGATCCTTTTCGGACTTTTTTACCGACAAATGAGACTTCCTCCTGAAGAAAGTAAATAGCCTCAGGAAAAAGAAAATATCAACAAACTAGAATGTTTTTCTGATAAAATTTGTTTTTCAACCGATTTAATTATTATCATTGCATAGGATTCATGCTAAATCGGAAAAGTAAACTCCATATATTTCATATTGTTTGGTTAAGTCAGAAACCTTACAATATTTTTATATTTTTAAATCGCTGATTATCAAACCATTTATTAACCAAAATCAACAGTTATGAGAAAATTTACTATGATCTTTGTTCTACTACTATTTGTAGGATTGCAAGGAGCTTTTGCGCAAACGCGTGTCATAACCGGTACAGTTACCTCTGCTGATGATGGTAGCTCGATTCCGGGTGTCACCGTTGTTGTAAAAGGAACTACGATTGGTACTACTACCGATTTGGACGGTAATTTCACGCTTTCTGTTCCCAGCGAATACAATACACTGGTTTTTTCCTATGTTGGGATGAAGACCCAGGAAATCGAGCTGGGCAAATCCAACACGATTAACATTGTGTTTGAACCAGATGTACTGGTAATGGATGAAGTGGTTATTACTGCTCTCGGGATTCCACGCGAGAAAAAATCACTCGGTTACTCAACCCAGGAGGTTCAGGGTGATCAGGTTAACATGGTCAAACAGGATAACTTTATCAATTCACTGGCGGGACAGGTTGCCGGTTTGAACATTACCTCCACAACTAACTTAGGTGGTTCAACGAACGTCCTCCTTCGTGGTGCGAAATCGTTGACGGGCGACAACCAGGCGCTCTTTGTTGTTGACGGGGTTCCTGTAAACAACGATGTAACAAACACACGCGCTCAGGAGCAAGCTGGAACTGGCTACGACTTTGGTAATGCCGCTTCCGACATTAACCCTGACAACATCGCCTCAATTAACGTTCTGAAAGGTGCCGCCGCAACCGCATTGTACGGTTCACGCGCTGCAAACGGTGTGATCATGATCACCACCAAAAAAGGGAAAGCAGCATCTTCAATGGCAAAAAAGAGTGCAGGTGTGACTTTTAGCACAAGTGCTTCTATTGGTTTTGTTGACCGTTCAACCTTTATCCGCTACCAGAGCGATTACGGTGCCGGTTACGGACAGTATTATTATGGTCCTGGCGACTATTGGTATGAAAGGTATATCAATGCTGATAATACAATTACGGTTGATCCTACCTATGCCGGGCAACCGACTACTCAATGGGTTGTGACCTCTGAAGATGCTTCATATGGTGCTCCGTTTGAAGGCCAGCTGGTTTATCAATGGGACGCTGTTGACCCCGAATCACCAAATTACCTAAAGGCTACTCCTTATGTAAATGCTGCAAACGATCCTGTTACCTTTTTTGAAAAACCACTGACCTTTGTCAATACGCTTTCCATTGAGAATGCATTTAAAGGTGGTAATTACAGGATTTCCTATACCAATTTTACACAAAACGGTCTGCTGCCTAACAGCAAACTGGAGAAAAACAACGTAATGTTGAATGGAACCTGGAATGTAAACGACAGGTTGACCGTTTCGGGATATGGAAACTACTCCATCAACACAGCCAAAGGACGTAACTCAACCGGTTACAACGACAACATCATGGGTTCCATGCGTCAGTGGTGGCAAACCAACGTTGACATTCAGCAACAGAAAGATATGTATGATCTCACTGGCCGTAACGTAACGTGGAACTATTCTGACCCATCCGACGCCAATCCTATTTACTGGGATAACCCCTATTGGACACGTTATGAGAATTACGAGACCGACAGACGGAACCGCTTTATCGGTAATGTTGGTGTCACCTATAAAATTGCAGAATGGCTGAACATTTTTGGCCGGGTTGCAGTTGACCATTACGCAGAACTTCAGGAAGAGAGAAGGGCTGTTGGTAGTGTTCCCGGTACTTTTGGTATCGGCACAGGACCTGATGGCAGTATTGGCAGAAGTGACCAGGGCTCTGGTTACCTGAGAAGGGATATTACCTTCAGTGAGTACAACTATGATGTGATGGCTAACTTTAACAAAAATCTGTCGAAATCGTTTAACCTCAAGGCAGTCTTAGGGATGAACATCAGGCAGACAAAATACAACCGATTGATTTCTGCAACCAGCGGTGGTTTGTCAGTTCCTGAACTCTATTCATTGCAAAACAGTGCAGGTCCACTCCCCCTTTCAAAGGAACTTGCCTCCATTGTCAGAGTATATGGAATCTATGCAAGTGTCTCCCTTGGATTTAAAAACTACCTCTATCTTGACGGAACAATCAGGAGAGACCAATCTTCCACGTTGCCAGCTGACAATAATTCATACTATTATCCTTCTGTTGCCGGTAACTTTGTCTTTTCCAATGTTATTAAAAACGCAAAATGGCTCTCCTTTGGTAAGGTCAGGTTAAATTATGCACAGGTTGGAAATAGCCCCGGCTTTGACCAACTTGTTGATAATTACCTTGTATTATCACCATTTAACGGGCTAACAACAGCAGTTCCTACGACACAGAAAAATCCGGAGCTGAAACCTGAAAGAACCAATAGTGTTGAAGGAGGTCTTGAAATGTACTTCCTTGGCAGAAGAATTGGTTTTGACTTGGCGCTATACCAGACCAAGACCCTCGATCAAATCTTACCCCTTCCTGTTTCAACAAGCACAGGTTACAACATTAAAATCATCAATGCAGGTGAGATTCAGAACTCAGGGATTGAGTTTGTGATCAATGCAACACCCATCAAAACGAAAAATTTCAAATGGGATATTACGTTGAACTGGTCAAAAAACAAAAATCAAGTTCTTAGCCTGCTTGAAGGCGTTGACAACCTGCAACTTGGCAGATTCCAGGGTGGTGTTACCATCAACGCAATGGTGGGACAGCCTTATGGAACAATCTACGGAACCGATTTTATCTATAATGATGATGGAGAGAAGATCGTAGATTCAACAAACGGCAGATACCTTAGAACGTCCACATCTGACAATATCATTGGAAACGTCAATCCCGATTGGCAAGGTGGTATTTATAACGCTCTGACGTATAAAAACTGGTCATTCTCATTCCTGATCGATTTCCAGAAAGGTGGCGACGTTTTCTCACTTGACATGTATTATGGATTGGCTACTGGTTTGTATGAAGAGACATCATACACGAACGACCTTGGCAATCCTGTCAGAAACCCGCTTACCTACAATGCTGATGGATCGTATGCAGCTGACTGCGGTGGTTTTATCAATGAAGGTGTGAACCAGGATGGCTCAGTCAACACCACCCGTATCGCAGCATCGAACTATGGCTCCTTTGGTTATGCCAGAAATCCGAATGCAGCATTTGTATACGACGCAAGCTATGTCAAACTGAGAAATATCGCTTTATCTTATACTATTCCCGCCAAAGCTTTGAAGAATACATTTATTTCGGGAATTACGCTTACAGCTGTGGCTTCAAACGTTTGGATCATCTTTAAGAACATGCCGCACGCAGATCCCGAATCAGGATTGGGCGCAGGTAACCTTCAAGGGTATTCAACAGGTTCACTTCCGACCACACGTAATTTTAGCTTAAACTTGAAATTCACCTTCTAAGATAAACAGTTATGAAAAACATAGTAGCAATTATATTGACATTCCTTGTGTTTTCGTCCTGTACGAAAATCGAGGAGTTAAATGTTAACATAAAAGATCCGACGAGCGTACCCGGTGAATCACTGTTTACCGGAGCCCAGTTAGCTCTTTCCAATGGCATGACTACGCCAAATGTTAACCGAAACATCTTCCGCATGTTTGTTCAGCAATGGACTGAAACAACCTATATCGACGAAGCAAACTACGATATCGTAACCCGACCTATTCCTGGCAATTTCTGGAATATCTTGTACAGAGATGTTTTGATGAATTTAAAGGAATCTGCAAAAGTGTTAGCGGAAACAGGAACACTGCCTGGCGATGGTGCTGCTGTCCTTCCTAACAAGATTGCCATTACTGAGGTCCTGTCGGTCTATACGTATGCTGTGCTGGTTGAAACCTTTGGCAACGTACCGTATACCGAAGCACTTGATGCTGCTGTCTTACTGCCAAAATATGATGATGGACTTACCATCTACAAAGATTTGATTGTCAGGCTTAATGCTGCAATTGGATCGATGGATCAGTCACAGGCTAGTTTTGATGGAGCAGATAATATGTTCTACGGCGATGTTAGTAAGTGGTATAAATTTGCCAATTCCCTGAAATTAAGGATGGGTATGGTATTAGCAGATGTTGACCCCGTACTGGCTGGAACAACCGTTGCTGAGGCTGTTACAGCAGGAGTCATCACATCAAATGGCGACAATGCGTTAATGGCTTATATGAGTTCTCAGCCTAACAACAATCCCGTTAACGAAAATCTGGTACTCAGTGGCAGAAATGACTTTGTGGGAGCAAACACCTTTATCGATAAGATGAACGAGTTGAATGACCCCAGACTACCTTTCTATTTCACTACAGTTGGGGAACCTCCCGCATACATCGGAGGTCTTTATGGCGAATCGAACGA
>Ga0268276_1002081_pt1 | contig 17844 bp, 14 predicted proteins | sample saktaG_4_FD_190145 | JGI IMG/M metagenome (GOLD analysis project Ga0268276, IMG submission 190145) | Saline water microbial communities from Sakinaw Lake, British Columbia, Canada - sak_2010_1_5_45m | ecosystem: Environmental > Aquatic > Non-marine Saline and Alkaline > Saline ...
GGATTGGTATCGAGCGGTTATTCACAGGGCTTTATTGGGGAATTCCCGGATCTTTGCAGCCAGGCTGAACGGATTGCCACCGCCATCGGCAGCCGGGGACCGGTCAACATCCAGGGCCGCGTGCGTGATGGAGTTCTATTACCCTTCGAAATCAACCCCCGCTTTTCTGCCTCAACTTACCTTCGCGCGCTGGCCGGTTTTAATGAGGTCGACATATTGCTGCGTTACCTGGTTTCCGGCGAAATCCCTGCTCTTTCAACGATAAAGCCCGGCTGGTATTTGCGCAGCCTGACCGAGATATATGTGCCGGAGAATCAATTGAAATGAATATCCGCTGGATAACCCCGCTGCTGGGAACCGCGGCTGCCTCCGTCATCGGCGACGTGCCCGGCATTCACATCGTCGATGTCCGGGACCTGATCGATAAGGAGGGCAACCGAGCGGATGTGCTTAGAGAAAAAATCGGTGGCGGTTTGGCGTTGTTATCTGAGGGGAATAAGACCGTTGTGTGTTGCGATAAGGGCATATCGCGCAGCAATGCCGTCGCAGCCGGAATTCTTGCGGCTTTTGAACATATTCCTTTTAATGATGCTGTGCGCCGTGTGCTCGAGGCGACCGGCGAAACTGAGATCAATGTAGACGTGATTAATGCAATAAGAAATACTTTCGAACCCGAAGCCTTGGTTGCCGATGGCCGTAAGCGCTGGCTACTGACCGGCGGGCACGGCTATCTTGGCTCGCTTCTCGCATCCAGTATTCCTGAGGGTATCGAATTGCTTCGGCCATTGCGAAACGAATTGGACCTGCTTCGGGGTGCAGCGGTGGTGGATTTATACGTTCGTGAGCATCGTGTCACCCGCATCCTGCATTTTGCCGCACCACATATTATGAACGCAAATTCATCAGTGGGTGAATCAGTGGTAATGCTGCGCAATATCCTCGATGCTTGCGTTAGCAACCGTATTCCGCTTTTTCTGCCATCCCGCTGGGAAGTTTTTGGAGGTTACAAGGGACAGACCAGGTCAGTTGACGAAGAAACGCCTGTGCGCCCCGCCGGTGCCACTGGTGACGCCAAGTTCCTTGGTGAGAAGCTCATCGAGGCGTATGCTGAGCGTTCCGCTTTAGAAGCTACTGTACTGCGTAGCAGCCTGGTTTTTGGTAACAACGGCGCACCTAATTTCATGCTTGGGTTTATCGGGCGGGCTATGCGTGGGGAAGCTATAACGACCCATATGTATACCAATGGCCCGCCACAACTTGATTTACTTGCAGCCGTCGATTGGTTGCAGGCCTGCTGGAAGCTATTGCTGTCAGGGAAGACAGGCGTATTTCATGTGGGCAGCGGAAAATTACTTAGCACCATCGACATAGCCGAGATCATCCTTGCAGCCTGTGGCGTGAAAGCTAAACTGAATAGTATTCTCCTGGATGATAGTTCGGCTAATATCATGCTTGAATCAGGAAAAATCGCAAGATTACTGGAATGGAGGCCATCCGGCAACGTTGAAAGTAAAATTGCCGATTGGGTCACTTCTCTTGCCAGGGATTCCATTTTTTCGATTGGGGATGGACATGACTGCTAATAACAATGAAAAACAAATTCAGGAATCATTCGTCTGGTCGCGATCAGGTTTTCACAGCACTTACAACCATTATCTTGCACAGTATAAGGTTGAATCATGTTTGGAAAACATCCGCGGTGACTCGTTACTTGATATTGCCTGTGGCGATGGATTGATTACAGAGTTGTTCGCGCAACATGTGTCACGTGTAGTCGGCGTTGATGCTAATGGCAACCATCTCAGCGAGGCGAGAAAGCGTTTGCCTGGCGCGAAGTTTTACGAAAGTTTAATAGAGGATCTGGAACTCGATGAAAAATTTGACACGGTAACGATGCTTGATCTTCTTGAGCATGTCGTTGATCCGATAGTTGTATTGCGAAAAGCTGCCGGGTTTTTAGCAGATGAGGGTGTACTGATTATACATGTTCCAAATGCGCATGCAATTAATCGCCGTCTGGCAGTGCTGATGGGAACACTTGAACGCTGCGAAGAGCTATCGCCGTTCGACCTGGAGATTGCCGGGCATCGCCGCGCGTACTCATTGCAGACGCTTCGTGAAGATATTGAACGGGCCGGTTTACGTATCACGAAAACCGGAGGGATATTTTATAAAATGCTCTCCACCCCACAAATGGACTGGTTTCTTAAGAACGGTTTGTGGGAGGAAGGTGGCTTCGGTTGGGGTCGTGTGGGTGGGCCAAAGAAGGACTGGAAGGCGGAATTCTGCCGCGCTTCCTACGAACTTGGTAAGCAGCACCCTGATGATTGCAACGTTATCTATGCATGTGTAACCCGCTGAACCTGCGCCGGTATTAGAAGAGCATCAGATTGATATAATCAGAATTTCGAAGGATAAAACTGATGGATGAATTTCAAAATGAAATAGCCCGGAATATAGAGTCACTTGGAAAAGATAAGGACGTCCAGGGACTTTCCCGCATCTGGTCACGGGAGACAAACAGAAATAAATATACCTATAACTTTGCCTGGCTGGGACGTCCGATCATTCAGTATCCGCAGGACATTATTGCCATGCAGGAGATCATCTGGCAGGTTCAACCGGATTTGATTATCGAAACGGGCATCGCTCACGGCGGCTCACTGATCTTCTACGCATCCATCTTGGAGCTGAACGCTGCCTGCGGCGGCCCGAAAGATGCCGGGGTGCTGGGCATCGACATCGAAATCCGATCCCACAACCGCAAGGCTATCGAAGAGCACCCCATGTTCCGTCGTATCTCTATGATCGAAGGCTCCAGCATAGCTCCCAATGTCGTCGCGCAAGTTAAGGAGAAAGCACGCAGCAGGGAACGCGTGCTGGTCTGCTTCGACTCCAATCATACACACCAGCATGTCCTGTCCGAGCTTGAGGCCTATGCGCCACTGACCACTGTTGGCAGTTATTGCGTGGTCTTTGATACTCTGATTGAGGATATGCCTGCAGATCTTTTCAGCGGGCGGCCCTGGGGCCCCGGGAATAACCCCAAAACAGCTGTCCGGGAATACCTGAAAACACACCCGGAGTTCGAAATCGACAGGAGCATAGAACATAAATTGCTTATTACTGTTGCGCCGGACGGATATTTAAAGAGGGTAAGTTAGTGCTAATCGATTCGATTACTGTCCGCTACGCTACTAATGCGGACCCAGCATTTTTAATATAATAGTCTCTGTGAATATTGTAAGATGGAATGCACTGTACTAATCCCCACGTATAACCGGCCCAATCATTTAAAAAGGATACTGAGTTATTACAATCAGTATGGAAATGACCTGCCAATAGTAATCGCCGATTCCAGTTCGGAGGCGAACAAAAAACTGAACCGTGAGACGGTATCCTCATTTCATAACACGTGCTTTTCATATTTGGATAAATATGACCCAAGCATCAACCCCGTGCACAAGATTCTTGATGCACTTCAGCAGGTGAGCACTAAATATTGCGTGCCCTGCGCTGATGATGATTTTGTCACTCCTGTCGGAATACAGGAGGCTATCGATTTTCTGGAAAACACCCCCGATTATTCCGCGGCCTACGGCAATCACGTCACATTCCAACTCGATCCCGTCGCCGGGGGCGAGCCGAAAATACGTTTAAAAAAATATAAGAGCCAGTCAAACGTACACGACGAATCGAAAGAAAGGTTGATTTATGAGGTGGCCAATAACTACAATACGTCTTTTTATGCGGTCAACCGAACTGATTTCAGGAAAATGGTCTTTACCGAGGCAGCGAAAATCTCGAGCGATCTGCATATTGCTGATAGCTTAAGGCTTACAAGCGATGCGCTTTTTGCCGAACTGGTCATTGTCTGGCTGCCTGCTATATACGGTAAGATGAAATGTCTTGATACACTTTTTTGTGCGCGGGAGGACTGCACGCCTGCTCACTTAAGGAGGACGTACGTAACCCTGCATGATCTCACCGTGGAGAGAATTTACAGGGATAAGAGGCAGGAATGCCTGGATTGCCTAGCAAGCCATTTGAGCGCACAGTCAGGAATCAGCATATTAGAAGCGAATCAAATAGTCGATAAAGCTATATCCATATTTGAGAAAAAAAGTGATCCCTTCATGCAGAAATTCGGCAGGATAATGACCGATTTGAACCTGCCGGATTGGTTGGACCACGGGGTCCGAAAGCTGTACCGTTTTACTGCGTCTGGTTTTCTCTCACGGGAAGGCAGCGATTATGCCGTCAATTCGAAGGAGTTTAATGAGTGTAACCAGATACGTCTTTGTGTGTTATCAAACGCCATTCGGGTTTATGGGCTGAATCCTTGAATAGAGGCCGCATCCTGGTTCTATGAGTAATTTACCGGTAACAGAATCTCAAAAATTTGTCGGCGATCTCGTTTGGGTGACCGCCGCTTATCTGGGGGTACCACTTGTCGGGCTAATTACGCTCCCTGCACTCACCAAGAGCTACACGACAGCGGTATATGCTGTATGGATACAGTCCGTTTTCATCGTCGGGATTCTCTCACTTATCTTAAGCCTGTACTTGGGATCTGCGATGGTCAGGTTCCTGGCTGCAGAAGACGACAAAATGGTGAGGCGTCGCGCTCTGGGTGCCATGCTGTGGCCTGTACTCTTATTTTCTGGTCTCTTTTTTGTTATTTCGCTGTTATTCAGTCAGGAACTGTCCGAAATCTTATTCGCCACCCCTGTTTATGCCTATCTCGTACCTTTGATTATTCTGTGGTCCGCCGTAGAGGCAGTCTTCTCACTCTTAATATGTTACCTGCTGGCAAGACGAAGGATAAAAAGGTTGTCCACTATACAGGTGAGCCTGTCGGTGTTTAAAATGGCGGTCATTGTAATACTGGCTTTGTCAAGATACGAGCTGGGTTGGATAATTGGCTGCATCGTAGCCGGCGAAACTATTTTGATAGTTGCCCTTTTCGGGATGATAATAAGCGAAATCGGCTGGTCCTGGCCTACTGTGAAAGGTCTGAAAGACTATCTGGCCTTCAGCACTCCTTTAATACCCGGTGTGATCTTGTTTTGGGCAATCGGTTCGAGCGACAGGTTTTTTATCACCTATCTCCTTGACTTAAGCCAGTCCGGTATCTACTCGGCGTCTTCTTCCATAGGTGTTTTGATAGCTATGCTCTATGGTCCCATCATGGTCGCGCTATCCCCTGTTTTATCAAGATTATGGGATCAAGGGGAGAAATCAAAGGTCAGTACCTACCTTGAATATTCGAATAAACTCTTTGTGACGCTTGCTATCCCGGGCGCAGCGGGTCTCTATATATTGTCACAACCTCTGCTCGGTATTCTCACCACTCCTGCTTATATGGTTGGCGGTGGTCTCGTCCTGCTGATTGCCATGGCAACAGTACTGGCTGGGTTGTATCAGATTAATGTATACGTAATATTTTTAGTGCACCAGACAAAATGGTTGTTGCCGGTTATGACATTAGCTTCAGTTGCCAACATTATAGCCAACCTAGCTTTAATCCCTGTATTGGGTATAACGGGGGCCGCTATCGCTGCAATCATAGCCTACTTGATTTTGTCAGTTACTATGATGGTTTGGGCGCGAAGAGTCATTGGATGTAAAATTAGTATGCAATTTATACTCAAGGTAATTATCGGATCAGTATTTATGGCTGTGTGCATAAATTTCATTCATATAAGCGGCATATTGGGCATTATTACGGTGGCGGTTGCAGGCGTCATTATATTCAGTGTATGGATGTGGCTGACAAAAGCCTTTTCTGCTAGCGATATCAATTTAATAAAGGAAATAGTGAATGGTTTGAGACAGGGGTCGGTTCTGAAATAGATGGCCGCGGAAATCGTAATGCAGCAACTGGCTATTTGACTTTCTTTAACCAGATACTGCCTTGGTGAGTTACGTCGGGCAGCGTTTCACCATGGCCAACCGGAATCAGTTTACGATACTTTTCCTTATGAAAATGCTCCAGATAGGTATTGAAGAAAACTATTTTATAGGAGTCATTGTATTGCAGGAACGCTCTTAAGATGTAGTTTTCATTCCACCAGTACCTCTCCCGGTAAATCCACTGTTTCGGGTATTCAAAAGGATAAAAAATGTCGTGAAAATGAATGTGGACGCCTCTATTTAAAAGTGGCAGCAGCTCAAAAATAATGCAGTTTACATCACTTCCGATCTTAGAGACGTGAGTTGAATCGATGAATAAAATGTCGTTTGCCTGCAGGGAAAGGAACATATCCTTGTCCATATTCTGAAGCTCACTCTTGATCAAGCGATATTTATTTAGGTCTCCATTTTTCATTAAGGAAATTAATCGATCAGGGTAAGGTTCAACAAACGTAATTTGGATTTTATCCTCAAAAAATAGCTCATTCGTATCCATCATGACACAGGATGAGTAACCCGATCCAACTTCGATAATTCTTTGCGGTTTCAATTTTCTTATCATTGAATAGAGTGCCGTCGCATCAGAAATGGGATAAACAGAATTATTACGTGTGTATCGTGTGCTGCTCGTCATGGGTTCTTTGTAAGGCATATCAGCATAGTAGCCAGCAAACTCATCAAGCACAGAGATCTGTTCTTCTTCGTTCAGATCGATACCTGGAAGACTTTCTGGAAAATCCGGCCATATCCGGCTCTCGCGCCTATGAATATCGCGAATATCAGGTATTGTAGAATGGTAATGTCCCGGTATGAAACCCTTTCCATTCAGGCCGTAGTATGCCCACTTCAGAGTATCCCTAACCCTTACCGCATATTTTATCCCGGGTATTCTGGCCAATGAAGACATTAATTTACTATGCATATAGCGAAAGTGTAACAGATAGGATATTATTCGTAAACTGACCTATCGTAAATTTGAAAGTGATATAATTACTGCAATCAAAATCTATGGTTGGCGCCTTTAAGTCTCGGATCCGTCCGGTACCAACTAGAAAACAAAGATGTGCCATGGATAGTTCAGGAAAAAGCACGATTTTGACATTGCCGTTGGTGTCTATAATAACCCCAACTTATAATCGGGTTTCCTACCTGGATGAAACCATACGGAGTGTCTTAAGTCAGGATTACCCTCGAATTGAATATATTGTATTGGACGATGGTTCCACCGACAATACGATTCAGGCTTTGGAGAAATATGCCGGGAAACTGATATATGAAACGCACTCTAACATGGGAGAGACAAGGACGGTAAACAAGGGCTGGAGCATGTCGCATGGCGAGATTGTAGCAGTGGTTAATTCCGATGATCCTTTGTTGCCAGGAGCCGTTAGCGCGGCAGTTAAGTTTATGGAATCTAATACGGACATTGTGGTTGCCTACCCGGACTGGGATATTATCGGCCCTGATTCGCAAGTCAAGAAACATGTGCGGGCACCCGAATATAACTATCTTGATATGGTCAGATACCACAGGTGTCACGTTGGCCCCGGTGCTTTTATTCGGCGCACATCAATAGAACTGGCTGGCGGACGTGACCCTGATATCAAATATGTTGCTGACCTTGAGTTCTGGCTCAGGCTAGGTCTGTACGGAAAATTTGCACGGATCCCCTTAACTTTAGCTACATGGAGAGACCACGCGGATAGCGTTTCTAATTCCTGCAAAAGTGTTGAAATGGCGGAGGAACATATCATTTTGGTGCAAAAATATTTTTCGCGCAGTGACCTTCCGAAGGATATTATTAAATTGAAAGATGATTCGATGTGCTGGGCTTACGGTGTGGCGGCTATGGCATGCGGTTTTGGTATAAGGTTGCCGTTAAAATATTTCTACACGGCTTTTACCAGATACCCAGTCAGTTTTATTAAAGCTGTTGGGCATTGGCATGCATGGAGTGCTTTTGTAAAAGCCGTTTTTGGCAGTTTATTGTACGGGTTCAGAACAAGAGTAAATTAGGATTTACATGTAATTGATGGCTATGTGAGAATTGCCGGACACTAAAAAAGATCGCTTTATGGCGGTCTTAGAAAAATAATGATGAAAGTATTGATCTTAGGCGGCTCGGGGATGTTAGGCCACAAGCTCTGGCAAAGATTCAATGGCCTGTTTGATACCTATATAACATTGAGGAATCAGTACAGGTCGCAAATCCCCGGTGGGCTTTTTGACGCCAGCCGTACGCTGGATAGTGTTTCAGTTGAAGACTTCGACAGTACCATCAGAGTCATTAATAAGATCAATCCGGACATCGTGGTGAACTGCATAGGCGTAGTAAAGCAGACCGCTTTGGCCAGGGATCCGCTTACCAGCATATCGGTCAACGCGCTTTTCCCTCACCGCCTGGCAAAACTATGCGGGGCGAAAGGGATAAGGCTTATACAGATCAGCACCGACTGTGTCTTTTCCGGGCGAAAGGGCAACTATACCGAGGATGATATATCCGATGCTCAGGATCTTTATGGAAGGACCAAATTTCTGGGTGAATTGAGCTACGAAGGTTGCCTGACCTTGCGGACCTCCATCATCGGGAGAGAACTCGCTACCTCTTATGGCTTGATTGAATGGTTCCTGAGCCAGGATGGGGGACGCGTGAAGGGATATACAAATTCGATTTTCAACGGATTTACGACGATGCAACTGGCCGAGATCATAGGCATGATTATAGGCGAGTACCCGGATATGTCCGGTGTCTGGAACGTAGCTTCAAAACCGATCAGCAAATATGCTCTTCTCTCCCTTGTGAAGCAAATTTATGGGTTGAATATTCAGATTATTCCGGATGATTCAGTGATAATTGACCGGAGCCTGAATGCCGACCCGTTCCTGAACGCCACGGGTTTCGAAGTGCCCACCTGGCATGATATGATTGAGCAGATGCATCTGGACATAACTTACTACGATGAAATAAGGAGGCTTCATGCTCAAGGATAAAAGAGTAGTTGTAACCGGCGGCACCGGTTCGCTGGGTAAAGTATTGGTGCGCCGAATACTTACTGGCGAGCTTGGCAAACCCATGAGCATCACGGTATTCTCGAGAGACGAAGCTAAACAACACCAGATGCGGCTATCTTACCTGCGGAAGGCAGCTGCCACGGACGAAGTCATCTACCATAATTTTGAGCAGATATTGCGTTTCCAAATTGGAGATGTGCGTGATTATCATGCGGTGAATGCCCTGCTTTGCGATGCCGATATTGTTTTTAACGCCGCTGCCCTGAAGCAGGTCCCAACCTGTGAGTACTTTCCCTATGAGGCGGTGCAAACCAACATCATTGGACCGCAGAATATTGTTAGGTCTATACGCGAGAATAATCTGCCGGTAGAAGCAGTTATAGGCGCTTCGACCGACAAAGCTTGCAAGCCGGTTTGTGTGATGGGCATGACCAAGGCCATTCAAGAACGAATCTTTGTGCAGGCTAATATGGATTGCGGCGATACCAGGTATGTTTGTGTTCGTTATGGGAACGTGCTTGCCTCGCGCGGGTCCGTGATTCCGCTTTTTCACTCTCAAATTCGCAATGGAGGGCCGGTCACAATTACCACTCAAGATATGACGCGCTTCCTACTGAGTCTGGATAAGGCGGTGGATACTATCTTTGCCGCGGCGAAAGAGGCGCGCAGAGGCGAAATTTATATCCCGCAGGTACCTTCCGCCAGGATAGTTGATATTGCCGAAGTACTGATAGAAGGCCGACCGCTTAAAATCATTGTCACAGGTATCAGGCCCGGAGAAAAAATTCACGAAATCCTGGTATCGGAGGAGGAAGTAAACCGCACGGTTGACAGGGGCAATTATTTTGCTATAAAGCCGGTCTTGCCTGAACTTAGGTCAGTCACCCAAAAAGAGAAGACAATCGATGCAGAGTATAGTTCGTCGAACAATATCATAAATAAGACAAAGCTTCGCAAATTGTTAAACGAACATAAATTACTGGTTAGAGATGAAGATGAGTTTGAGGAAGATTTAGTAGTATGAAAATTATGACTATATTGGGCACGCGCCCGGAGATAATACGTTTAAGCCGTGTTATTGATAAACTGGATAAACTCAGCCAACATGTTCTGGTACACACCGGTCAAAATTATGACGTCAATCTAAACGATGTCTTCTTTAAACAGCTTAATGTGCGCAAGCCGGATCATTTTTTGGGCGTATGCGGTAGTACATTTGGCGAGCAGATTAGCAAAATCGTCGGTGGTTGCGAGCAGGTAATGATCAAAGAGAAACCCGACCGCTTGCTGGTGCTGGGCGATACCAATAGCGGCCTCTCAGCTATCGTGGCCAAGAGATTGAGTATCCCTGTATATCACATGGAAGCCGGGAACCGTTGTTATGACGATCGTGTGCCCGAAGAAGTCAACAGGCGGATCATCGACCACTGCAGTGATGTGCTCATGCCTTATACTGAGCGCAGCAGGGCTAACCTGCTGCGTGAAGGTATCGAGGGGCACAGGATTTATGTTACCGGGAATCCGATATTTGAGGTAATCAAACATTACGAAACAAAAATTAGGAGGTCGGCAGTTTTATCCCGGCTCAATTTGGAAAAGGGCCGATACTTTTTAGTTACAATGCATCGTGAAGAAAATGTAGATATTGAAGTGCGTCTCCGCTCCCTGATCCGGGCTCTGGAATTACTTAACAAAGAATACAAGATGCCGGTCATTTGCAGCATACATCCGCGCACAAAAAACATGATGCAGAAATACGATGTAGATATTAAAAGAAGCGGAATAAAACTGTGCGAACCTTTCGGCTTTTTTGATTTCATTACCCTGGAGCGTAAAGCATTCTGTGTAATAAGTGACAGTGGAACGGTGCAGGAGGAATGCTGTATATTGGGAGTTGCCAATGTCACCATTCGTGATGTCACGGAAAGGCCTGAGACTATTGAGTGCGGCAGCAATATACTGAGCGGGTGTGACCCTGAAATTATTCATCAGTGTGTGCGCGTTGCAACCGGGCAGGAGAAAAAGTGGACAGCGCCCGCCGAATACCTGGCGACCAACGTCAGTGACGTTGTTACTAAAATACTATTCGGGTATTTTTATCATTGATTAGAAACAAGGGCAACAACATCCGAATCCTTCTGGTAGCTTTTTCCAATAGTATTCATACAGCCCGCTGGATAAATCAACTAAGCGGACAGGGCTGGGATATTCACTTGTTTCCCAGTGTCGATGTTATCTGGGAAGTCGGTAAGCATTTAAAGAACGTCAATCTTTATCACTCGTTCTACTCTTCCTCCCTATCTGGAAAGCCGCTGGAGTGCGATCAGTCCGTAAAAATGCATGGCATGCCGGTGATATGTCCCTACTTATCCAGATATCTTGCATATGGCGGACGTGCCCTATTCCACCTGAAATGGAAAGGATACCAGGCCCATCGTTTAGCCAGGCTGATAAAAAAATTACAGCCGGATGTTATACACAGCCTGGAAATTCAAGGAGCCGGGTATTTAGTATCTGATGTAAAAAAATACTACAGGGGGCAATTCCCACCCTGGTTAGTTACCAATTGGGGGAGCGATATATACTTGTTCGGGCGTCTGGATGGACACGTGGATAAGATCAAGGATGTGCTGAGCGCGTGCGACTATTATTCCTGTGAATGCCAGCGTGACGTTCACCTGGCTCGGCAGATGGGATTTGGCGGCGAGGTGTTACCTGTAATGCCAAACACAGGCGGTTTTGATCTGGAGCGTGTCGCCGAATTAAGACAACCCGGGCTCACATCGGCACGGCGCACTATATTATTAAAAGGGTATCAGGGTTGGGTCGGCCGTGCGCTGGTCGGGCTGCGGGCAATTGCTCTGTGCGCCGATGAGCTGAAAGAATATAAAATCGTCATATACCTGGCGGATAATGATGTTAAAATCGCCGCCGAACTCCTATCTAAAACCAGCGGTCTTGAGATAGAGACTGTGCCACTGTGTTCGCATGACGATATGCTCAGGCTATTCGGCCGGGCGCGAGTGTATGTCGGCTTGAATATTTCAGATGCTATCAGCACATCTTTACTTGAGGCCATAGTCATGGGTGCTTTTCCGATTCAATCCTGTACTTCATGTGCCGATGAATGGATCGTTGACGGAGAAAGCGGTCTCATTGTTCCGCCTGAAGATCCGGAACCCATTGTTGCCGCTATACACAGGGCGATAAATGACGATAGGCTGGTGGACCATGCGGCTGAATTGAACGAGGGGGTCGCCAGGGAACGCCTTGATCAGTCGTTAATTCGGCCTCGTATTATCGAAATGTACAGTAATATTGTTGCCAAAACTCATGGGAAGCATAGATGATGAGCATGCTATTCTAAAGAGTATATAGCCGGGCCGCCGTTCCTGAACACTATATTGCTTTGACTGAGCATACAGCTTAATACAGGATACCCTGTAATTTCGACGATATCCCGTAATCCGGGTCTGCCTGTGCTGGCGAAGCTGACCTCATTTTTATATGTATTCCATGCCGAAAGGAAAACATAACCTTTTAATGCGGTAGTGTCTTGTTGAAAAACTGCCAGCTGGCCGGGGTAACCATTAACGAGGAAAGCTCTACATGCATGGACATCGGCTGATGACTGCGATTGCGGGGAGGACCTTTCCGAAAGCCACCGGGCAGCTGCATCATCCTGTTCATTCATGATGCCGGCAAGATCAAGACGGTAGCTGCTCAACGCAATTGAATAAGGAGTGTCAGCCACATTCGTAACCCGCTGCCCGGTAATTTCATAAATTAAACCTGAGGTGAAGAGAAAGTAAGGGACAAGGAGAACCAGCACGACGAACTTGCGCGATCCCAGGCTATCCTCAAGCTTTGTCCTGTCTGTACGGATAATCAGTTTTTGCCGTGCGCACTGGATATAATACCAGGTAAATTCTGCACCCAAGATACAATAGATAGCCAGAATAATAAGATTTATATGGTACCACCGGCTTGTATTGATGAAACCTGCAAGCGCGGGGACAAAAATACAGGCAGCCAGGATTGAAGAGCCGATCAAGCTCAACGCAACAAATTCAATCACAAATTTCAGGCCTTTTGGTCTTAATAACAAACGCAAGCATCCGAGGATAAGTAAAAGTTGGCTGAGGTATTGAAATACCCTGAATAGCCGGCCCTGCCACGATACGTCCATGAAATCCAGCCCAAGTGCCGTCCTGATAAGCATTTCCCTATCGCCTAATTGAACCGCGGGGGAGCCGGATAAAAGTTGGGTCACAGAGGAGTTGAATTCCTGTGTTGCGGATATGACCTGATAGTGCCCTACGGCAATAATTGTGCTCAGGTTCACCCCGGATGCTATGACGCTGTACCATATAAGGGTAAATATAAAAAACACAGCAAATACCGCCAGGAGCAATTTCATAGGCAGTGATCCTGTGCGTGGTTGTCTAAGGTAATGCGGCAACCCTTCTCCTGTCCTTGTGGTAATCCACTCCCAGATGTTGATAAATAACCTGCTGCGCATAATAAATACTGTTGGCAGCAGCAAAATAAAATAAATAACAGCTATAGTACCGAGAGTATAATGAGAAGCGGCCAGGCACGGCAAAAATACTGCAAGCAGGGTTACTTTCTGTATGCGGTTTAATCTGTTTTCCACCAATAATAATATCGATGCTGCAAAGAAAATCTCGGCCACCTGCTGTCGGCAAAGGCTGATCATTTCCAGCGAGAAAGTCGGTACGATCATCAGGAAAATTGTGGCAAAAAATGCACGGTTTGCACCGGTTTGAAGCCGGAAAAACCGGTATACCATTAGCGGAACCAGCGAAAAAAGCAGGGGATAAATTGCCTTGAATACCCAGATACCGCTTATGCCAAGCAGTGACGAGTAATATGGGGCCAGTACCGTGATGCTGAGGCATGAATTAACGGGATTTGCCACAGCGTAGTTCCATAATCCGTTCTTTACTACAGCCAGGTAATAACCATACTCGACGTAGATATCTGTTCCAACCAGATAAGGGGACATGAGCGTTGTCTGATATAGCAGACAAAGGCTTATGATGAAGATAGCTATAGGAAACAAACCCGGTTGAATTGTTGAATTGAAAGCCGCATATACAATGATTGATGCAATGGCAAGTAGGCAGATGATAAGTATTATATTGCTGCCCGTCAGGTCGCTGACTTTAACCCCCAGTATGACCAATACGAGCAGAAGCAGCAGGAATAAAACCGAATTAAGGGACGGGAGTATGTTATATCGCACTACAATATTATTGACGTAATTTCTATCCCTGAACCAGGCAAAAACTGCCAACGAGGCTATTTCAACGACAAGAGTGGTTAACATTGGATAGAGGGACAGGGGCTGGTCTATTCTTATGAGGGGAAGGACGAAATTGATAGCTGCCCCTGAGAACATGATGATGCCCAGGCTCAATCCTACCGAATAGGCCATGCTTTCAATGATATTGATGTTGTGAATCCTCAGGATACGCATCAATAGTATGCCGGGGATCAGGGTGAGTAAGACAAAGCCGTTGACTACCTGGATAACAGGTATGTGGAAGCCGGTTTGCTCAAGTAAACCCAGCCCTGCTTGCAGCGCGGCGACGAAGCCACAGGCAGTTAGCAACTTTTTTAAGCCCCAGTCATTAAAAGGAATCATGCTAAATCAAATCTCGGTTTCCGGATTTTGGGGTAAAGTACTATTATGCTTGTCGATCACCACGGTTTCACAAAGATGCTGAAGACGGTTGATGACTGTGGAGATTGAATACTCCGAAATGGCTCCATGATTCGTATGAGGTATTAAATCCGATTCAATTACCTTAATGATTTCATCCAGATCACGGATTATATAGACATTATTTGAGGATATCTCAGGGACGCAACCGACCGGTGTAGCTACTACCGGCCTATCCATAGCCAGGGCTTCCGGTACGACTATTCCAAAAGTCTCGGTTTTAGAAGCCATGATCAGGGTATCACATGAATTAATCAGCCCCAGTGTCTCAGCATGTGGCAGTTGACCCAATAATAATACCTTGTATCCCATGTTTAGTTTCTTGATTCTGTCCTCGAGTCTGTGCCTTTCAGGACCTTCTCCAACCAATACCAGCTTAAAATTTGAGTGTGAGGATGAAAGTGCGGTGACAAGCTCAACAACATTTTTTACGGGCGAAAGTGAACCCACAAATAAAAGAAACTGCCTTTCTCCCTCTATCCCCAGTTGCCGCCGGATTGATTTTGTGTCGGCGGTTTCCTTAACCTTGCGTATTTCCTCCGCATCGACGGGCGGTGGTATGATGGCTATTTTTGCACTGGTTTGGGCGCGCACCTTAGCGGTGGCATAGTTACTCAGGCTGTGTATTACGTCATGTTTTCCGAATTTGATGATGAATATTTCCATCAGGTAGTTCAGTAGCGCAATTATTGGATTTGCTATCTGAAACCAGGTGGTCCCGCATATGCTGAAAACACCAGTAATGACAGGGATATTTAAGCCGGACGCTGCGCGGCCAGCAGACAGAGTGGGTATGTATGCAACATTATAGATTAAATCTATTTGATGAGACCTGATAAACTGTTGCAGGATCGGATACAGCTTAAAGGCGAACGAAGCCCTTTTGTATAACGCATTGATACCAAGCAAACCGTTATCTCCAGATAAACTGGCGCTTTGAATGGGCCGGAAAATCTCCACGCCATCGATAACTTCGCGTTCCGGCCTGTCTTCCATCCTGGACGTAATAACGTAAATTTTATGCCCGCGTTCGGCAAGCCCGGTACAATATTGCCATGAGACGATCTCTCCGCCGGCCACGCGGGGATAGAAATACTCTGAAACATATAAAATATTCACATTATTGCCCCCCTTTATTGGGGTTCAATGCATGCTGCCCTGGGAAAAGAGCATAAATACAGCGGGATTGAGAGCAATCCGAAAATTTCATAACTTCCTTGCCTGAATAGCATAGCTCTGTGAAAGCAGATTACATATTTTATTTAACCTGACATCTATTTTATCCACGGTCAGGTAATGCTTATTGTATATGGCTGCAATTCCTTTGTTAATACGGGCTATTTGCGCCGGCAGAAATAACTCCCGTTCAATGGAATCGATCGTAAAGCCTGTTGATTTCATTAACGATCGTATTTTCGCTGCCGTATAAGTGCGGTCGTGGCTTTTAATTCCAAATATGATGGCGGCACGTTCGAATAAGGCATATGTATTCGGTAAATTGAAGATGATAAGGATACCACCCGGTTTAAGTACCCGTCTGACCTCGTTTAAGAAACTGACGTCGTCTGCTGTGTGCTCCAACACGCCGAATGCTGTGCAATAATCGAACTCATTGTCAGGAAAAGGATTGATTTTTGAATCGTATACTAAATACCTTGCCCCATATTTTTCCAAACACGGCCAGCTTACCATTTGCTCTATATCAAGGCCGGTTACCGTCAGGCGGGGATTTGAGGCTGCCATTATTGCTGATGTGAATCCCCAACCGCATCCTATATCTAGGAGTTTGCCTCCTCTTGTTGTTTGCTGTAATAATGATTTAAGCTGCCTTTCGTATCTACACCAGTTCAGATCGCTGATAACATGAAACTGGTTTTCAGGCTGGCTCACCGTCGCATTTATAGCGATCTGCCGCACTTCAGCAGATAGCCTGGTGTTCAGCATTATTAGACCTTCCCGTGGCTTAACATTATAAGGGCTTTGTTCATATTGTGATGGCTGTGGCCGATTGGTTTCATTTAATGCCATTCAATTCAAATTTAGCCTTTACGAAACAGTATAAAAGATATGGTCATTTTGTTATCGCCGCGTCCTGTTTGCCTGAGTCGAACTCGATAAGCGCAAATAAATATTATCATATTGTGCGATGCATTCTGACCACTGAAACATCTTCTTTTCGCTGGGCACGACCACATTATTATAGATTGACTCAACTCCGTTTGCGATCTCTGCGGGTTCTTTTGGCGGGACGAGCACATATTTTCCGCAGACTACTTCGGGAAGCGAACCTATGTTAGAGGCCACAACCGGCGTTCCCATGGCGCATGCTTCCGCCGCACTGAAGCCGAATCCTTCCGACAGGGAAGGCACCACCACGCAGTCCGCCGCATCAATATAGGCAGGGAGTTGGTCACGAGGTACGGGGTCAACCACGGTCACCCGGCTTTGCATATCCTGACTTAATATAGTTTTCAGTATAGTCCTATACTCTTTTACCGGTTCACGGGCCAGCAGTATGAGCAGCTTGCTCAGCCTTATTTTCTGAGAGATCAGAGGTACGGCCGCGATCAGGTATTCCAGGCCTTTGGAAATGCCGGGGCGGCCGTAATACAGGTAAATGAATTCGTTTTCCATGCCCAGTTTTTTCCTTAGCTCGGTTCTATCCGCCCTGTCCGGAGCGAAAAGTTTGTAATCAATGCCGGGGTAAACAACGGCAATTTTAGATCCTTTTATACCGGCCTTATTTAGACACTCAGCCGTATAACGTGAGATGGAGACATACAGGTCAAAGGGGAGCGAAACGATCATCCTCTCCATGAGCCGGTGAAGAGCCGCACTAAAACGTCCCATACCCGCCATTTCTTTCCATCGCTCCCCTATAACTTCCAGCACCGTGATAACACACTTTTTTCGTCTTAACCGGGCCGCCAGCCAGGCGGGGAAAGCGCCGTTATAGGTCGTGGTATGAACTAGATCGCAGCCGGCTGCAAGACGTATTGCTGTGGGGATTGCCAGGAGTGTAAACCAGTAGCGAGATCCTTTATGAGGTACTTTTACACGGAGGATATCCACGCTGTTGATGGATTCATGTGCCACGGTGCCGGGCAGCAGGGATGTAATGACCGTGACTCGGTATCCCTTGCCTGCCAGACCTTCGCACAGATTCT